>PPYE01108225.1_pt1 | contig 10296 bp, 13 predicted proteins | sample 1559881 | NCBI WGS metagenome assembly PPYE01 (sample SAMN08240022, study PRJNA423297) | Human gut metagenome, whole genome shotgun sequencing project.
CCCCAGTTGATGCCCCCGACGATCATCAGGACGAGACAGATTTTGTAAAAGCTCTGCACAAAAAGGCCCTCCCTTCCTGCGGGCAGTATGCCCAAAGGAAGGGAGGGTTATGCATTTATAGCAGTTTGCGTTTTTAATGCACAAGCAACATCCGCAAACTGCATATCGCAAAGATGCCGTTTTGATAGGCACTATTTTTGAAAATTGCGATAATGGGGATAACCTCTCCGTCATCGCTTACGCGATGCCGCAACCCTGCCTTGGCGGGCACGACGAGACTGAGAGGTTGGCCGAAAACCGTCCTGCCCGCAGGCAAGGTCAGCGCCGTCTCGTCGGCTGCACCTCCGCCCCTCCCCTTACGGGCTGGGCGGTATAGACCTCCGGCCAGCGAGGACGGAGGGCGGCGGCGGCAGCGAGGGCCTCGTCCTCGGTGCGGAAGACGCCGAAGACCGCTGCACCGCTGCCGGTCATGAGGGCAGTGACCGCGCCGTTTTCCCGCAGGGCGTTCTTGATGGCCTCATTGTCCTTCGCGCCGCTGCACTCCTCGAGGGCATTGCCTGCGGCGGCACAGACTCCGTCGAGGTCCTCGGCCCGGATGGCGGCCTCCTGCGCGGCGCAGTCGGGGTGGACGCTGCTGCCCACCCGGTCGTAGGCCGCAAATGCCTCAGGGGTGGAGACGCCGTAGTCGGGCATGACCACCGTGAACCAGCACTCCGGCAGGGGCGGCAGAGGCTTGAGCACATCGCCGAGGCCCTGCACCCGGCAGGTGCCGCCCATGAGGGCGAAGGGCACGTCCGCGCCGATGGACGCCCCCAGCGCGCACAGCTCGCTCATGGACAGCCGCGCACCGTACAGCTCATTCAGGCCCACCAGCACGGCGGCAGCGTCAGCGCTGCCGCCTGCCATGCCAGCCCGGACGGGCACGTTTTTATAGATGGTGATGTCGGCCCCCGCCAGCAGGCCTGTGTAGTGAAAAAAGGCCAGCGCCGCCTTGATGGCGGTGTTGCCGGGGCCTGCCTTGACCTTGCTGCCCGGGAGGGTCAGGTCGAGGTAGGGGCTGCGGCGGATGACCACCCGCTCATACAGCGAGATGGCCTGCATGGTCATGTCCAGCGCATGGTAGCCCCCGGGCAGGATGCCCACCACATCCAGCGCCAGATTCAGCTTGGCCGGGGCCAGTACCGTCACACTGCTGCGCATCGTCTGTCCCCTCCTCACTTGCCGTTCTCGCTCAGAAACTCCCGGATGCGGCGGAGGGCCTCCATCAGGTGCTCCACGCTGTAGGCGTAGGACACCCGGGCGTACCCCTCGCCGGACGCACCAAAGGCGTTGCCCGGAATGATGGCGACGTGCTTCTGCTCCAGAAGCTTGGTGCAGAACTCCTCGCTGGTCATGCCGCTGGACTTGATGCAGGGGAAGGCATAGAATGCGCCCCGAGGCTCAAAGCAGCTCAGACCCATGTCATTGAAGCTCTTGACCACGAGGCGGCGGCGCATATTGTACTCGTTGCGCATCCGCTCGATCTCGCCGTCGCAGTCCTTGAGGGCCGTGATGGCGGCATACTGGCTGGTGGTGGGGGCGCTCATGATGGCGCTCTGATGAATTTTCGTCATAATTTTGATGATGGGCGCGGGGCCGCAGGCATAACCCAGCCGCCAGCCCGTCATGGCGTAAGTCTTGGAGAAGCCGTTGACCACCACCGTCCGCTCAGCCATGCCGGGCAGGGTGGCGATGGAGACATGGTTCTGGAGACCGTAGTTCAGCTCAGCATAGATCTCATCCGACAGCACCATGATGTCGGTGCCCCGCAGCACCTCGGCGATGGCCTCAAGGTCTGCCCGCTCCATCACTGCGCCGGTGGGGTTGTTGGGGAAAGGCATGATGAGGAGCTTGGTGCACGGGGTGATGGCGGCTTTCAGGGCGTCGGCCCGGAGGCGGAACTCGTCCTCCTGACGACAGGCCACGTGCACCGGCACGCCGCCGGAGAGGGTCGTGATCGGCTCATAGCAGACGAAGCACGGCTCGGGGATGATGACCTCATCGCCGGGCTGTACCAGTGTGCGGATGCACATATCAATGGCCTCGCTGCCGCCCACGGTGACGAGGACCTCCTTGGCCGGGTCGTATTTCAGGCCCATCCGGCGGTCGAGGTAGCGGGCGATCTCGGCCCGCAGCTCTTTCAAACCCGCGTTGGAAGTATAGCGGGTGCGGCCATGCTCGAGGCTCTCGATGCCGGCCTCTCGGACGGCCCACGGGGTCTTGAAGTCCGGCTCGCCGACGCCGAGGCTGATGCACTCGGGCATCTCGGCGGCAAGGTCGAAAAATTTGCGGATGCCGGAGGGCCGCATGGCGGCGGCGGCAGGCGCGATCAGTCTATCATAATCCATCACAGCACTGTGCACTCTCTTTCATCGATTTCTTCGTCCTGATACAGACGGCCCTCTTTCTTGTAGGTGCGGAGCACGAAGTGGGTAGCTGTGGACAGCACATCGTCCAGCGGGGACAGGCGCTTTGCCACGAAGAGGGCGATCTCCTGAAAGGTCTGGCCCTTGATGACCAGCTGCAGGTCGTAGCCGCCGCTCATCAGCAGCACGCTCTCCACCTCGTCGAAGGAGGCGATAGTGGCTGCGATCTCATCGAAGCCCCGGCTCTTTTTGGGGCTGACGTTCAGCTCGATGACGGCCTCCACCCGGTTCACCCCGGCCTTCTCCCAGTCCACGAGGGTCTTGTAGCCCTTGATGATGCCCTGCGCCCGGGCAAGGTCGATCATCGCCGCCACCTCGGCGGGGGATTTGTTCAGCATAGCCGCGATGTCCTCCACCGACATCCGGGCATTGTCCTCAAGGATCTTCAGAAGCTGTTCCATAGTCGTTTCTCCTTTGTTCAGCCTGTGGCGATATTTCTATCAGTATAGCACACCAGCGGGCGGTTTGCACCCGGTTTTTGCAGTTTCCCGCCCCATTCCACCCGCAATAGACACTCTTTTGCCCTTCTTCCCTGCTCTTTTTTCCAAAAAGAGTGTTCATTTTTCGTGAAATCTGCTATACTGGAGAAAACCTTTTCTTTTGGCAAAAGCCTCTCCCTTTGGGAGAGGTGGCACCGAAGGTGACGGAGAGGGCAAGGATGCTGACAGAGAACAGCCGACACGGCGATGGCATCGCTCTGATGAAGAGACTGCTTATCGCTGCACAGCGGCTCTGTCACACCGACCTTGCCCTCTCAGGCGCTTTGCGCCAGCTCCCCCAAAGGGGGAGCCTTTCCATCAGGTCAACATCACAACAAAGGGGTAGAACTATGAAAGCATTCATTACCGTCATCGGCCACGACACCGTGGGCGTCGTCGCCCGCGTCTCGGGCCTGTGCAGCGAGCTGAACATCAACATCGAAGACGTCACCCAGAGCATCCTGCAGGGTATGTTCGCCATGATCATGCTGGTGGACATCACCAAGTGCAATGTCTCCCACGAGGAGCTGCACCAGAAGATGAATGCTCTCGCCGCCGAGATGGGGATGCAGATCAATCTCACCCGTCAGGAAGTTTTTGACGCGATGCATACCATCTGAGGAGATACGAATATGAACATGATGAACACCGGCGACATCCTCGAGACCATCGAGATGTTCACGCAGGACAATCTGGACGTGCGCACCGTCACCATGGGCATCAGCCTGTTGGACTGCATCGACCCGGATCCCAAAAAAGCCTGCGAAAAGATCTACAATAAGATCACCACCCGTGCCGCCCGGCTCGTGCCCGCTGTGGAGCACATCAGCGCCGAGTACGGCATCCCCATCATCAACAAGCGCATCAGCGTCACCCCCATCGCCATGCTGCTGGGTGCCTGCCCGGACGCCGACCCGGTGGACTTTGCCAAGACCCTCGACGCCGCCGGTAAGAAGGTCGGCGTCAACTTCGTGGGCGGCTACACTGCCCTCGTCCACAAAGGCTTCTCGGCGGGCGACCTGCGCCTCATCGAGTCCATCCCCCGTGCCCTCGCCGAGACGGACATCGTCTGCAGCTCGGTGAACATCGGCGCAACCAAAGCAGGCCTGAACATGGACGCCGTGAAGCTGATGGGCGAGGCCGTCAAGAAGGCCAGCGAGCTGACCGCCGACCGTCAGTGCATCGGCGCAGCAAAGCTCGTCGTCTTCTGCAATGCACCCGAGGACAACCCCTTCATGGCGGGCGCGTTCCACGGCCCCGGCGAGCCGGACTGCGAGATCCATGTGGGCGTCTCCGGCCCGGGCGCAGTCCGCGCCGCGCTGGCCCGCCTGCCCAAGGATGCCCCCATCGATCAGGTGGCCGAGCTGGTGAAGCGGACGGCCTTCAAGATCACCCGCGTGGGCCAGCTGGTGGCCAATCTCGCCTCCGAGGAGCTGGGCGTGCCCGCCGGCATCATCGACCTGTCTCTGGCCCCCACCCCCGCCGTGGGCGACAGCGTGGCCAACATCCTCGAGGAGATGGGCCTTGAGACCTGCGGCTGCTGCGGCACCACCGCCTGCCTCGCCCTGCTGAACGACGCCGTCAAGAAGGGCGGCGTCATGGCCTCCAACCATGTCGGCGGCCTGTCGGGCGCGTTCATCCCCGTCAGCGAGGACGACGGCATGATCCACGCTGCCGAGTCCGGCTGTCTGACCATCGAGAAGCTGGAGGCCATGACGGCTGTCTGCTCGGTGGGCATCGACATGGTCATCATCCCCGGCGACACCACCCCCGCCGTCATCAGCGCCCTCATCGCCGACGAAGCCGCCATCGGCATGGTCAACACCAAGACCACCGCCGTCCGCGTCATCCCGGCTATCGGCCGGAAGGCGGGCGAAGTGCTGGACTTCGGCGGTCTGCTGGGCTACGGGCCGATCATGCCCGTCAACCAGCGCGACCCCTCCGTCTTCATCAATCGCGGCGGCCGCCTTCCCGCACCCATGCAGTCGCTGAAGAACTGAGCAAGGCTCCGACATTCTGATACGGGAGTTGTAAACTTTCCGTGCGGTGCTTGACTTCTGTGGGAAATCGCATATAATAAAAGTACGAGAGTAAAACTCAGCATAACATTTCACCAAAAGCAAAAGAAAACCCCCTTACGGAGCTGCTACTCCACAAGGGGGTCTTCTTTTTAGTGCTTGCGGCCCGAGAACCATCCGTCAAGCCACTTGCAAATATAATGTGAGATTACATTTGCTGCAACGGACAGCACGAGAGTTTCGAAAACCAGCATTCATTTCACCTCCCTCCCATTTTGTAATGGGCGGGCAAGGCCGCAAGACTATTATAGCACACTTTTCGACGAAAAGGAACTGTGAATAAAACACCCTCCGCCAGCCCATCCTCTGGATAAAACTTCCAGAGGAGGCTGGTTTTTATGTTATCACGCCGGGAGATGGGGGCGCTGTGCGCCGCCCTGCTGCTCTGCTTTTTGCTGTCGCTGGGGGCGGGCTGGGCGAAGGGGCAGCTGGACGCCGCCGACGCCCTTGCTGCCGACACCCTGCGGATCCACATCCGGGCCGACACCAACGCAGTGCGGGACCAGAGCGCGAAGCTGGCCGTCCGGGATGCCGTGCTGGCCCTCGCCGACGAGAGCTGCCCAGCGGACGGCAAAGCCGACGCCAAGGTCTGGGCGGCGTCAAATCTCGTCCGGCTCGAGCTGACGGCCCGGGAGGTGCTGGCAGCGCGGGGCACCCACGCACCGGTGCACGCCTGCCTCGTCAATATGTATTTCCCCACCCGGCGCTACGCAGGAGCGGCCCTGCCCGCCGGACGGTACGATGCAGTGCGGCTGGACATCGGGACTCACCGGCCGGGCCGCAACTGGTGGTGTGTGCTCTACCCGGGCCTCTGCCGGTCGGCCTGCGGCGGGTATGCACGGCCCGAAGAAAATGACCTCGTCTGCGGGGAGTACCTCGTGCGGTTCCGGCTGGTGGAGTGGTGGAGCGAAGTCACCGCCCCCCGGGAGGATGCAGTGCTGGCCGGGGGAACGCTCTGCCCCGACGCCGCATAGGATAGGCGCGGAAGGAGTGTGACAACACTATGGCGATCCCTGCTTATTACTCACTCATCCAGCGCGGCAGCTCCGGCCCCGACGTGGCCCTCGTGCAGACGTGGCTCAACGGCATCCGGGACAGCTGCACATGGCACGCAGCCCTCACCGTGGACGGCCGCTTCGGTGCAAAGGCCGAAAAGGCCGTCCGGGAGTTCCAGCTACGGTACGGTCTGGCCGAGGACGGCAAGGTGGGCGCGAACACATGGAACGTCCTCTACGCCCGCTACACGGCCAAGCACGGCCTGACCGTCCCCTACCCCGGCATCGTGCTGCGCAGCGGCAGCACAGGCGGCTGCGTCCGTCTGGTGCAGCAGAAGCTCAACGCCGAGGGCGAGCGCCTGACCACCGACGGCAAGTTCGGCACAGGTACTGTTGCCGCCGTCAAGCGCTATCAGGCCCGCCATGGCCTTGCCGCCGACGGCACGGTGGGCAAGGCCACATGGGAGAAGCTGTTCCCGACGGCGTGATGTAAAAAGGAGTCTGGGCAGCGGCCCAGCGCATATTCTCCCACGCCTCCGCACACCCTAAGTACGGAGGTGTTTTTTATGGAATCTCTCACACCCTTCATCCGCCGCCAGCTTGAGGACGCACCCGGCCCCAGCAGTCCGCCGGAGGCGGCGGGCAGCCGGGTCAGTCCGGCCCTCGGACAGCCGCCGAGCACAGAGCCGCCCAAACCGGGTTGCGGCTCCCAGCAGCCGCCGTCACAGCCGGATGACCCTGATGTGCAGCTGCCTCCCGAGATCGAGCATCCCGGCATCCCGATGACGAACGGCACCCCTGTCGCCTGTCGGCAGAAGAACGCCGCCGAGTATCTGGCCGGGCGGTCGCCGGGCGTGATGGCACAGTACGGAGACGGGCTCTTCGGTGCAGAGCAGCACACGAAGAGCCGCCAGCCTGCACCCGACAAAGACGAGAGCGGCGTTTTACAGCTGGTAGAGTGGCGCGAAGAAGCGCCTTACGGTTGAAACGGGATTAAAATTCAAAAAATATTTTCCAATTACCTGTTGAAATCTTTGCGCAGTTCTTTTATTATGGTAGCAAACAAAGCAAAGGCAGGTAATCTATTATGGCAGAGATCAAATATGAGATTGTGGAGCGCATCGCCGTCCTCGGCGAGCGTCCCCGGGGCTGGGAGCGTCAGCTGAACCTCATCAGCTGGAACGACGGCGACCCCAAATATGACATCCGCGACTGGTCCCCGGACGGCACCCGCATGGGCAAGGGCATCTCCCTGAGCCACGACGAGCTGGCCATCCTCAAGGGCATCCTCGAGGATATGGAGCTGTAAGATGACGGAGCGCGAGGAGTTTCTGGACATTTTCCACCGGTACGTCACCCGTCCCGGCAGTGAGAAGCTGCTGGACTGGCTGGACACCAAGACGGATTTCTTCACCGCACCGGCCTCCACCCGCTTTCATGGGGCCTATGACGGGGGGCTGTGCGCCCACAGCCTCAATGTCTACCGGGTGCTGCGGAGCAGCTTTTTCGAGCCGGACACCGACACGGAGGAAACTTACGCCATCGTCGCCCTGCTCCACGACCTGTGCAAGGCCAACTTCTACAAAAAAGGCACCCGCAACGTGAAGAACGACGAGACCGGCAAGTGGGAGAAGGTGCCCTCCTACAGCGTGGAGGATATGTTCCCCTACGGCCACGGCGAGAAGAGCGTCTTTCTCATCGAGCGGTTCATGAAGCTCAAGGTCGAGGAGGCCGTGGCCATCCGCTGGCATATGGGCGGCTTCGACGACGCCGTCCGGGGCGGCAGCTTTGCCCTGTCGGGGGCTTTCGAGAAGTACCCTCTGGCCGTCAAGCTGCATATCTCCGACCTTGAGGCGACGTATCTGATGGAGACGAGGGAGGCATGAGAAAACCTCACCTCTCCGCAAAAGGCTCTCCCTTTGGGAGAGCTGGCGCGTAGCGCCTGAGAGGGCAAGGACTCTGACGAGGAAATGCAGACGCAACGATGGTATCCCTCTGACAAAAAGCTTTGCTTTTCGTTGGGTGTTGGCTCTGTCATGCCGGGCTTGCCCTCTCCGTCTGCTGCGCAGACACCTCTCCCAAAGGGAGAGGCTTTTGCCTTCCTATAAACAAAAAAGCCCACCTGCATCTCGCAGGCGGGCTTTTCTCATGTGCTTACGATTCTTTTTCTCCCGGCATCAGCCTCGCCAGCTGAGCCAGCACCTCATCGCCGAGATGTTCGAGGCGGGTCTTGGGCCGGGCCGGGGCAGCCGGAGGCGCAGGGACAGGCGCAGCGGCCTCCGGGGGCTGCTCTGCGTCCTTCTTTTCGTCCCCGGGGAAGGAGATGGTGGGCAGAGGGGGCAGCTCCGGCAGGGGCTTGAGAGCCTCCGCAGCCAGCTTCTCCACCTCGGCGTGCAGCACATCGCACCGGGCGCTCAGGTCGGCATTCTCCTTCCGCAGGGCCAGAATGGTGCGCTCGTAGGCGAACATCCGCGTCTCATAGCGGCGCAGCTCGGCGTTGGCAGCGTTGAGCTGACGGCTCAGCTGCTCAAGCTTGGCCCGTTCCGCCGCCTCGGGCGCAGGGGCAGGGCATGACCGCTCCGGTTCGGGTGCCATGGCTTCTTCCACCTCCTGCAGTCTGCGCTGGGCGCAGCGCTCCTCCCGGGCAGTCTCCCGGCAGAGCGCCTCGAGCCGATGCAGCTCCGGGGTCCGGCGGCTGCTCAGCCATTCCAACGGCAGCTTGGTCTCCTGCTGCTCCACGGTCGGGGCCTCCTTGTGTTTATCTCCGCTTGTTCAGGATCGCCAGCAGGTCGTCATAATAGCTGGTGTCGCTGCTCTCCTCCTCCACGGGCTTGGCGGCAGCGGTGCCGGAAGCGGCAGAGGGGGTGTTGACCTCGGCGCTGAAGACTGCGCTGGGGGCGGAAGCGGTGACGCCGGGTGCTGCGGCACCGGCGGCAGAAGTGCCGAGGGTGCTGCGCAGGCCGTCCGCGGCCTTATTGTCGAAGCCGGTGGCCACGACCGTGACCCGCATCTCGTCCGACAGGTTCTCATCGAAGGCAGTACCCCAGATGATGTTGGCATCGGGGTGAGCGCTCTGGGTGATGAGGCCTGCAGCGGTCTCCACGTCCTCCAGGCCGATGTCGGGGCTGGAGGTGATGTTGATGATGACGCCGTGTGCGCCGGCGATGCTGGTCTCCAGCAGCGGGGAGGAGATGGCAGCCTTGGCGGCGTTCTCGGCCTTCCCTGCGCCCTTGGCACTGCCGACGCCCATATGGGCGTAACCGGCGTCCTTCATGATGGAGCGCACGTCGGCGAAGTCGAGGTTGATGAAAGCCGGCACGTTGATGAGGGCGGAGATGGACTCGACGCCCTGACGCAGCACATTGTCGGCCGCCTGAAAGGCGTTCATCAGGGTGATCTTCTCCTGACTGATCATCTTCAGGCGCTCGTTGGGGATGACGATGAGGCTGTCCACGTGCATCAGCAGGTTGGCGATGCCCTGCTCGGCCAGACCCATCTTCCGCTTGCCCTCAAAGGAGAAGGGCTTGGTGACGATGCCCACGGTCAGGATGCCCAGATCATGTGCCACCTCGGCCACCACGGGGGCTGCGCCGGTGCCGGTGCCGCCGCCCATACCGGCGGTGATGAAGACCATCTGAGAGCCCTTCAGGGCGTTTGCGATCTCGTCCTTGCTCTCCTCGGCGGCGCGCTGGCCGATCTCAGGGTCGGCACCTGCGCCGCGGCCCTTGGTGAGCTTGGAGCCGAGCTGTACTTTCGTTGCAGCATGGTTCTTGGAGAGAGCCTGCTGGTCGGTGTTCATTGCGATGAACTCGACGCCCTGCAGGCCGTCGCTGACCATGCGGTTGACGGCGTTGCCGCCGCCGCCGCCCACGCCGATGACCTTTATCGTCGTTACGTTTTCGTCCATTTCTTCGTCGAGCATGAGTGCCATATCATTGTCCTCCATCGGATTTTATCGTGACCCGCGCCTGCGCGCGCGGGATTATACGCATACTGAAGCTACTATATAACAGTATCGTATCATCTTTTTGCCCCGAATGCAAGTCTATTCTGGTTTTTAGCTGGTATTTTTTTCACACAGCCCGGAGCAGGGGTCATTTCTCTCCCAATTCGTGCCCCGAGCGCGGCCAGCGTCTCCGTCAGGCCCGCGTAACCCCGGTCGATATGACGGGTGTCCTCCACCCAGCTCTTTCCTCCTGCCGCAAGGGCGGCAAGGACCAGTGCAGCGCCTCCCCGCAGGTCGGGGGCCATAAGGGTGGTGCCGTGCAGGCCGCTCTAG
>PPYE01433751.1_pt1 | contig 10296 bp, 9 predicted proteins | sample 1559881 | NCBI WGS metagenome assembly PPYE01 (sample SAMN08240022, study PRJNA423297) | Human gut metagenome, whole genome shotgun sequencing project.
CCGCCCGTGGGGAGAGCGGTTCCCTGCGGGCGGCGTCTTGCTTGAAATGCAGAAAATGTTTCCTCTCTGCTTGCGATCACCTTTGAAATATGCTATACTGAATTCGGATTCAGCGAACGCTGATTTCAATTCTTGACTTTGTGATATAATCCTTTGTGGAGTGAATTGTATGGCCGTAAGTTATAAAAAGTTATGGAAGATACTGATTGATCGAGATATGAAGAAGAAGGACCTTTGCGCAGCAGCGGGTATCAGTCATGCTTCGATGGCAAAACTCGGGAAAAACGAGAATGTGACAACAGATGTTCTTGTAAAGATATGTACCGCGTTACAGTGCGACATAGGCGATATTATGGAGCTTGTTCCAGATACTAAGAAATGAAAGGAGGCGGCGACTATGCAAAGCAGCACAGCAAAAGAACTTTCCACTGTTATTGCAAAACCGATCTTAAAATGGGCCGGTGGGAAGACGCAGATGCTAAGTGAATTGCTGCCCAAGGTTCCGTCCTCCTATGGGCGATATATTGAGCCGTTTTTTGGTGGGGGTGCGCTCTTTTTTGCGTTACAACCGGAAAAAGCTATTATTGCGGACAGTAATCCGGAACTCATCAATATGTATCGGCAGGTAGCTGAACATGTTGACGATGTGATTTCTTATCTTAAAAAGTACGAAAACACAAGCGAGATGTTTTATTCTGTGCGCGGTTTAGATTGGGAAACACTTCCCAAGGCCGAAGCTGCTGCAAGAACAATTTATTTGAATAAAACCTGCTACAATGGTCTTTATCGCGTAAACAAGAAAGGACAGTTTAATGTCCCATATGGGAAGTACAAAAATCCCAAAATTTGTGATGCTGAGGCCCTTTGGGCTGCATCTGAGACGCTAAAAAAAGCTGATATTATCTGCGGCGACTATCTTCTTGTATTGGAATATTACGCGCAGCCAGGCGATTTCGTTTTTTTAGACCCGCCATACCTTCCGATCTCCGAGTATTCTGACTTTAAGAGATATACAAAAGAGCAATTTTATGAAGAAGATCATATTGAATTGGCCAAGGTCGTCATGAGCTTGCATGAAAAGGGATGCCATGTCTTGCTGACCAACTCCAACCATCCCTTGGTGCATGAGCTGTACGCGCCCTTTAAGATTGATGTTATCCAGACAAAGAGGCATATTTCTTGTAATGGAAGTACGCGTAAGGGGGAGGATGTTATTGTCACCATCCCTCCCAAGCAGCATACACTAATCAAACTCGCACCAAAACCTTTGCCTGCGCAGGTATCAGCATATCCCCCCACCCGATTTATGGGGTCAAAGAGCAAGTTGCTTTCTGAAATTTGGGCTGTAGCATCTCAATTTCAGGCGGAAACCATTGTCGATCTTTTTTCTGGCTCTGGCATCGTCGGATACATGTTTAAGGCGCAGGGTAAAACCGTAATCAGCAACGACTATATGGCGATGTCCGCGACTTTTACCAAGGCGATGATAGAGAACAACACTGTAACATTACCGATAGAGGAAGCAAAACAATTATTGAAAGCCAGCAAAGAATCAGACCATTTCGTGGCAAATACTTTCAAGGGTTTGTACTATACCGACGAAGAAAACGACTTGATTGATACTTTGCGCACAAATATAGCTGAAATCCGCGACCCATACAAATACGCAATCGCTATGACTGCACTGATTCGGGCCTGCACTAAAAAGCGTCCACGCGGTATTTTTACCTATACCGGACAGCGCTACAATGATGGACGAAAAGATTTGCAAAAAAGCCTTGAACAGCAGTTTCTTGAAGCAGTTGAGGCTGTAAACAAGGCTGTGTTTGATAACGGAAGGCCCAATAAATCCAGAAATGGGGACGCGATGGATTTGCGTGTCGAACAGGCAGATTTGGTATATATCGATCCGCCTTATTATTCGCCGTTGTCTGATAATGAATATGTCCGCAGATACCACTTTGTGGAGGGGCTTGCCCGTGATTGGAAAGGTGTTGAAATTCAGCAGCACACACAGACCAAGAAGTTCAAATCCTATCCGACCCCTTTTTCTACCAGAAAAGGGGCAGCAGATGCCTTTGATCGGCTATTCAAAAAATTTGCAAACAGTGTGCTGATCGTTTCGTATTCCTCCAATAGCTTGCCCACACAAGATGAAATGGTGGCGCTGATGGCAAAGTATAAAGAACATGTGGAAGTTATACCGGTAGATTATAGATATTCCTTCGGTAATCAAGGCGACGCAAAAACGCATAGAAATTCCGTACAAGAATATTTGTTTGTCGGCTTCTAAGATGGAGGTGGCCTCGTGAGCGAACATATTGATATTTGGCTGGTTGGCAACACCGGCCTGCGCAATCCAAACCGCATACAAGAAGGCTTTTCTGTATTTGCGAGTTCCTCCTTCGTGGGCAAACTTCACGGCAGAGAAAACGAGCTTGGCTTTATGCGTCTTCTGGACGAAAAAGGGATTATTCAGAACGAAGATGGCAAGGATGTATCAGGAAGCCATGCCCGTAAATGGCGACTGATGTTCGCTAAGAACGGTTTTATTTACCCGCAAGTCAAAAAGAAAGATGGGCAGCAAGAAGATCTCGGAAAGCTGGACGATATTACTCCCTTCGGGAGAGCCTTTCTAAACGCTGACACTTATGCTGCTGTTCAAGAATGCTTTCTTCGCGCTATGAGCGTGGAACAGTTTCCCCTTCCGGACGGTGAACACTACTTTTCTCCGCTGAGATGGCTTTTGGCAATTATGCTGGAGCTTGAAAAGCGCACAGGTTCCTCTGAATTAAGCAGAATTGAGTTTGCCTTGTGGGGTCACACCACTAACCCGAGTTATGATCTGGAAAGCGTTGTTGACAACATTCTTGATTTGCGGCAGCGGAGAGCAGCCGCCCCGGCAAAGCGTGCGTTCGATAAAAAAGAAATCGCCAAGCGAGGCGAAAACTATGACAAAAAATCCGACAATTTTTTGGATTATAGCGATATGAACATGAGATACCTCCGCATTTCCGGCGTATTGCAGCGCAAGGGCAGAGGTCTTATGATTGTTCCCACAAAGCACATTTTGGCTGAAAAGCTTGCAAAAGTAACAGCAAGCAAAGGGCCGATTATAGAACAATATAGATTGCTTTGCGGCGGAGCTCCGCTGCCTACCGACAATGTCGATGTGGCGAAAACATTGCTGGATGATCTGATGAAGCAGATGAAAGAGCGCCACATTCTGTTTGATATAACCGATCTACCACTGGACACCGCAGCAGAAATCAATATTGCAAGGCGTAGGCTCGAAAATATACTTGCACAGACTGATGAAATCCAATATGCGAAAGATCAGTGCAACCAATGGCAAGAAATTCGAGATTATATGTCGCTTATCATAAAAGGCGGCGGTAAGCTTGTCTATGATGAAGACAATGCGATCGAAGTACCTAAAGATGAAATGCCGGCATATTTGGAGTGGATTCTTTGGCGCGCTGCGTTAGCAATCGATCACATGATCAACGAGCCTTATGAAGTTCGTGGATTCAAATTGGATTCCGACTTTTTGCCTGTTTCGGCTGCTGGTGGCGGTAAGGGTGATCTGTATTGCGAATTTGAAGATTTCACTATTTTGACCGAAGTCACAATGTCCACCTCTTCTCGTCAGGAAGCAATGGAGGGTGAGCCGGTAAGGCGTCATGTCTCCGATGCCGTGTTGAAGTATGATAAACCTGTGTATGGTATGTTTATTGCTATCCGCATCGATACGAACACAGCAGAAACATTCAGGCATGGCATTTGGTATACCAAAGATGATGTGAAGCAACGGCTTGATATTGTCCCTCTAACCTTGGCGCAGTTTCAGAAATACTTTGTTGCAATGTTTGAGGCAAACAAAGCGGCTCCCGAAAAGCTCAGAGATTTGATCGTTAAGTGCGAATCTCGCAGGGATATTCTGGAAGCTCCAGCTTGGAAGCAATATATTGACTCCACTGTTGCAGATAAATCGCTTGAAATCACCAACGGAACTGTTGCTCACAGAGGCTCCGAAGCCCCCCTTGTTCCGGCAGGGGCCATTGTGCGCCATGTAGCATTTGGGGAGGGACAAGTTGTTGCACTTGAGGCCAATTTCCCCGAGTGTCGGGCCAAAACGATTGAATTGCCATATCTGAGATCGTTACCCGATGAGGTAAGTTTCTGCCCTGATGGTAAAAATCTGCTGCATGATCGGTTTGGTGAGGGTACAGTTTATGCATATGTCATTGTGTTCCAACAGGTTATTATGAGATTATCATATCCTACAGAGTTCATAACGGGAGAACTTACAGTAGAATAGGTGAATTGTGAAACATATTGATAAAGGGAGGAGGCGACAGCAATGGCAAAGAGTATTCCTGCAATCGTGACTCCCGAAGTGCTTCAATGGGCTCGTAGCCTGGATAGAATCACTTTGGAAGAGATTGCACTGAAATTGAAAGTTGAAGTCGCCAAAGTGGAAGCATGGGAAAACGGCAGTGAATATCCCTCTTTGATACAAGCAAAAAATCTTGCTAAGCAATATCGTGTGCCATTTGCTTATTTTTATTTGCCCGATACTCCGCAAAAAACCAAACGCTTGGAAAAGGTTGATTACAGAACTTTTGGCAACTGGGGCGTGGGCGAAATGTCTCGCGAATTGCGATGGTTTCTAAGAGACATCGAAGATCGCAGAGATACCATGATTGAGCTATATAAAGAAGCAGAAATGGAACCAGTTCCATTTACATTGAACATCTCGGTCGACACTGCGGAGGCCGTGTTTGCAACTCAAATCCGAAACTTTTTGTCCTTGACTGACCAAATACAAATAAAATTTCGGAAGCCGGAAGCTGCACTATCGTTCTGCATTTCCAGATTGGAGGAACAGGACTTTCTTGTTTTTCAAGCGGCAAAAATTCAGACAGAGGAAATGCGCGGCTTGTCGATAGCTTATGATATGTTCCCAATTATCGCACTAAATCGGAAAGACGAGCCAAGCGCAAGGCTGTTTACACTGATACACGAATTGGTGCACATTTTATCCAGAACCTCCGGTATCTGCAATGATATGAGTCAAGACAAGGTTCAGATTAGCAAAATAGAATTGTTTTGCAATAAGATTGCAGGATTGACATTAGTCCCGACTCCTCAATTAAAGAAAAATAGAAATATATCTTTAATTCAACAGTATGGCCTTGACGATGCCTATGTAAATGCTATTGCAAGAGATTTTGCAGTAAGCAAAGAAGTGATTCTTCACCGGTTGTGGGATATTGGTGTTATCGATCGAACAACATATTTTGATACCTTTAACAGGTATTCCGAAGAGTATATGGCTTACAAAAACCGGAAAAAGAAAGACGGTTTTCTGCCTCCTGCATTGGATAAGGGAACGCAGGTTGGCAAGCTATATACTAAAACTGTTATAACAGCCTATCACGCAGAAAAACTTAGTCCGAGAGAAGCAAGTAACTATCTTTTGGGTCTGCGTGTTAAGCACTTCGGAGCTATCGAAAGGTGGTGCTATTGATGGCTAAATATGTGTTCGATAGCAATATCTTTATTAACTTACAACGGCGCCAACCTATTGATATTTATCCATCTCTGTGGAGCAAAATTGGAGATTTGATGGAGAATGGTACAATCATATCCAGCCAAGAGGTTTATGACGAGATTATGATTGGCGGGGACGACTTGGAAAAATGGGCGAAAGCTCGGAAAGAATGCTTTCTTCCATCCAGTGTTCCTGTGCAGCAAGAAGTTCGAGCAATTTTGGTGTCCCATCGTGGATTAGTAGAAGGCGGAAGCAAAAAGAACTCGGCCGACCCATTCGTAATTGCGTTGGCAAAACAGGAACATTGCAAGGTGGTTACAGAAGAATCCCGGACAAGAAATGTCAAATCGCCCAAAATACCGGATGTGTGTGATGCATATCAAATTGAATGCATTGACTTTGTTGGCTTTGCACGAGAAGAAAAATTTGCTTTTTAGCGGCTTGGGAGGAAGCGCCAATCGCTGTCTGGCAAATACAGTGGAAGTAGGCTATAATACATCTAAGTTATCTGCACAGCCCTATCAAGAATAACCACTGATAGCACAAGGCTGATAGATTTTTGATAGCAGAATTTCGGATAGACCATAGGATAAGGATAATCTGTATCAAAACAAATAACACCGAATCAAATCCTCTATACAAAAAAGTTTAGAAACGAATTTAACTCGGCGAGTGGGAATGATTTCAGAGGCCCGGAAAAGCCCGTGATTACGGGGTTTTTCAAGACTTGATGCCCTCTGTGGCAACGATTTGGCAACAGTTTTCATTATTCCAAAGATAAAGAGCTACCTGATTTGTGAAAGTCAGGTAGCTCTTTTCGTTTTACTCATCTTTGTCAGGCTGCTTCTTCAACTCATCCACCAGCAGATCGCTGAGACCCTGGGAGGGGACAACCTTGTGCCAGTGGCCTGTGGTATCGAACTCAGGATAGCGGTAACGCCAGCGGTCGTAGTCCTCTTTGGTGGTCGCCCCCGACTTCAACTTGGCCGACTGCTCCCCCCAAGCACAGAGCATCTCATGGAGCCGGGCCGCTTCTTTCCCTTGGAACACATCCACCCGAAGATGTATTTCTCCATCGCACTCGCAGATTTTCAGTCCGTAGCGGTCCTCCAGCGTAAACAGCGTATGCATAAGACCCACATAGGAGTCGATGTCCGGCACAGCCAGGGCATGGGGAGAGACCTCCAATATCTGTGCCAGCGCGGCAGTCAGATCTGTCTTGGGCGTCCGCGATCCGTTCTCGTATTGAGCAAGGCGCACATCGGCGGACTTCTCCGGGAAGCCCAGCGCCATACCAAGATATTTCTGCGTCATGCCCCGCAAGGTGCGGAAAAAGTGAATGCGCTCTCCAATCGCCATAACGGCCAACTCCCATCTGGATTATTGATAAATTCAGCATAGCAGAAATGTTTAGGATAGTCAAGAGAAGTCTAAACAAATTTATTTAATATTTTTCTGCAAATCGCTTGACTTTAACTGCTATGCTTAGTATAATGAAGATGATATAAGCAAATAAGTTTAAGCCACGAAAATTTTACAAATATGAATGGGGGACAAACAGCGAAAAAAATCCGTTGTAAGGTGAGAGAGGGAATTTCAGACGAAGCAAAACTGAATGACCGTCCGACAGATACTTTCTCCGGTGAAGCAGGCGACGATATGAGCGTGCCAAGGAGAAGAACAAACGGCACAGCGCCGGGAAGGGTTGCCTGCCAGAGTCTGAGAGAGAAAGCGGCAAATAGAAACCACTACGACAAGGAAAGGAAGGTATTTTTGCGTATGGCGGAAAAACAGTCGTTTATGCGGGTCGATGAAGTGGCGCAGGAATTGGGCGTTTCCAAGTCCTATGCTTACAAAATCGTGCAGAAACTCAATGCAGAGCTTAAAAGCCTCGGTTACTTGACCATATCCGGCAGAGTCAACCGAAAGTTCTTCTACGAGAAGTTGTGCTACGGCGAAAAGGAAGGGAGGGGTATCTGATGGCGGTCTATAAGGAAGAAAAGACCAATACCTGGCGGGCCATCTACCGCTATACCGACTGGAGTGGCGAGCGCAAGCAGACCCAGAAGCGGGGCTTCAAGACCAAACGAGAAGCCCAGGCGTGGGAGCGAGAGCAACTTAACAAATCCACTGCCGACTTGGACATGACCTTCAAGAGCTTTGTGGACCTCTATACGGCGGACATGAAAACCCGGCTCAAGGAAAACACCTGGTCCACCAAGGAGCATATCATCCGCACCAAGCTGCTGCCCTATTTCGGTAAACTGAAAATGTGTAAAATCACGGCCCAGCAGATCATCACCTGGCAGAATGAGATGATGAACCACAAGGACGAGCAGGGCAAGCCCTATTCGCCGGTCTATCTCAAGACCGTCCACAACCAGCTCAGCGCCATCTTCAATCACGCGGTGCGGTATTACAATTTGCGGGAGAATCCCTGTAAAAAGGCCGGGAGCATGGGCAAAAAGAAAAACCGGGAGATGTTGTTCTGGACCAAGGAGGAGTATCTGAAATTTGCGGAGGCCATGATGGACAAGCCCCTCTCGTTCTATGCGTTCGAGATGCTCTACTGGTGCGGCATCCGGGAGGGAGAGCTGCTGGCCCTCACTCCCGCTGATTTCGATTTTGAGAAAAGCACCGTGTCCATCAATAAATCCTATCAGCGGCTGAACGGCCAGGACCTAATTACCACTCCCAAGACGGAAAAGAGCAACCGCGTCATCACCATGCCGCAGTTTCTGACGGATGAGATTCAGGACTATCTCAAAATGCTCTACGGCATCGGGCCCCATGATCGGATGTTCACTGTCACTAAGAGCTATCTCCACCGGGAGATGGAGCGGGGCGCGAAAGAGGCTGGGGTCAAGCGCATCCGAATCCACGACATCCGACACCCGTATGTCAAGCACACGACAAAAAAATATAATTCTGAAAAGCAGAAAACCCAAACTACCAATCTTAGTGCTGATAGTCTGGGTTTTCTGTTTTTGCTTTTTATTCTACGACTTTGCCCGTAGTATAGGTGGGATTATCTCCATCATTTCCTTCAAAGACTACTTCTGTTGTAGCACCGCATTCTTCACAACGGAGATATAGTTTTTTCACCATTCCATCTTCATCCGAATCATCACCATCAATGCTTAATTTCTTACTTTGGCAAACTGAGCAATGGTATTGAGAAAGTGGATCGAAAACTTTCTGAAGGATGTTTTCATAAACGCCAACAAGAGAAATACAAAGCGTAACACAGGTTGAGGCTTCGTAGTATGTAGCACTACGCGAATGTGTAATCTTATTGGCGTAATCCCAGGTGGATTCTGTTAGTTTCTTAATAATACTTCTGTAATCTGCGTTTTCCGATCCTTTCAAATAGAACTGAATAAATAGTTCACATTTTCGCTTGAAATTCGATGCTTGGGGCTGCTCCCCATCACCAGCCATTGCAGGGGCATAAATGTGGTTGCCGAGCTCAATCAATGTTTCTCTGCACTGAACACCTATCGCTTGAAAATCTTCAATCTCCTTAGCGGTATCAATTAGCGCAGCGACACTTTTGAGCTTTCGGAAAAGTTGAGGAGCAATTTCTGCATCGAGCGTCACACCATTTACAAAATCCTCTGGACTATATTCACCCTGGGCTGCGCTCATTCTCTGCATTAAGCCCATGTGGAAAGAATACACTTCATCTGCTCCAAAATAATATGCACTTTGGGGATAGAGATTCATCGGAATCCCGTCGCCCTCCACTACCCACCAATCTCCATCAGTATCGGTTTTGACATTCCAGACGCGCACATCAACACCCAAATCATCGAAGTGTTGCTCTGTTTTTGCGCTCAATACTGTGCATTTCCCTTGAGATTGCCATTCTACATAGCTTTTCACATCTTCAAATGTTCGATTTCCCATTTTTGTTCCCCCTGGTACAGCTTTCATAGTAAATAGAATTTAACTATATTGTACCACTTGTCGTTTGACTATAAAAGCGCCAAAGAGCAGAAAACCCAAGCCACTAAGATGGATTTGATGGCCTGGGTTTTCCGTTTTTGTATCTTCAATTATCCAAAGAGGTCATGGACCTTGTAAACAATCTCAATGCGATTGTCGGGGAATACATACACCTTTTCAATCAGCAGATCGGTCAACTCGGAGGTTAGCGCATCTGCTTCCTCAATCGAGTGAGCAATCTCTTGTCGGCTGCTTTGGCGGGCCTGTTCTTCCCGCTTCAACTTTGCCTGAGCGGTGACAGCAGCATAGGCATTTTTGACTTTCAGTATTTCTGCGTCATAAACTGCTTTCTCCGATTTATATGTGTCCAGCTCGATCTGCCCCAAGAGATACCGTTCAAAGAGAGCTTGCTTCTGGTCCTTCAGAACTTCCATCTGCTTCTCATACTCAGAGCATTTGGCAGCGGTGGCCTCCAAGTGAATGGTGCCGTCTTTATGTACGGGCAGCAGGATTTCCAGCTGCTTTTTCAAAGTGAGGAGGACGGCTTCCTCCAGACCGGCAGCATCTGCCCGGACATCTCGGCAGCGGCTGTTCACATCAGCGGTAGAATGGCGGCACATATAAAATGGTCTTTTGGGGACGATGCGGGAGAGTGCATGATCACAGCAGCCACAATAGACCTTGCCTTTTAGTGGGTACTCCCTGGTTTTCTTGGTCGGCAAGGAGAATCGGCGCTGCACAGCCTGCACCTTTTCAAATAGTTCTTTATCAACGATTGCCGGATGATGGTC
>PPYE01598428.1_pt1 | contig 10296 bp, 6 predicted proteins | sample 1559881 | NCBI WGS metagenome assembly PPYE01 (sample SAMN08240022, study PRJNA423297) | Human gut metagenome, whole genome shotgun sequencing project.
TCCCCACACTGCTGATCGCCATTGTGGTGTTCGGCGCGCTCATCTTCATTCATGAACTGGGCCATTTCCTCACCGCGAAGTGGAGCGGCATCAAAGTAAACGAATTTTCCATCGGCATGGGGCCGAAGCTGTGGGGCTGGCAGAAGGGCGAAACGCTGTATGCGCTGCGCCTGCTGCCCATCGGCGGCTATGTGAGCATGGAAGGGGAAGACGAAGAAAGCGACGAACCGCGGGCCTTTCAGCGCGCGGCCGTGTGGAAGCGCATCATCGTCACGGCTGCCGGCGCGGTGATGAACCTTGCGCTGGGCTTTATCGTTCTGCTCATTGTGGTATGCCTTCAGGGGCAGATTGTCAGCCGTACAGTATACGGCTTTCAGGAAAATGCGGCCTCTCAGCAAAGCGGCCTGCAGCAGGGCGACACTATCGTGGCGGTGAACGGTAGGCGCTGCTATATCGCAAACGATGTCAGCTATGAGCTTGCCCGTTCCGCAAACGGCACGGCGGACCTCACGGTAGAGCGCGGCGGAAAGACAGTGGAGCTTGAAAATGTCCGCTTCAACAGCTATACGCTGGAGGGCCAGCAGCAGAGCGGCCTTGATTTTATTGTGTACGGCCTGCCGCTTTCGCCGGTGGCGGTGCTGAAAGAGGCGGGCGCCTGGACGATGTCTTATGCCCGCCTTGTGGTGCTGAGCTTTGCAGACCTTGTCACCGGCCGCATCCCGGTAACGGATCTTTCCGGCCCGGTGGGCATTGTGCAGACGATAGGCCAGGTGTCCACCATGGGGGTGGAATCCCTTCTGCTTTTGGTGGCGCTCATTACGGTGAACCTGGGCGTGTTCAACCTTCTGCCTGTGCCTGCGCTGGACGGCGGGCGGCTGGTGTTCTTGATTTTGGAGGCTGTGCGCCGCAAGCCCGTGCCGCAGAAGTTTGAAATTGCAGTGAATGCGGCAGGGTTCATTTTGCTGATTGGGCTGATGCTGTTTGCTACCTTCAATGATGTGACGCGCCTGATTGCGTGACATTCCGCACTGGCCGGAAAAGGAAAAGGGGAATAAGAAAGCCATGGAGAGAAAGATTACAAAGGCCGTCCGTGTGGGCGGCCTTGTCCTGGGCGGCGGTGCGCCTGTGCTGGTGCAGAGCATGCTGAATGCAAAAGCGGATGACATACCCGCCAACGTGGCACAGGCGCAGAGGCTTCAGGCCGCGGGCTGCCAGATGGTGCGCGTAACAGTGCCCACGCCGGCGCATGCGCGTGTTGTCACGGCGCTGAAAGAGGCTGTATCCACGCCAATTGTGGCGGATATCCATTTTGATTATAAGGCCGCGCTGGCCTGTGCCGAGGCAGGGGTGGATAAAATACGGATTAACCCCGGCAATATCGGCAGCGATGTGCATGTGCGTGAGGTGGCCGACGCCTGCCGCAAAAGGGGCATTCCCATCCGCATCGGTGTGAATGGCGGCAGTTTGGAAAAGAATATTCTGGCAAAGCACGGCGGCGTCACACCCGAGGCGCTGTGTGAAAGCGCCCTTTACCATGTGGCCCTGCTGGAAAAACACGATTTCAGCGATATCGTCATTTCCATCAAATCCTCCAATGTGCCGGTGATGATGCAGGCCTACCGCCTGCTGAGCACGCAGTGCAGTTACCCGCTACATATCGGCGTCACCGAGGCGGGCACTTATCGGATGGGGCTTATCAAATCGGCTATGGGCATCGGCGGGCTTCTGATGGAGGGCATTGGCGACACGCTGCGCGTTTCGCTTACAGACGAGCCGGAAAAGGAAGTGCTGGCAGGTTATGATATCCTGCGCGCGGCCGGCTACCCGGTGGCCGGGCCTGAAATCGTCAGCTGCCCCACCTGCGGGCGCACTAACATTGATGTGGCGGGCATCGCCAATGAAGTGGAGCGCCGCCTGCGTGAGCGCGGCTGTACGCGCAGCATCAAGGTAGCTGTGATGGGCTGTGTGGTGAACGGCCCGGGTGAGGCAAAAGAGGCGGATATCGGCATTGCGGGCGGCAGGGATTGCGCCCTGCTGTTTGTGAAGGGCCAGCAGAAGCGTATGCTGCGCGGCGATATTGTGGGCGAGCTTATCCGGGAAATCGAGCAGATGGAGCAGACGAAATGAAACCTCTTTTGACAGATTTGTGGCCGCAGTTTGCCGAGGACACGGAATTTCGCAGCGCCTTCGGCGGTGCGGTGGTAGACAAGGTGCTGGCGGACAGAAACCGCCGGCTTATTACTGTCATATACAGCGCCGCGGCGCCCGCGCCTCGCACGGCATGTGACAGGCTGGCGCTTTCTCTGGCACCGCTGTTCAAAGGCTTCTCGCTTCGGGTGAGGGGCCTGTTTCCGTATACGTCGCTTACGCCGCAGGCCGTGCTGGACCTTGTACAGGAACTGAAGGACGAGGGCGTGCCGATCAACGGCTTTTTTGACGGCGCCGAGGCAAGGCTGGAGGGCAAGCGCGTCCTGCTCACCCTGCGCAACGGCGAGACGATTCTGCGCCAGCTTGCGTTTGACAAAAAGCTGGCGGAAAAAATTGCGCAGGCTACTGGGTGCACGCCGGAAGTATATTTTTCCTGTGAGGAAATGATAGATGCACACGAGCTGGAAAAGAAAATGCTGGAGAAAACACCGGTAAAGGTATTCAAGGCGAAAAAAGACCTTCCCGCTTTGCAGGTGCCCGGCCTTGCCCTGGAGGATGTGCCTACACAGGTGGTCTATGGGCATGTATTCAAGCCGGACAAGCCCACCCCTCTGCAGGAGATGGGGCAGGACGCAGGCAAGGTAACGGTATGGGGCGATGTGTTCGCCACAGAATTGAAAGGGAATTATTACAAGATATATTCCATTTCCATCACAGATTACACCGGCTCTATCAATGTAAAGCTGCGGCTGCAGCAGAATGAGAACAGCGACAGGCTGGACGAATTGAAAAAGGGCGATACGCTCGTAATACGCGGGCGCTGTGAATACGACCGTTTTGAACGGGATTATGTCATCATGCCGGACGACATATTGAAAACGGCGCGCAAGCAGCGCACGGACGATGCCGAAGGGGAAAAGCGCGTAGAGCTGCACCTGCATACGAAGCTCAGCAGCATGGACGGTTTCTGCGACCCGGCGGCAGCCGTAAAAATGGCGCACCGCATGGGGCACCGCGCCATTGCCATTACAGACCACGGCGTGGTGCAGGGCTTCCCGGAGGCGATGCTGGCGGTAGACGACATTCACAAAAAAGACCCGGATTTCAAGCTCATCTATGGCTGCGAGGCCTATTTTGTGGACGATATGGTGCCGGTGGTGTACGGCGGGCAGGCTGTGCCCATGCAGGGCTCGTTCGTGGTGTTCGATTTGGAGACCACAGGCCTTTCCCCGCAGGACTGCGCCATTACCGAGATAGGCGCGGTGGTGGTGGAAAACGGTGAGATAGGTGAAAGCTACAACAGCTTTGCAAACCCCGGTGTACATATCCCGGAAAATATCACCAAGCTCACCGGCATCACCGACGACATGGTGAAGGACGCCCCCGGCCAGGAGCAGGCCGTGCGGGATTTTCTGCGCTTTGTAGATGGCCGCGTTCTAGTGGCGCACAATGCGCACGGCTTCGATATCCGCTTTATCAAAGCCGTATGCGAGCGCTATGGCATTGAGTTCCGGCACACTTATATCGATACGCTGCCTCTGGCGCAGTCGCTGTATATTGGCCTGCGCAATTATAAGCTGGACACCATAGGCAAATATCTTGAGATACCTCCCTTTGAGCACCACCGCGCCTGCGATGATGCGCGCGCCCTTGCGCAGATATTTGTAAAAATGGTGGAGGACCTTTCCCTGCGCGGCGTGCAGGAGGTGCAGGGCATAAACACGGGCCTTGGGGGCGCGCGCGGGCTTTCCAAGAAAAATTTTCATCTCATCATTCTGGTGAAAAACAAAACGGGGCTGAAAAACCTGTATAAAATTGTGAGCGAGGCGCATATCGAGCACTTTTTCAAGGTGCCGCGCGTGCCGCGCAGCCTTTTGAATAAATACAGGGAGGGGCTCCTTCTGGGCTCGGCCTGCGAGGCGGGCGAGCTGTACCGGGCCATCGTGGAGGGCCGCAGCTTTGAAGAACTGTGCGCCATTGCCTCCTATTACGACTATCTGGAAGTTCAGCCTGTGGGCAACAACGAATACATGGTGCGCGAACACATTGTGGACGGCATTGAGCAGATACAGGAGTTCAATAGAACCGTGCTGCGCCTTGGCGAAAAGCTGAACAAAATGGTGGTGGCTACGGGCGATGTGCATTTCCTGAACCCGGAGGACGCAGTGTACCGCGCAGTGCTTCAGGCGGGCAACGGCTTTCAGGACGCAGATAACCAGGCGCCGCTGTATTTCCGCGATACGAACGATATGCTGCGCGAGTTCAGTTATCTGCCCAAAGAGAAAGCGCGCGAAATTGTTATTGAAAACCCGAATAAAATAGCCGGCATGATAGACGCCGATGTGCGCGCTATTCCCAAAGGGCTGTATACGCCCACTATTGAAGGCGCGGACGTGACGCTGCGCGAAGACACCATGCGCAATGCGAAGCAGCGATATGGCGACCCGCTGCCGGAGCTTGTGGAAAAGCGCCTGACGCGCGAGCTGGATTCCATCATCAAGCACGGCTTTGCCGTGCTGTATGTTATTGCCCAGAAGCTGGTGCTGAAAAGCGAGGAGTACGGCTATCTGGTGGGCTCGCGCGGCTCGGTGGGTTCCTCTGCCGTGGCGCATTTTTCCGGCATTTCCGAGGTGAACAGCCTGCCGCCGCATTACTTGTGCCCGAAGTGCAAGTGGAGCGAGTTTTATACGGACGGCTCTGTGGCGGACGGCTTCGATCTGCCGGACAGGGTGTGCCCGCAATGCGGGGAAAAGCTTATCGTGGACGGCCACGATATTCCCTTCGAGACGTTCCTTGGCTTTGACGGCGACAAGGAGCCGGATATCGACCTGAACTTTTCCGGCGACGTGCAAAGCCGCATCCACCGCTACACAGAGGATATTTTCGGCAAGGACCATGTGTTCAAGGCGGGCACGATATCGGGCCTGCAGGATAAAACGGCCTACGGCTATGTAAAGAAATATCTGGAGGAGCGGGGCCGCACGGTGAACCGTGCGGAGGAAAACCGCCTTGTGCAGGGCTGTGTGGGTGTAAAGCGCACCACAGGCCAGCACCCGGGCGGCATGGTGGTGGTGCCCAGCGACCACGATGTATACGATTTCTGCCCTGTGCAGCACCCGGCTGATGACAAGGAAAAAGGCGTTATCACCACACATTTTGAATTCAAATACCTGCACGATACCATTCTAAAGCTGGACGAGCTGGGCCACGACGTGCCCACCATGTACAAATATCTGGAGGACATGACGGGTATCAAAATGGCCGATGTGCCTATGAACGATGAACAGGTGATATCTCTTCTTGTCTCTACCAAGGCACTGGGCGTTACCCCGGAGCAGATAGGCAGCGAGACGGGTACATTCGGCATTCCGGAGCTGGGCACCCGCTTCGTGCGCAACATGCTTATTGAGGCGCAGCCCAAAAGCTTTGGTGACCTGATACAGATATCCGGCCTGTCGCACGGTACGGATGTGTGGAACGGCAACGCGCAGGATTTGATCCGCGACGGCGTGTGCACCATTTCCGACGTAATAGGCACGCGCGACTCCATCATGACATATCTGCTGCATAAAAATGTGGAGCCGAAGCAGGCGTTCACCATTATGGAGCTGACGCGAAAGGGCAAGGTGGCCAAGGGCGGTTTCCCGGAGGGCGTGGAGGACATGCTGCGCCAGCACGATGTGCCGGAGTGGTACCTCGACAGCTGCAAAAAGATAAAGTACATGTTCCCCAAGGCGCATGCCGTGGCATACCTTATTGCGGCCATCCGGCTGATGTGGTTCAAGGTTTATCATCCGCTGGCCTTCTATGCCACTTACTTCACGGTGCGCGGCGAGGATATCGACTACGAGGCCGCAGTGGGCGGTGTGAAGGTGGCCCTTCAGCACATGAAGGAGATAGAGCAGCGCCCCAAGGAGGAAAAGACGGCCAAAGACGAGGACATGCTGGCCTCGCTGCAAATTGTGAACGAGATGCTTCAGCGCGGCTACGAGTTTTTGCCCGTGCGCATCGGCAAGAGCCGTGCGAAGACCTACGTCATTGAAGACGGGAAGATACGCCTGCCGTTTATGGCCCTGAAGGGATTGGGAGACGCCGTGGCTACCGCGCTGGAGGAGGCCACGATGAGCGGTGAGCAGTATATTTCTGCCGAAGAGCTGCAAACGGCCTGCGGGGCCTCCAGCACTGTTATGGACCTTCTGGCCGAAATCGGCGCGCTGGGCGATTTGCCTAAAACAAGCCAGGTCTCGTTTTTCTGAATATGCTGTCGGAAAATAGGCTGTAAAGCACAAATGCTTTTCAACCTGAAATCCCTATACTCTGGAGGCAGGGAGGATGGCTTTACACGCTGCTGCAAGCGCGGCGGCGCTTAAAATGGGGTGCTCGCGCGCAGAGGCTTTTCTGCGTGCGTGCACCCTGTTTTGCGCACCTGCATAAAAACAGGGCGCGCGACCAAGCCGGATAGAGTGAAAAGGCTGACGCTTCAAGCATAGGCGAAAAGTGCAATAAAGGATGGAGTGATGATGGGACGGAAGCTGTTCATAAACGGGCGGAGATGCAAAGCTATGGGCCCATATTCCTGCACGGAAGGAGAGCCGCATGAGGAAGGAAATGTCAAAAGCAAAAAAGAGGCTTCTGGCTGCAGCGATTGCCGTGTGTGTGCTGCTTTTTGCACTGGCGGCTGCGGCCGCGCTGTATATCAACAGTAAAATGGCGCTTATCAGCCGCCCGGCCGCGGCCTCAGCAAGCGCCGGGAGCAGCGGGGCCGAAGATGGAATGCTCTCTTTCAGCGGCCTTGATCTGGATGATATTGATGTGATGGAGAACGGCGGTACCATAGAGCCGCCCCAGGGAGACGTGAATGTGCACGGCGATATCACGAATATCCTTATCATCGGCTCTGACGAACGGGAAGAAGGGCAGACAGCACGCGCGGACAGCATGATGCTTGTCTCTGTCAACAGCCGCGAAAATACATGGAAGCTGGTTTCTTTTGAGCGGGGCGTGGGTGTGTCCATCCCCAATGTGGGCGACGACTGGCTGACGCATACCTATGCATACGGCGGCCCGGAGCTTCTTTTGAAAACGCTGCAGGAATATTACAAGGTGGACGTGAGCCGCTATGTCAAAATTGATTTCTCTGTGTTTGAAGCTTTCGTAACGGATATTGGCGGCGTGGTGGTAGAGATGAGCCAGGAAGAGGCCGATTATATGAACAGCATTGCCGGTGAGGAAAAATGGTCTGCAGGCGAGGCAAGGCTGGACGGGCCCACGGCTCTGGTGTATGCGCGCATCCGTCATCTGGACAGTGACTGGGCACGGGTAGAGCGCCAGCGGCAGGTGATGCAGGCCGCTGCCGACCAGGTGGCCACACTGAGCCTTGCCAAAATAGACCTTATTGCCAACCACGTGCTGCCTATGATAGAAACGAACCTGACCAATGGCGAACTGTGGCAGCTTGCTCTGAAAATGCCTGCGCTTCTGGGCAGCCAGGCCCAGCAGATGACTGTGCCGGATCAGGCGCAGAGCTGGACGGTGGCGGGCACACTGGAGGAGTCGCTTATCGCGTGCGACTTTGAGGCCGAAGCCAAAAGGCTGGACAGCTTTTTGCTGGGGGAATACGAAGCGGATGCGGCCGGCTGAGGCACACCATATATGCGGCGCAGAATATCTGTGCCAGCCTTGTTTGCCTCCTGCGGCACACAGGCGGCAGGCCGTGAAAAGCACGGCGCATCCGTCTTGCGCGGCCCTGATACAGTGAAAAGCAAACCAAAGCATAAAACGCGCGGCAGGCCGCAGGGGATGAAGGGCATAGCATGGGCATGCTTTATAAAGATAAAGAGACGGCGAAATTTATTCCACTCACCGCCCTTGCTCCGCAGCCCGAAAAGGAGAGGCCTGCCGCCCTGGCGAAAGCTTGCCTGTTTTCAGGCCGTCGCTGCCGGCGGCCCGTCTGACCCTGATGGAAGCGAAATCTTTACACAGGCACTCCCCGGCTTTGCCGGTGGCTTTCAAGTCAGGCCCCCGGCAAAGCTTGGGGCTTGCGTAAGCCCTGAAAGGGTGTACCGCCGGCAAGCCTCTCAAGAGGCACGGAATACGCTGTCTCCTGCATCACCTGCCCCGCCTCCCGTAAACGGGCTTCTTCCTATTATATGCTGTATCCTTTTAGTATTGAATATCATCTCGCTTCGCTCGAAACTGACAGTGAAAGCCTTTTACTCTACCCGGCACAGCCGCGGGGTGTCGTTTCGCTAAAGCAAAAAAATGAAAAACGGCATGGTTTTGCCATGCCGTTTTTTGCATTGTACCATCGGGCCCGGCGAGGGGCAGAGAGTCATTTCTGCCCGCAGCCGCAGCGGGGGCAGCCCGCTTCAACCAGGCAGGAAAGCAGGCCGGTAACGGTAAAGGCCGTGCCGCTCATCAGCGCACCCAGCAGGAAGGCAAGAATATAGCGAAGGATATTGTCATTGCCTGTTTCCAGCGCGATGAGTGTCACTGTGGCGACCACAAGAAGCGCAATAGCGGTAAGAAGCAGCTTGTGCCCGCAGCCGCACAGGCAGGAATTATAGGCGCTGTCCTGCCGCAGCAGGCTGCACGAGGCAAACGTGAGCAAAAGCAGCGCCAATGAGCCGAATACAATGGCAAGGCGCGGCGTGATATATGCGGTGAAGCCGAATTCGATGCTGTAAGCCACGGTAGCGGCGCCCACAAGCACACTGACGATGACGGTTACAATATCATACCATTTTTTGTTACACATAGGGGTAGCTCCTTTTTATCAAGGTTGATGCAAATTAGCCGCATCTGTGCATATCAACAGGCGCATTGCGGCCGCGGTGAAAACCGGGTGGGAAGGTCAGAAATGGCAGGACGATTCCCCAAAATCAATATAGTTCGTCATGATCTTGACGTTGATGCAGCGGCGGCGGCAGCAAGAAGCGCCCTCGCCGGTGATATTCTCCGGAAGGATAAAGCGCAGGCCGCTTACGGGGATATCCGCGCAGCGGCTGCAGGAGGTGGGGCCTACGGCGAACATTTTCATGCCGCATGGCGTTTCGCAGCCGCAGCTGTCCACTTCATACAGCGCCACACAAACGGCGATGCGGCAGTTGGGGCATACGCCGCGAAGCGTGAAGGAGAGGTCCAGAATGCGGCCCTGGCCGTCCGGCGGCACACAGCCTATCTCGGCTGATTTGTAGGTCTCGCAGCTGTTGAAGCAGATGCCGCCGGCAATTTTGGAAGACAGGATGGCCGATGCGCTTTCGGGCGCTGGCGCCTCCTGTGCGCAGGGCTGGGGCTCAGGCGCAGGCTGCGGGCATTCATTTGCCGGAAGCTTTTCTTCTTCCAGGCAGGGCAGCTCGGGGGCCATGGGCGGCTGCTGCGGGGCGTCACCGCCAATGGTGATATTGCCAAGGTCTATGGTTTGCATGAGGGGGTGCCTCCTTTCGATGGAAACGATATACTGCTACCGTATGGGCCCGGCGGTATACCGTATCTTATGCCCACGCTGCCTGCCATGCAACGCAGTGTGGAAAACACGGAAAAAACAGCGGATGCACGGTGCGAAAAAACTTTTTTCGCACCGTGCATCCTTTTTTTGCCGCAATGCGTTATACAAGGTGAAGGGAAGTGAAAGCATGCCGCAGGACAAGGCGCTGGTACATGGCCTGCGCAAAGGCAGTGAGGCGTGTGCGCAGGCGCTGGTACAGCAGCATTACGGCGAAGTGCTGCGGTATGCACGGCATTTGTGCCGCAATGAGACGCTGGCAGAGGACATCACGCAGGAGGCCTTCCTGCGCGTGCTGGAAAAGGTAATGCGCGGCCAGGTTGCGGGAAACCTGCGCGCCTATTGCTTTGTTACGGCAAGGCACCTGTATCTCGACAGCCTGCGGCGTCCATCGCAGCAGGCACTGGAAGAAATGGCGGCTGCAGAAGATGAATTGGCCGGAGCCGAAAGCGACAATGCCTTCCGTCAGATGGTGGCCGGCCTGCCCGCGGATGTGCGGGAAGCCGTGATACTGCGCTTTGCCTACCGCTTGAAATTCAAAGAGATAGCCGTAGTGCAGGGCGTTGCAGCGCGCACGGGCAGCGCGGCCATGTTCCGGCAGGTGGCGCGCTTTTCCGCACCCCGGCTTTGGGCAGCGCAGGCGC
>PPYE01233959.1_pt1 | contig 10293 bp, 11 predicted proteins | sample 1559881 | NCBI WGS metagenome assembly PPYE01 (sample SAMN08240022, study PRJNA423297) | Human gut metagenome, whole genome shotgun sequencing project.
TAGCAGAACAGTTCTGTGCAGATAACAGGTACTGGTTATCCGGGCATCCTGTCGGGTAGTCTGCTGTCTTGTCGAAATAAGTCGGCTCCAATGCTACGGAAGAGCAGGTGTCCGTGTTGATGATAAATGCATCATCATGTAACACAGTGATCGGATATTTTCCACCATGTTTTGCGTGTGTCAGTGTGGATTTACCTGATCCGGAAAGTCCGAATACAGATGCTACAAACTTAGAACCGTCAGACAGTGTGTATTCCTTCTGTCCACCGTGGCAGGAAGCGTATCCGTTTCTGTTTGCAATCGCCCATGCCATTGTCAGTGTTCCTTTTTTATGCTCTCCGAAATATCTCATCCCTAAGATACATGCGCAGTTCTCTGCAGTATCAAAATAGCATAATGTCAACGGGTCACTCAGACAGCTGAAATCTACGTCCGGTCTCTCCTGCGGAATCCACTGTGGATCTGAGAAAATATAGATATCCGGTTCTTTTCCGTCTCCAACTGCTTTTGACTTCTTATACATTTTCACATATTCATCTGACATGTACTGGAAGTTGAGCATCCAGTTGTACATGATGTTCTCCTCACCTTCCGGAATCAGAAGATGTGCCTTTACCATGAATTCCGGGTCAAGACCTACAAATACTTCTGCGTGGTACATTGTTTTCCAGCGTGATTCATAGATGGCATCCATCGCTACCTTGTCAAGCTTTGCGGAGTCTACTCCCGGTTCCCCCTTGATCCGGCGAGCTGCTGCGTAACGTCCTGTTACCGCTCCGTCATTGAATAAAAGAACTTTTGCATCTTTCTCAAGACCAAATTCCTCTCCCCTATATACAGGCATATCTGTCACGATTGTTCCCGGTGAATTTTTTGCTAATTCATAAGCTTCTTTTAAAGTATTTACTTTCACTACATTGTTTCCGTAAAATGCTGCTTCGATGATAGAACGTGTTTTAGAAAAACCTGGCTTTCCGGCACCGATTTCGTTAATTGGATAATAAGCTTTTGTTGACATATTCGATATCCTCCTTAAATTCCGAATTTGTTCTCATTATCTCATTTTGTTTTCAAAATGTCAATCTTTTTATTGAAATTTTACAATATTTATCATTCATTTATACCTTGTTTTTTTCGTTGAATTTATCGAAAAACTAAGAAAAATGCAGGATTGATTTATTTTTCCTGCATTTTTATGATCTTTCTTCTATTTTTCCACTTTATTTCCACAGCATTCCAGCAGCATTCTGCAATTTATTCGTTAAAAAATTCACTATGCACTCTTTTTGCAGAGTACACTGTAATAATATTTCAATTTTCTTGCCTGACAGAGCACGTCCCTCTCCTTCGCCCGCATTCTCCCGCTGTCTGTCAAAAGCGGAATCTGATGCTTTAATACCTGATGGGCACGCACCCAGAATTCATCGTTATTCCTGCACTTGTACACGTCCCGCCCATTCTCGAGCCAGTTTTGGTAGACCGGGATATCTCTTAAAATGACCGGAATCTGTGAGGAGAGCGCCTCAAGTACAACAATTCCTTCTGTCTCCTCATACGATGGAAACAAAAACAGATCGCAGCTACTGTACGCTTTCTTCAACTCCTCCTTCGCTACATATCCCGCAAACGTCAGATTCGGCAGATCTGTGTGAATCGCATCTCTGACCTTCTTTGGAATCTGAAGTTCCGGTGTATATCCGAACCAGATGAACTGGTACTCCGGCATCCTCCCTGCCAGTTCCACAAAATCAAGGATTCCTTTCCGCTCAAAGTACAGTCCGACGGACATCACGACCTTATCCTCGTCACGGAACCCGTATTTTCTTCGAAAAGACTCTCGATCCAATACATTTTTTTGAAATTCACAGGTGTCCACTCCGTTAGAGATCACCTCGATCGGATTCTTAATCCCATATCCGTGCAACAATGATTTCGAATATTCTGTCGGTGTCAAAATCAGATCTGCCATCTGATAACATTTCATAATCCACCACTTAAAAAGAGGCGCTGTCAGATTTGATCCTACAAAGGAATTGCAAAAATCTTCTTTCGTTGAGTGCGCATGGTAAACGATTTTCTTCCCTGCCTGCTTCGCCCTCCTTGCCATGAGATAGTCACTCGGAAATACGGTGTTCAGATGTACGATATCAAAATCCTCACGCGGATTGCAGGTCAGTTCTACCTGCTCCGCCTTAAGAGAATTTTTTTGCATGAGCATTGCACGTCCGACCCCACTTCTCGATACGATTTTCTCGTTTTTCGCATAAAGCAGCACTTTCATTTCTCTCATACACTCCTCTCCATAATTCCTTCCGATACACATTCATTACCATGTTCCCGAACTGCTCGGTCCCGAATTTTCGTGCATTGTTCCGGCTGTGCTCCGCGGCCTTTTCCATCCACGAAGGTTCCTTTAACATCCGACTGACTGCCTCTGAAAATTCATTTAAATTTTCATAAGAATAACCGTTTCCGGCTTCCTCGAGCACTCCGTACAGGCACGTATCCTTCCTGCACACAAGAGGCAGCCCGCTCGCCATAGCTTCAATATAGGTGAGTCCCTGCGTCTCGCTTGTGGACGCACAGACGAAAAGATCTCCAAGCTGATAATATTTCGGCGTATCCTCCGGCGCTGCCATCCCCGCAAATTTCACATAAGTTCCAAGCCGGAGTCTCTCTGTGAGTTCCTCCAGACTTGCTCTTGCCGGTCCGTCCCCGACGATCAGCAGTCTGACATTCTCCCCGTGTTTAATCAGATGACACATTCCATAGATCAGTTCATCCACCCGCTTTTCAAATCCAAGCCTTCCAAGACTTAACAATACCTTTGCCTCCTGAGGGATGTCATAGGTTGCCCGAAGCTGTTTCAATTCTTCCTCACTGCATTTTTTCTGAAATTTTTGAAGGCAGATCCCTGATGGAATCACTGCAATCTTGCTCTCTGTCAATCCATATTCTCTGAGCGTACGCTCCACCTTTTTCGTCGGAGCAATCACTGCATCGACGCAGGACAGCCGCATTTTCATCCATTTTCCAAGCATCTCCCGGCTTAAGCTTTTTGCAAACGGAACATACTCTGTATACTGCTCGTACAGTGTATGATAGGTATGTAACAGCGCCGCTCCGGTTTGGTGTGCAATCCGTTTTGCAAAGCCGAAGCTAAAAAATTCACACTGACTGTGGACGATGTCCGGAGCCCACTCGATGATCTCCTGCACATATGCCCTGCCCCGCGATACCGGAATCCGCACATTCGGATAGATTTTTGCCGGAACAGAACGGATATAATATACATTTTCCGTCCGATAGGTACTGCAGGTATCTGACACTGCAAGGATCTTCACCTCGTGTCCGTTTGCCTCCAGCTCCCGCTCCAAATTCAAGACAGATGTCACGACACCATTGATTGCCGGCCAAAATAAATCTGTTGTAATAAGTATCTTCATAATGCTCTCCTCCTTCTGTCTATATCAGCTTCAAACCGCTGATCCACGTCCCCGCATATACAAGCGCCAGACTATACATGGCAATGGATCCCGGTTTTCCAAGTAAAATAATTGCAGAAAATTTCTTCCATGACATCTTTGTAAGCCCCGCTAACATACACAGGAAATCATCCGGCGCACACGGAAAGAAAATCGCAAAGGCAAAAAACTTATCGAATTTCTTTCCTTTTTCAAGCCACTGTGCGTATTTCTCATACGTTTCTTCTTTGACAAAATATTTTACAAAACACTGTCCATACCGCCTTGCAAGATAAAAGTTAATCATCGATCCGATCACGATCCCGATATAATTGTAGAGAAGTCCCATCCACGGTCCGAACAAGATCACACCTGCCGCACAGGAAATCCCTCCGGGGATAATCGGAACTACAACTTGTACCATCTGAATGAAGATAAAGAACAGCGGTCCAAAGATTCCTCCCCGCTCTACTAACAATTCCATCTTCGCCCGGTCTGTAAACAGTCCGTTCTGCATTCCATATATCACAAACAGGATCATCACAAGGATGCTGACTGCTGTTAACAGATTAACGATAGCTCTGACTGATTTCTTACTCATCTGCATGCCCCCTTTGTATGCTCTCTATCATATCAGCATAAATTTAAGTTATCTTGAGGAGATTATTAAGAAAAATGAAAGATTTTCTTTGGATATTTCAAATATCCTTTAACTTTCCGCTTCTTATAGCTTTTGTCTGTTTTTCATTTCTTTTCCCCACTTTTTATGATATAATTTCCAAAATAGAGTAATCCCTCTCGGAAAAGGAAGAAATAACATGACAGAAAGGATTTCTTGCTATGAAGATAAAAGAACTTACTGCGAACAAAAAGCAATACCTCTCACTTCTGCTCCTTGCAGATGAGCAGGAGGATATGATCGACCGCTATCTGGGACGCGGTACCATGTACATACTGGACGACAATGGCATCAAAGGTGTCTGTGTTGTCACTGATGAGGGCGATGGGATTCTGGAGATCAAAAATATTGCCACAGATCCTCATTGCCACCGGAAAGGCTACGGGCGGGCGATGATCCATTTTATAGAAGAAACTTACCGTGAGCAGTATTCCATCCTTCAGGTTGGAACCGGAGACAGTCCGCTTACCATTCCGTTTTATGAGGCCTGCGGCTTTGCCCGCTCCCACATTGTAAAAGATTTCTTTACAGAACACTATGACCACCCGATCTATGAATGCGGTGTCCAACTGAAAGATATGATTTATCTCAGAAAAAGTTTATCTTTGCAAACGGAAAACCATTTATGAGAACGGAAGGCTGATGATTATAGGAAAGCAAAAAAGCCACTGTAAGATGCTGCTAAAAAACTTCTTGCTTACATCTTGCGTGGCTTTTTCTTCTGATATTCCGCTCTCTTTATTTTCCCTATTCCTCGATCCGCTCAAATACCATATCATATCCGTCATTTCCATAATTCAATGACCGATTGACACGGCTGATCGTCGCTGTGGATGCGCCGGTCTTCTCGGCAATCTCCAAATATGTCTTCTGTTCTCGAAGCATCTTGGCTACCTCAAAGCGCTGTGACAATGACATTAACTCATTGATCGTACAGATATCTTCAAAGAAAGTGTAACACTCCGCTTTATCTTTCAAGCTCAAGATTGCATCAAACAATAGATCTGTCGCTTCCGTCCTTATCTGCTTACTCATTCTTTTCTCTCCTTTGTCAGACTCTTATCTGTTCTCTATTTTACCACAGTAAATTTGTAAAGTCCACTGATTTTTTTACCTGTGTATTTTTATCTATGGAACAATCTAAAAAGAAAAAAGGTACCGGCAACACATCTATAGAATATATATTGCTTCACTCTCTAACTCTCTGCAGCCTATCTGATAAAATTTGTTCTATGGAACTCTTCTTTTACAGGGATTCCGAACTCTTTTCTGCCAAGTTCTATGCTTTTTATTAAAAATGACATATTATGAGCTAACGTCCTCATCCCCTGCAAACCTTCTTCGTCCTGCTCTGCTTCACCAGGCAGCAGACCATGAATACTGTTCCAATATTGGCCAGAAGCTACAGGCATTCCACTGATAGTAAAGAACTATTAGAATAACCATATAGTTATCTACTCTCTACTTGTCAATCGCTGTTACTATATGCTTTCGTATCGGTTCGGGCTGATACGGGCCGGAAGGACGATACCTCCTGTAAAAAAGGATACTCTTCGGTATCTGTCACCGAAAAGTATCCTGTATTTTCTATATTTCTATCTGTTCTCCTTCTGTGTCTATTTCATCCGCTAACGTCCTATATATTCTTTCAGTTTCTCTACCGATGTATTGACAATCAGTTCCTCCGGAAATCCACATTCCCGAACAACTTCGAGAGAATAGCGCACATTTCCCACATCGCTGTCCACGTGTGCATCACTGGAAAGTGTCACAGGGACTTTATATATCTTACAGAGTTCCAGGATCGTATGCTGATTTTCGCGCGCATTCTGACGAAATCCTCCCGGTGTCAGGGAAGAGTTGTTTACCTCCAGAATCTTTCCATACTTTGCGGCAGCCTGCACAATTTTCTCATAATCTACCGGAATTCTTCCATCATCAGGATGTCCGATAATATCGACATATGGATTTTTCATCACATTTAGATAAGCATTTGTATATTCTTCTTTGTCTGCCTCTTTTGTAAAACATGGAAGATGCAGGCTCGCAATGACAAGATCCATCTCCTTTAACAATGCTTCTGAAAGATCAATGTTCCCGTTTGAGTCTAAAATATTCAGTTCCACACCAAAGAGCATCTCTACCCCCGACATTTGCCGCGGAAGTACTTTCAAATTGGAAAAATAAAATGCATGACAGGTTCCCGGCATCGTTGGCGCATGTTCTGTGATTGCAAGTCCGCTTAATCCCTTCTTTGCCGCTGCTGCCGCCATCTCACGGATTGTACAGTATGCATGCCCGCTCGCAATCGTATGTGAATGTGTATCTATTGCAATCTTCATGATTCTTCCTCTTTTCTGTCTCAAATTTCTTATTTTTCTTTTCATTTTTTCTGGTTTCTATCTCTGCAATGCTGTCAGACTGCTCTGACAAAAAACATTATACCATTGCACCTTCGGATTTGAAAACATATTTTTTCTGCTTCCGGCTCATACTACTGATGAAATCACTTATATTTTGCCAAAAACAAACAGACCACTACGCAGAATATTATACTATTCTAACACGAAAGGAGCTTTTTCATGAAACCAATTTCAAAAAAATCTATTGAGGGCGGCACCGACATCCCTGCCGGAAAAGACTTTCCTGATCTGTCAGACCCGGCGATGACCAATCGGGAAATCATTGACTCTTACGATTATCTCTCCTCTGCGGCCTCCGCATGGGACTGTACCGGTCTGATTCCTTCCGCACCTGCCTCCTCGGCCGAGCTGGAATCCTACGAGGCAATCTATCCGTTTGAACCTCCAAAGCTGGATTCCGACGAGAACTGTGCCACAAGACCTTCTTCTGCATATACTGTTGAAAAACAGGAGTAATCTTTTATGCCTAATTTTTCTTTTGCTCCGCTGGAAGGAACGGTCCAAAACGTCCGCCCCTTCGGCGATGAATGCTGCAGCTCTCTTGTCACTTTGCAGACACCTGGCGGCACTGTCACAGTTGTCGTGTCAGGTGATACCTATGTCATCAGTGAGGTGCGCCTCCGCCGCGGCATGACTGTCGCGGCTTTTTACGATGCGCAGGCTCCCGTTCCGCTAATCTATCCGCCTCAGTATCGCGCAGTCATCCTCGGAAGAAAGCAGCCGAATGAGACAATCGCTGTGGACTATTTTAATGAAACTCTCACAAACAGTGACAACACATTAAAGCTCAATCTTTCCCCTGCCACCGATATCGTCGGATCAAACGGGCAGCCATTCCACTGTTCTCTGGAGGGCCGCCTTTTGATCGTCTATTACACAAATGCCACGAGAAGCATTCCGGCGCAGGCTGTCCCGAGAAAAATCATCGTCATGTGCTAAATAAATTTTGCAAGAAGCATCGTACAGCAAAAAACGTTTGAGAAACGGACAGTCCGAACGTCTTGAATAATGGAAAAGGGATGTTGTAAAATAAACTTCTTAATTTTACAACATCCCTTTTATCTTCCCTAGGCACATGCATTTTCAAGGATCTCTGTCAATGCGCTCTTGCTGCTTGTATGACATCGAACGATATCTGCGTTGCATTTCTCTGCTTCTGCAACTGCACAGCGCACCATCTTGTGAGATACCGTATTCGTAAACAAGATCAGCAGATCCGGAGTGCCAATCTGTTCACTTAGATTTGCCGACATCTGTGTGAATACTTTTGCTTTACACTTGTACCCTTTGCATATTTTTTTATACTGACAAACCATCCGGTCATGGCCTCCTACAATTACAACGCTCATCTTTACTTCCTTTCTTTTCTATTCTGTCTATAAAGCTGCAAGACTCTTTCCGAGCTCTTCACACTTTTTCAATGCCTCATCATCCGGTGTCTCCTGACAGATGACGCTTTCCCCTCCGATGACTTTCGCTCCTGCCTGCTGCATACGCGCTTCCCAGTCTCTCATCCATTCTCCGTCTCCCCATCCGTAGGAACCGAACAAGCCGACAGTCTTTCCTTTTACAAATGTTTCCACTTCTTCCACAAACGGCTCCATCTCTGATTCTTCCAGCACTTCCGCTCCCATCGCCGGGCAGCCAAGTGCAAATGCTGTCTCTTCCTTTAATTCTTCCGGTGAGATACTTCCCACCTCCACAACCGCACTTTCTTTTCCTTCTGCGCGAATACCTCTTGCAACTGCCTCTGCCATCGCCTCTGTATTTCCTGTCTGTGACCAGTATACTACATAAATTTTATCCATGATCTTCCTCCTGTTCTTATCCTTTCATTGTCGCCGCTTTTTCTGCATAGACAATGTATTTTTATGCTACACATCCCCGGACCAGTTCTTCCATCCGGATTCCTCTGGCAACTGCCTGTATCAATGTTTCTTTTGCCGCCTCAAATGCCTGAAACAGACGAATCTTCTCTCCCATGTCCGCATATACTTTCCAATACCCTGCATAGAGATAATTTTTGCCTTTCTGTTCGATAAATCCTGTGACATCATCCAGCGGATATCCGAGCAGCAGCCCCATCTCATGGGGAAACATTCCGCCCGCTGTCATATAAGACTCGTAACGTCTCTGAAATGTATACAAAATCGTTCCCAGCGTAAAACGCTCATACCCTTCTTTCTGAAAGAACGCTCTCATCTTTGGATGTTCTATCACCTGCTCCAGATCTTTTCTGCGATATAGAAGATAAGTGATCTTTTCTGTCGTCCGAAGCAGCCGAAAACACGAGATTCCTGAGTGTTTCAAAACCATCTGTACAACTGTTTCATTCTCTGCCGGAATGATAAAAAGATTGGAAACCTTCAGTCCCATGATCAGTGGTGCACACTGCAGTGCCAGCTGTGTCTCTATCTTTTTCAGATCCAGCTCTTTTACAAGTTCAAATATTTCCCGACTCATGTTTCCTCCTTGTTCTTTGTGTTAGTTATTCCTAACTTACGTTTATAATATCTAATTATCATTCATTCGTCAATACCTTTGTTGATCTAATTTTCTCAATAAATCTCCTTTCAAGCACAAAAAAATCAGGGGTATCACCGCCGATTACAGCTTTGGCAATGATACCCCTGATTTCTTATCTTTCACTTTCTATGTTCTTGTATTCTCTTCGAGCAGAGTTTTCATACTCTCTACTCCGATCAAAAGCGTGGATGCATTGTGCAACAGTGCAGACGTCGTCGGCTGCAGAATTCCTGCCACTCCAAATGCAATCAGCGCCGCATTAATTCCGACGATCAGACGATAGTTTCTTCCGATCCGCTGCATCAGTCTGTCACTGAGTCTCTTTAACAGGACAAGCTCATACAGATCATCTGCACTGATTGTAATATCCGCGATCTCCCTTGCAAGCTCTGCACCATCACTGATCGCAATGCCGACATCCGCCGCCGACAGTGCCGGAGAGTCGTTGATGCCGTCTCCGATCATAATAACTTTCTTTCCCTGCGCTTTCTCCTTCTCCACAAATCTTGCCTTATCCTCCGGGAGCACTTCTGAATCGTAATGATCTACCCCCACCTTTTTCGCAATGGCAGCTGCTGTCCGTTCACTGTCCCCGGTCATCATGACAATATTGCGGATTCCTGTCTCTTTTAACAGACGGATCACTTCCGCAGCTTCCTCCCGCAGTGGATCTTCGATGCGGATCACCGCCGCAAGTTCCTGTTCCATAGCGAGATAAAGCTGTGAATATTCCCCGGAAAGACTCTCAAAAAGTTCCTCTTTTCCTTCCGGGATCCTGCACTTCTCATCTTCAAATACAAAGTGATAACTTCCTATCACTGCGCGCTTTCCCTCGATCTCTGTCGAGATTCCATGTGCTACCATATACTCTACTTTAGAGTGCATTTCTTCATGTTCGAGATGACGTTTCTTCGCCGCATGTACAACCGCCTTCGCCATCGAGTGCGGGAAATGTTCTTCCATACATGCCGCCACTCTTAACAGTTCATCCGGATCTTCCCCGTTAAACGAGATGACATCCACCACTGTCGGCCGCGCTTTTGTGAGGGTTCCCGTCTTGTCAAAGACGATCGTTTCTGCCTCTGCAACAGCTTCCAGATATTTTCCTCCTTTTACTGTCAGATGATATCTGCTCGCCTCGCGAATTGCCGAGAGTACTGAGATCGGCATTGCTAACTTCATTGCGCACGAAAAATCTACC
>PPYE01233960.1_pt1 | contig 10293 bp, 7 predicted proteins | sample 1559881 | NCBI WGS metagenome assembly PPYE01 (sample SAMN08240022, study PRJNA423297) | Human gut metagenome, whole genome shotgun sequencing project.
ATGCAGATATCATCGAATTTTTCGGTGGAAACCTGGAAGCGTTTGTGGCGGGAAAGGAAGCGATGCCGGATCTGACCGGGCTGTCGGAAGAGGAATTTCCTCTGGAGAGAATGCGGCGTCTGGAGGAAGAAGAGTACGAGAAACATGTCCGGCTGTGGAGAGAAGGAAAGACAGATCTTTCCATCACTCGTTTCTCCAGTTTGATGAAGCGCCTGACAGAGACAGGAATAAAAGTGTATTTTCCATATCCCGGAGAGAAATACATAAAGGAGGTCTGTGAAAAGCTGCTTCGAGAGATTGAAAGACGGGAACTAAAGGAAAGACAGCCGGGAATTGTGGTGATCAGGGTGTTTGAAGAGAGAGGCGGCCAGGAGAGGCTGAAGTCCGATTATGAACAGCTTGAACGTATGGTCAGACAATTTCTTGGAAATGCAATTGTGGATTTCTCATTAAATACCTATCAGGACAGGCTGGAGCTTGTGGCGGCAAAGAAGGATATGGAGCAGTGGCTGGAAGGAGATTCCGGAGACCGGCTTTGCTCTTTCCTGAAGGTGAAAAAACATTCCTGGAAGTTCGGCATCGGATATGGATTTGGGGCCGGGATCGGTCAGACGAGGCTGAATGCCTTAAATGCATGTCACGAGGCGGTGCAGAAGAAAAATGTCAGTTATGTGATGACGGAAAATGAAAATCTGATCGGACCGCTGGGGACAGAAAAGGTGAAGGCAGTGCGGGTGGAAAGCAGATCTTATCTCGATATCACATCGAGCCTTTCACCGATCACAGTCAGCAAAGTGTTTTCAGTACTGGATGCAACGGAGCACAAAGAAATCACCGCAAAAGAGCTGGCGTTCCGTCTTGGGATTACGAAGAGAAGTGCCAATCGTTTTCTCTCCACACTGGAAGAGGAAGGCTGGCTTCAGGTGGCATACAGAAGACGAATGACATCGAGAGGAAGGCCGGAAGGGGTGTTTGTCAGAACAGCAGTCAATACAGCCAAAACAGATGGAACTCCGAATGAGAGATGAGAATTGACAGCACAAACAACAAGAGAATATAATAGAAAATACAGGACGAAAGATCATATCAGGAGGGAAAGAAAAATGTTTCAAGATAAATTGAACCGTGTATTAAATGCAATGAAAGAAGAGGGACTGGAACAGCTGATCGTCGCAGATCCGGCGTCAATCTACTATCTGACAGGAAGAATGATTCTGCCGGGAGAGAGAATGCTGGTATTGTATCTGAATCTGAATGGGCAGCATAAGCTGATCTTATCCAAACTGTTCCCGCAGGAGGGAGACACAGGCGTGGATGTCATTTATTTTGATGATGTGGAGGACAGCGTAGAGATCCTTGCACAATATGTGGAGAGAGATAAAAAAGTCGGGGTGGACAAGATCTGGCCGGCAAAATTCTTACTCCGCTTAATGGAATTAGGAGCAGGGACCGAATTTATCAATGCTTCCTTTGTGCTTGATGACATCCGTCAGATTAAAGATGCAGAAGAGATCTGCAAGATGAAAGAGGCTTCCAGACTGAATGATATGGCAGTGGAGCGTCTGATCCCGCTTGTGGACAAAGGAATGACAGAACAGCAGCTTGCAGAGAAACTGTTGAAGATTTATTTAGAACTGGGTGCAGAAGGATATTCGTTTGAGCCAATCTGTGCTTACGGAGCGAACGCCGCAGATCCGCATCACATGACAGATACAGTCAGTGTAGGAAAAACAGGGGACTCTGTTGTGCTTGACATCGGCTGTAAAAAGGACGGCTATTGTTCGGATATGACCAGAACCGTCTTTATCGGAGAGGTTTCTGACAAGGCAAAAGAAGTCTACGATACAGTGCTTCAGGCGAATCTGAGAGCGATCGAGGCGGTAAGACCAGGGGCGCGTTTCTGCGATGTGGACAAGGCAGCGCGCGATTATATTACAGAGAAAGGCTACGGGCCGTATTTTACACACCGCACCGGACACTGTATCGGTCAGGAAGTACATGAGGCAGGGGATGTTTCTTCCATCAATGAAAAGGTGCTGAAACCGGGGATGATTTTCTCCATCGAGCCGGGAATTTATCTCGAAGGGGAAGTGGGAGTCCGCATTGAAGATCTTGTCCTTGTGACAGAAGAAGGGTGCGAAGTGCTGAACAAAGCAGATAAGGCACTGAGAATCATTTAAGATGGTAGTAAAAAATATGCTGAATATGCAGCTGATGATATTTTCGCTTGTGATCATCGGTTTTGGCATACGCAAGAAAGGGATTGTGGGCACAGAAGGACGCAAGAACATGGTGGATCTCTGCCTTTTTGTGACACTTCCATTTAACATTATCAACTCGTTTTTGATGGAATGGGACTGGGGAATGCTGCTGTCCTGCGGGGTTGCTCTGCTGTTGTCGGTCGGATATAATGCCGTAAGCATTGTGACCAGTTTCATGTGCTACCGGAAAGAGTCCCATTACCGGCAGAAAACATTGCGGTATGGGACAATTGTGTCAAATGGAGGATTCTTAGGAAATCCGATCATTGAAGGAATTTACGGGAGCAATGGACTTTTCTATGCATCTATTTTCATGATTCCGGTGCGGATTGTGATGTGGACGATCGGGATGTCTGTATTTATGAAAGGCAGTGAGGAGAACGCGGCACCACAGACCAAGCTGAAAGAGAAAAAAGCCGGGAAGAACAGCCTTTTTCGGAAAGTAATGACAAATCCCTGTATCGTAGCTGTCTACGTCGGCGCGATTCTGATGGGAAGCAAAATGACCCTCCCGGTATTCCTGGAAAATACAATTTCGGGTATCAGCAGCTGTAATACGCCGCTCAGTATGATGCTGGTCGGAATGATGCTTGCAGAGATGAATCCCAAAGGGCTTCTGACAAAGTCTGTCGCTTTTTATACAGCTGTGCGTCTGATCGTTGTGCCGGGGATCGTATTCGGGCTGACGGCATTTCTGCCGATCGATCCGCTTCTGCGGGGAATCACCGTTATCATTGCAGCGATGCCGACACCGATCACTGCGGTGCTGCTGTCGGGAAAACACGGCGGAGACGAGCAGTGTGCCGCAGGAATGCTGTTTGTCTCTACGCTTCTGTCATTGGTCACGCTGCCGGTATGGTGCATGTTTTTGTAGCAGAAACAGTGGAAATCTGCATGCTCAGAATCAGAAAACAGTGGAAAATGAGAAAAGCAGAAAAAAGTTTGCAGGATTGCGACTTTTTTTTGCTTTTTTTGTCTGGGTGCTTGACATTTGGGAAGAATCGTAATAGACTAATAGAGCGTGCATAGGAATATGTATATTTTTTATGCACAAAAAGAGTGAATCAAAGCTCAGCAACCAGTAGTTCTTCACGAAAGAAGAACAGGAAATATCATAGGAGGTGAAAGGAATGCCAACATTTAATCAGTTAGTAAGAAAAGGACGTCAGACATCTGTAAAGAAATCTACAGCTCCAGCTCTTCAGAAAGGTTACAACTCTTTAAAAAAGAAAGCAACTGACACATCTGCACCACAGAAAAGAGGTGTGTGTACAGCAGTTAAGACAGCTACACCTAAGAAGCCTAACTCAGCTCTTAGAAAGATTGCCAGAGTTCGTCTTTCTAACGGTATCGAAGTAACAAGCTATATCCCAGGAGAAGGACACAACCTTCAGGAACACAGCGTTGTTCTGATCCGTGGTGGTAGAGTAAAAGACTTACCAGGTACAAGATACCACATTGTCAGAGGAACACTTGATACAGCAGGTGTTGCTAAGAGAAGACAGGCGCGTTCTAAATACGGTGCTAAGAGACCGAAAGACGCAAAGAAATAAGAATCAGTAACAAAAATCGTATCACAAACAGAACTATGATTCCAGTAGGTTGCGGGTTATATCGATAGAGATAGTAAGTCCCGCACGAACACATTATCATTAGAAAGACACATGTGAGTACCGATGAATTAATTAAGTAATTTTGAACATTTCAAAACAATGATTAAGGAGGGAAGGACCGTGCCACGTAAAGGACATACTCAAAAAAGAGACGTATTAGCGGATCCATTATACAATAACAAAGTGGTTACAAAGCTTATCAACAACATCATGTTAGATGGTAAGAAAGGTGTAGCTCAGAAAATTGTATACGGAGCATTTGAAAGAATCGAAGCAAAAGCTGAGAAACCAGCGATTGAAGTATTCGAAGAAGCAATGAACAACATTATGCCAGTACTTGAAGTAAAAGCAAGACGTATTGGTGGAGCAACATACCAGGTACCGATCGAAGTAAGAGCAGACAGAAGACAGGCTTTAGCTCTTCGCTGGATCACATTGTATTCTCGTAAAAGAGGAGAGAAGACAATGGAAGAAAGACTGGCAAACGAACTTTTAGATGCAGCTAACAACACAGGTGCATCAGTGAAGAAGAAAGAAGACATGCACAAGATGGCAGAGGCTAACAAAGCATTTGCTCATTACAGATTCTAAGGGAGGAAAAAGTCTTGGCTGGAAGAGAATATCCATTAGATAGAACTAGAAACATCGGTATTATGGCTCATATTGATGCTGGTAAAACAACAACAACTGAGCGTATTCTTTACTATACTGGTGTTAACCACAAAATCGGTGATACTCACGAAGGTACTGCTACTATGGACTGGATGGCTCAGGAGCAGGAAAGAGGTATCACAATCACTTCAGCTGCTACAACATGTCACTGGACACTGCAGGAAAACTGCAAGCCGAAAGCTGGTGCTTTAGAGCACCGTATCAACATCATTGATACTCCGGGACACGTTGACTTTACAGTAGAAGTTGAGCGTTCACTCCGTGTACTTGACGGTGCAGTTGGTGTATTCTGTGCAAAAGGTGGAGTAGAGCCTCAGTCAGAAAACGTATGGCGTCAGGCTGACACATACAACGTACCAAGAATGGCATTTATCAACAAAATGGACATCTTAGGTGCAAACTTCTACGCAGCAGTAGAGCAGATCAAAACAAGATTAGGTAAAAATGCAATCTGTATCCAGCTTCCAATCGGAAAAGAAGATGAATTCAAAGGAATCATCGACTTATTTGAGATGAAAGCATATATCTACAACGATGATAAGGGTGATGACATTTCCATCACAGATATCCCGGAAGATATGAAAGAAGACGCAGAGCTTTACCGTACAGAATTAGTTGAGAAGATCTGTGAATTAGATGATGACTTAATGATGGAATACCTTGAAGGAGAAGAACCTTCAACAGAAGCATTAAAAGCAGCTTTAAGAAAAGGAACATGTACTTGTGATGCAGTTCCGGTATGCTGTGGTACTGCTTACAGAAACAAAGGTGTTCAGAAGCTTCTTGATGCAGTTATCGAATTCATGCCTTCACCACTCGACGTTCCTGCAATCCAGGGTGTTGACGAAGACGGAAACGATGTTGTAAGAGAATCATCTGACGAAGGACCGTTCTCAGCATTAGTATTTAAGATCATGACTGACCCGTTCGTAGGTAAGTTAGCATACTTCAGAGTTTACTCTGGAACAATGAACTCAGGTTCTTATGTGTTAAATGCAACAAAAGGTAAGAAAGAACGTGTTGGACGTATCTTACAGATGCATGCAAACAAGAGAGAAGAACTTGATAAAGTATACTCAGGAGATATCGCAGCAGCGATCGGATTTAAATTCTCTACAACAGGAGATACAATCTGTGACGAACAGCATCCGGTAATTCTTGAGTCTATGGAATTCCCAGAGCCGGTTATCGAGTTAGCGATTGAACCAAAGACAAAAGCTTCTCAGGGTAAATTAGGTGAATCTTTAGCAAAACTTGCAGAAGAAGACCCGACATTCCGTGCTCATACAGATCAGGAAACTGGTCAGACAATCATCGCTGGTATGGGTGAGCTTCACCTTGAAATCATCGTAGACAGACTTCTTCGTGAATTCAAAGTAGAAGCAAACGTAGGTGCACCACAGGTTGCTTACAAAGAATCCTTTACAAAAGCAGTTGATGTAGACAGCAAATATGCAAAACAGTCAGGTGGACGTGGACAGTACGGACACTGTAAAGTTAAATTCGAACCAACAGATGTCAATGGCGAAGAGACATTCTTCTTCGAGTCAACCGTTGTCGGTGGTGCGATTCCGAAGGAATACATCCCGAAGGTTGGAGAAGGTATCGAGGAAGCTATGAAGTCCGGTACACTTGGAGGATTCCCGGTAGTAGGTATCAAAGCTACTGTATATGATGGTTCTTACCATGAAGTCGATTCAAGTGAAATGGCATTCCACATTGCCGGATCTCTGGCATTCAAGGATGCTATGGCGAAAGCTGCTCCGGTTTTACTTGAACCAATCATGAAAGTAGAAGTAACAATGCCTGAAGAGTACATGGGAGACGTTATCGGTGATATCAACTCTCGTCGTGGACGTATCGAAGGTATGGATGACATCGGCGGAGGTAAGATCGTTCGCGCGTACGTTCCATTATCTGAGATGTTCGGATACTCAACAGACTTACGTTCCAGAACACAGGGACGTGGTAACTACTCAATGTTCTTCGAGAAATATGAACCAGTTCCGAAGAACGTACAGGAGAAAGTGTTATCTAACAAAAACGCTTAATCAATTGTAAAATATATCGTATCTGACAACTGGATATGGCTTCAGAGATTTTCTTAGGCAGATTCGGTTGTTTGATATAAAAAAATCAGAAAAAGGCTTGAAAAACAATGCGATTTGAAATATAATCGAAGTAGTCGAGTTAAACTGAAACTAATAGAATTGTCTTCGCAAGAAGACATATAATAAGGAGGATTATTCAAAATGGCTAAAGCTAAATTTGAAAGAAGCAAACCACATGCTAACATTGGTACAATCGGACACGTTGACCATGGTAAAACAACTTTAACAGCTGCTATCACAAAAACTCTTGCAGCAAGAGTAGCAGGTAACACAGCAACAGATTTCGAGAACATCGATAAAGCTCCAGAAGAAAGAGAACGTGGTATCACAATCTCTACATCACACGTTGAGTACGAGACAGAGAACCGTCACTACGCTCACGTTGACTGCCCAGGTCATGCTGACTACGTTAAGAACATGATCACAGGTGCTGCCCAGATGGACGGTGCTATCCTTGTTGTTGCTGCAACAGATGGTGTTATGGCTCAGACAAGAGAACATATCTTACTTTCTCGTCAGGTAGGTGTTCCTTACATCGTAGTATTCATGAACAAATGTGACATGGTAGACGATGAAGAATTATTAGAATTAGTTGAAATGGAAATTCGTGAATTATTAGACGAATACGAATTCCCAGGAGATGACACTCCAATCATCCAGGGATCAGCTCTGAAAGCTCTTGAAGATCCAAACGGAGAATGGGGAGACAAGATCATGGAACTTATGGACGCTGTTGACAGCTACATTCCAGATCCAGAACGTGCAACAGACAAACCATTCTTAATGCCAGTAGAGGACGTATTCTCTATCACAGGACGTGGTACGGTTGCAACTGGTAGAGTTGAGCGTGGTACACTTCACGTATCTGACGAAGTTGAAATCGTTGGTATCAAAGAAGAAACACGTAAAGTTGTTGTAACAGGTATCGAGATGTTCCGTAAACTTCTTGACGAAGCTCAGGCTGGTGACAACATCGGTGCATTACTTCGTGGTGTTCAGAGAACAGAAATCGAAAGAGGACAGGTTCTTGTTAAACCAGGAAGTGTTACATGTCACACAAAATTCACAGCTCAGGTTTACGTATTAACAAAAGACGAAGGTGGACGTCACACACCATTCTTCAACAACTACAGACCACAGTTCTACTTCAGAACAACTGACGTAACAGGTGTTTGCCACTTACCAGAAGGTACAGAAATGTGCATGCCTGGAGATAACGTAGAAATGTCTATCGAACTGATCCATCCAGTAGCTATGGAACAAGGTTTACGTTTCGCTATCCGTGAAGGTGGACGTACAGTAGGATCAGGAAGAGTTGCTACAATCGTTGAATAATTAAAAGACGAATAAATTTTTAAGGGATTGCCGTAAGGCAGTCCCTTTTTTTTCTATTCATATTGAAATTTTGAAAATGAAGTGGTAATATGAAAGTGTTTTTTGAGAGCGGTCTGAGTGGTAGTGTAGTGGTAGAGAAAATGAAATTCAGCGAGTCTCTCAGGATAAAATGAAAAAGATCTGAACACATTTTTACAAAAGATGACGTGGCAGATTTAATCGGGCAAAAAGGGAGGAATGCAGGGGGAAATTAAAAGCTATTATGTGTTATTTTGCGACCAGCTGTAGCACTTTTCAACTGGTACATCATAATTCCATCAAATGGAGGTTCTATACTCAAAGACTAAACAATTGAACACGAAGAAGGAGAATTAATTATGAATAGTTTTAATGATGTGCTTTTGGCAATTCAGGATCTGCTGGCAGGAAAAGTCCTGCTGATTGTTCTTGTAGGTGCAGGTCTGTGGTTTACATTTCAAACTGGTTTTGTGCAGGTCAGAGAATTCGGCAATGGATGGAGACGTTTGACCGGAGGACTGTTCGGGGGAAAGAAAAAAGGAGATAATGGTGAAGAAGGCGGCTTGTCTTCCTTTCAGGCGGTTACAACCGCGATTGCGGGTCAGGTTGGTACAGGAAATATAGCAGGTGTTGCAACCGCTATTGCAGCCGGCGGACCGGGAGCCATTTTCTGGATGTGGGTATCCGCGTTTTTAGGAATGGCAACAATCTTTTGTGAGGCAGTGCTTGCGCAGGTTTATAGAAAAGAAGCGGAAGACGGCACATATGTTGGAGGTCCGGTATACTATATTAAGGCGGCATTTACAGGAACATTCGGAAAGGTACTGGCAGCAATCTTTGCCATACTTATCACATTGGCTTTGGGGCTTTGTGGTAATGCCGTGCAGGCAAACTCCATCAGTGATGCGTTCCACACAGCATTCTTCAGTAACTTTACTGCCGGTTTTGAACTGATGGGACAGCATGTTACATGGGATAAGCTGATCTGCGGCATTTTAATTGCGGCTCTTGCATGGATCATCTTCGCAGGAGGTGTTAAGAGAATCGGTTCTGTCACAGAGAAACTTGTTCCGATTATGGCAATCTTTTACCTGCTTGGCGGTCTGATCATTGTTCTTGTAAACATCAAGGAAGTTCCATATGTGTTTGAAATGATCTTCAAGGGTGCGTTTACACCGCAAGGAATTGCAGGAGGTGTTTTTGGTATTTCTGTAAAAGAAGCGGTAAAACTTGGTATTGCAAGAGGCTTGTTCAACAACGAGGCAGGTCTTGGATCTACACCGAACGCACATGCACAGGCAAGAGTGGATCATCCGGTACAGCAGGGGCAGCTTGCAGTTGTATCTGTATTTATCTGTACGATGGTGCTTACAACTTTGACAGCCATTGTTATCATCATCACAGGAATGTGTGAGCCAGGATCAGTGGGACGTGACGGTTCCGGTGCACTCTACCAGGGAGTGAAACTGACACAGGTTGCGTTCAGCACATTGTATGGTAATTTCGGCAATATATTTATTGCGATTGCGATGTTCTTCTTTGCATTTTCAACAGTACTTGGATGGTATTTTTATGGGGAATCCAACGTAAGATACCTCTTCGGAAAAAAAGCAGTGAAACCATATCTGATTGTTGTATGTATCATTATCATTATCGGATCTCTTGTACAGGTAGAGACAGTATGGAATCTTGCTGACTGCTTTAACTCTCTGATGGTACTGCCGAACATCGTCGGTGTACTTGCATTAACAGGAGTTGTTAAAAAGTACTATAAAGATTACAAAGAGAATTTCCTCCCGAACCATCCGGAGGATGTAGCTTATAAGAAAAATAAAACAAATAAAAAATAATCAAATAATAGCATTTCATAGAGCGTAGAAAAAGATCTCGATCCCGATACAAAAGGGGGAGAGATCTTTTTTTGAACAGACGAATGAGCAAAATAAAAGTGAGAAACCCAAACAAAACTTTACAATGACAAACTATAAATCACTATGATAAAATATTTATGTAACTTTCAAGAAAAAGCAAATGAAGGAAGAAGCATAACAATGATAAAGCAGTCTTACACATTTAAAACTCCAATAGGGATTCTGACGATGTCAGAAGCAGATCAATATCTGACCGGTGTTTCTTTTGAGCGGGACCAATCGTTTCTGCTGGCAGAGCAGCCCGGGCAGCGGTACCGGAAACATTCGGATGTTCTCTATGAAGCTTATCGTCAGCTTCAGGAATATTTTGCAGGAAACAGAAGGGACTTTACGATCCCGATAAGAGCTGACG
>PPYE01385822.1_pt1 | contig 10293 bp, 10 predicted proteins | sample 1559881 | NCBI WGS metagenome assembly PPYE01 (sample SAMN08240022, study PRJNA423297) | Human gut metagenome, whole genome shotgun sequencing project.
TTATCTGCGCTTTTGGCTTAGCATCTGCCGTACCTCGCTCGCCGTATCGGCACTTAGAATTATGCGGTGTTGCCTTAAAACTTTGCAATCAAACGCCGCGTTCCTGCTTGCTGAAAATACAGCCGCAGTAATCCTGCCGGTACAGGCCGTATTCTGCGCTCAAAGCAAGGCTGCGTTTGTAACCGTCCTTTTTGCGGAACTCGCTTTGCAGGTAGTTCAGGCCGTACTGTTGGGCCAGTTCGCAGCCGATGGTGTTCAGCCGCACAGGGTCCTTGACCGGGGAGATGGAAAGGGTGGTGGTGAACCAGTTAAAGCCGTGTGCCCTGGCGTACTGGGCGGCGCGTTCCAGCCGCATGCGGTAACACACGGTGCAGCGCTCGCCGCGCTCCGGCTCGTTTTCCAGCCCTTTTACCGCAGTGTAAAACTCCTGCGGGTCATACGGCAGCTCCACCACCGTGATGCCGCGGGCAGCGTACCCGGCATCGCGCACAAAACGTTCCAGTTCGGCTTCTCGGCGGTGGTATTCCTCCGGTGGGGCAATGTTGGGGTTATAATATAAAATGGTAACGTCAAAATGGTCGGCCAGACGTTCCAACGTGGCGCTGGAACAGGGCGCGCAGCAGGCGTGCAGCAGCAGCTGCGGGCGCTGGCCATCGCGCTCCAATGCGGCGATGGTTTCTTCCATCACGCGCTCATAATTGATTCGGTTTGCCAATGGTGTTTTCCCTCCTGCATGGCAGCGGCTGCTGCCGCAATCTAACCCCATTATAGCGTATTGCTGGGCAAATTTACACCCCGCACAGGAAGAATAACCGCCACAGCCTTTGAAATATGGAAAATTGCGCGGCGTTTTTTGCAAAATGTTGAATTTTTTATCACGAATTGTTCACATCTATCGGGTATTCTATAGTTGTTCCCAAAAGGAACGGTGCCAGGGAACAGGGACCCGAACACCGTTGGGGCATTGCCAAATGCCCAGGGGAACAACGCAGACTTTTTTCATCCACTCCTCTTTCTCTTTTTTCTTCTTTTCAAGGAAAAACCGCCGCACAGGAACAGGGACCTGTGTGGCGGTTTTTCTTTTTGAATTTGGGTTTGATGAAGCAAACTGAATAAAAATGTGATATAATAACAGGCACAAGCAATTTACCACCAACAGGAGGGGAACAATTATGGTACAGGTCGATTTGATCACCGGCTTTCTTGGCTCCGGCAAAACGACTTTTATGCGGCACTATGCCCGCTATATGGTTCAGCAGGGCTGGAATGTCTGCATTTTGGAAAATGACTTTGGCGCGGTCAATGTGGATGTTATGCTGCTGCAGGATATTTTGGGCGACCATTGCGATATGGAAAGCATCAGCGGCGGGTGCGACTGCGATACTCACCAGCGCCGGATGCGCACCAAATTGATCTCGCTGGCCATGCAGGGCTTTGACCGGGTCATTATTGAGCCGAGCGGTATTTTTGATGTAGATGAATTTTTTGACATCCTGCACGACGAACCGCTGGATAAGTGGTACCGTATGGGCAACGTGATTGCTATTGTGGATGCCAAGCAGGAGCAGCAGCTTTCGCCCCAGTCGGCCTACCTGCTGGCGTCCGAAACCGCCAATGCCGGCATGGTGGTGCTGAGCCGCAGCCAGCTGGCTACCCCGGCCGAGATGGATTCCACGGTAAACTACCTGAACCACGCGCTGGAGCAAAACGGCTGCGCCCGCCGCTTTGGCGCAGATGTACTGCGCAAAAACTGGGAGGACCTGACCCCGCAGGACCTGGCCGCCGTTGCCGCCTGCGGCAGCAAGCAGGCCAGCTATGAAAAAATGCACTTTGACCAGCACGATGTGTTTTCTTCGCTCTATTTTATCGACCGTCACTTACCCCTGCCGCGGCTGAAAGAAGTGGTGAATGAACTGTTTGCCGATGCCTCCTGCGGCCGCATTATGCGCATTAAAGGCTTTACTTCGGATGGAAATGGCTGGCTGGAGCTGAACGCCAGCCGCGACGCCATGACCTTAAAGCCCATTGCCAAAGCGCAGGAAGTGATCATCGTGATCGGTGAGCAGCTGAACCGCGCTGCCATTGAGGCACACTGGAAAGAGGTTTGAAACCACTGAACCTGCTGAACGAAAGCCAAATGCAGGAAAAAGAAAAAGGTTAAATCAAAATTCCCTCACAGTGGTCAATTTCGTGCTGGATGATTTCCGCCGTCCAGCCGGTAAACGTTTTAAGCCGCGTCTGGAATTTTTCATTCTGCCACTGCACTTTGATGACTTTGTGGCGCTTGGTTTTCCGCGTGCCGGTAAGCGATAAGCAGCCTTCGTCCGTTTCATAGGCTCCGGACTGTTTGACGATGACCGGGTTGAACATGACCATGTATTCGCCGTCATTCTCAAAAGCGATGATGCGTTTGTTCACGCCGATCATGTTTGCCGCCATACCCACGCAGCCATCCTTGTGGGCAATCAGAGTTTCCATCAGGTCCTGCGCTACGCCAAGGTCCGCCGCCGTGGCGGGCGCGGCTTTCTGCGCAAGAAAAGTCTCATCTTTGCAAATTTCACGAATCATTTGGGGATGCTCCTTAACTGTTTTTTCTACATTGTATCAGCCAAGGGGAAAATACACAAGAAAGAAAACGATAACAAAAAATATCTGCCCGCTCTACGATTATATTTAATGTGCGATAGAACTGGTGCCATCTGAAGAGGAATCTTATGATTTGTGCCTTCAATGCCAGAGGCTTTTTAACGGATCCGGCGATGAAATCGGCCTTTGGGCTTAAGGGCAAAGCGGATGATAAAACGATCCAAAAACAACTCATATTAAAAAGATTTCTTATGGTTCATTAAACGGTGCGCTGGTTCCCGATCAGGATAAGGATAAATTTGAAACGTGCTTTGTTTTCAATTCGGAACAGATGGATTCCTTCGCCAGCGGAAAACAACGATCGCGCTCAAATATCATCCAGATGCTGGAACGATGGATGCTGTAACCATTACATAGCGTTTATAGTGGGACTGCAAAATAGTAAAAAGTGGATTCCCTGAAAGTTGATTTGCGAAAAAGCTATAAAAGTGTGTACTTAAAATAATAAAAGCCGTAGACTCTAACGAATCTACGGTTTTTATTTTGGTCGAGGTGACAGGACTCGAACCTGCGGCCTCGTGGTCCCAAACCACGCGCGCTACCAGCTGCGCAACACCTCGTGAACATTTCTATTATATCTGTTCACGCCGTGTGCGTCAAGTGCTAAATTTGGGAGATGACAAGGAAGAGGCGGCAGGTGCGCACAATATGCACTCCTGCGGTCTCAATAAGTGCAAGTGTTTTTTGCTGAAACAATAACCCGTTTACACATTCCCCTTGCCGATGCCCCATTTTTTGAAATACCGGCCCATGCTCTTCAACTGCATTTTGAACTTGCCTGCGTCCCGCATGGGGTCGCGGTGCCAGGCGTGGGTGGCGGTGAACTGCGGCAGCAGGTAGACAAGCCCTTGGCGCAGAGCACGCTGGGTCAGGTCGGCATCCTCCACATACATAAAGTATTCGGGGTCAAAACCGCCGATGGTTTTGAACACATCGGTGCGGATGGCGGCAAAGCTGCCGGTGCAAAACTCAATGGGGCGGGGGATCGTCAGGTCCTCATCCTGCATGGTGTAATGTTCGTCAGCTTTTTGCATCACATCGCCAAACCGCGGGGCCAGCTGGCGGGCCAGCAGCAGCCACGGGGTGGGCTTGCGGCGCGGCAGGTTCTGGATGCGCCCATCCGGAAAATAGAGCTGCGGCGTGGCCATCACAACGCCGGGGTGGTCCAGCAGCCATTGCGCCATCTGGGGCAGGATGTCATCGTGAATGATCACATCCGGGTTCAGGATAAAGTGTACATCGCTGGTCAGGCGGTCCATAATGCTGTTGTGGCCCTTGCCGAAGCCGAGGTTCTTGGGCAGGCAGATCACCTGCACGCGAGCATCGCCAAAATCTGTCTGCGCCAGGCGGGAGCCGCAGCCATCCGGGCTGGCGTTATCCACCACATACAGGGCAAAGTCATCGCCGGGGGTGTTGGCCAGCGCGCTGCGCACGGCAGCGCACACTTCATCATAATCACAGTATGCCACAATACAGGCACTGATCTTCGGCATACGTCCTCCTCAGGTGCGGGGCGGGTCCACCACGGCTTCCAGATCATCCAGGTCATAGGGGGTGTTCTGGTAGACATAGTAGTTCAGCCAGTTGGTATACAGCAGGTGCGCATGGGCACGCCAGCGGAAAATGGGGTCCTTGTTGGGGTCATCGTCCGGGTAATAGTTGACCGGCACATGAATTTCCTTGCCCGCCTTTACATCGCGGCGGTACTCGGCATCCAAAGTGTACTTGTCGTATTCCGGGTGGCCGATGACAAAAATCTGGCGGCCGGACTCGGTAGAAAGCAGCATGGGGCCGGCAACATCGCTTTCGGCCAGCATGCGCAGCTCCGGGGCGGCATCAATATCGGCGCGGTTCAGCCCGGCCCAGCGGCTGTGCGGGGCATAGAATATTTCGTCAAAGCCGCGCACCAGCGGATTGGAGGGCCGCACCACGCGGTGCTCGAACACGCCGAACATTTTTTCTGGCAGGTGTACCTTGCGCACGCCGAAGTGGTAATACAGCCCGGCCAGCGCACCCCAGCACAGATGAATGGTGGAATATACGTTTTCGCAGCTGTAATCCATGATCTCGCACAGCTCGTTCCAGTAGTCCACGTCCTCATAGTCCAGGTCCTCAATGGGGGCACCGGTGATGATCATACCGTCAAAGCGCTCATTGCGCACCGCATCAAAGGTTTTATAAAACGCCTTCATGTGCTCCTGCGGGGTGTGGGTGGTATCATGGGTCTTGGTCTGCAAAAAGGTCAGCTGCACCTGCAGGGGGCTGTTGGCCAAAAGGCGTGCCAGCTGGGTTTCCGTTACAATTTTGGTGGGCATCAGGTTCAAAATCAGGATGCGCAGGGGACGGATCTGCTGGGTCTGCGCACGCTGCTGGTGCATGACAAACACGTTCTCGCGCGAAAGTTCGCCATAGGCGGGCAGCTCTTTGGGAATGATCAAAGGCATAAACAGTAAACTCCTTAACGGTCAGATCTGGTCAAGTGCCTGGGCAATATCGTGGATCAGGTCGTTCTTATCTTCCAGACCGCAGCTCATGCGCACCAGGTCGGGCTGAACACCGGCGGCAATCAGTTGCTCGTCGTTCATCTGGCGGTGGGTGGAGCTGGCGGGGTGCAGGCAGCAGGTGCGGGCATCGGCCACATGGGTCTCAATGGCGGCAATCTTCAGGTGGCCCATAAAGGCAGCAGCGGCTTCGCGCCCACCCTTTACGCCAAAGCTGACAACGCCGCAGGAACCATTGGGTAGGTACTTTTCGGCAACAGCATGGTACTTATCGCCCGGCAGGCCGCAGTAGTTCACATAGGCAATCTTCGGGTGGCTGGCCAAAAACTCTGCCACAGCCTGGCCGTTCTCGCAATGGCGGGCCATGCGCACATGCAGGCTTTCCAGGCCAAGGTTGAGCATGTAGGCGTTGATGGGGCTCTGCACGCAGCCAAAGTCACGCATCAGCTGTGCGGTTGCCTTGGTGATGAAAGCGCCCTCCTTGCCAAAGTGCTCGGCATAGGTGATACCGTGGTAGCTGTCATCAGGGGTGCACAAGCCGGGGAACTTATCGGCATGAGCCATCCAGTCGAACTTGCCGCCGTCCACAATGGCACCGCCCAGGGTTGCGCCGTGGCCGTCCATGTACTTGGTAGTGGAATGGGTCACGATATCGGCACCCCATTCAATGGGGCGGCAGTTGACGGGGGTGGCAAAGGTGTTATCCACAATCAGCGGCACACCGTGGGCGTGGGCTGCATTGGCAAACTTTTCAATATCCAGCACCGTCAGGGCGGGGTTGGCAATGGTTTCGCCAAAGACAGCCTTGGTGTTGGGCTGGAACGCGGCGTTCAGCTCTTCCTTGGTACAGTCAGGCGAGACAAAGGTGGCGGTAATGCCCATCTTTGCCATGGTGACGGAGATCAGGTTGAAGGTGCCGCCGTAAATGGAGCTGGAAGAAACGATGTGGTCGCCCGCGTTGCAGATGTTGAACAGGGCAAAGAAGTTGGCTGCCTGGCCGGAACCAGTCAGCATACCGGCGGTGCCGCCCTCCAGTTCGGTAATCTTGGCGGCGACGGTATCGCAGGTGGGGTTTTGCAGGCGGGAATAAAAATAACCGCTGGCCTGCAGGTCAAACAGCTTGCCCATATCGTCGGAGCTATCATATTTGAAAGTGGTGCTCTGCACAATGGGAATCTGGCGGGGTTCGCCGTTGCCGGGGGTATAGCCGCCCTGTACGCACAGGGTATTGATGCTGTATTTGCTGGACTGATCCATGATCTTACTTCCTTTCCGCAAAAGCGGTAATATTTAATCTTATTGTAAAGGTTTTGGTGGGTAAAATCAAGGGCGGCGGGGGATAGTTGCCATAAAACAGGAAAGGAACACAAAAATGCCGCCTGATTTGCGGCAGGCGGCGGGGATGTTTGGGAAAATGCATGGTGTGTGAGGGAGATTGTTTTTTTGAAAGCAAGCAATGCAACAAGGCCCATCCAGCGGGACGATGCAAGCATCGTCCCCTACAAATGGCTGGAGGCGTTGCCTTAGCATCGGCTTTCTTGCAGAATAAAAGCGCAGAATTTGGAACAAAATACCCGGCTTAATCCAGCATCCCAACCTCGGTATAATTCGGGGTGCCGGTCAGGTAATCGGCATACGAGATCAGCCCAAAATAGCGGTGGGAGGATTGAATCGTGTAGGGCGTGCCGTCCGTTCCGGTTGTGGTGCGGGTGTATGGCTCCGCACGGCAGAGCACCAGCAGCCGGTCTTGCAGCTGGGCCAGGATGGTGGTGCTGGTGTGGTCGTACCCGTTCCAGTTCAGCGGCGGCAGGGCGGGCTTTTCCGCTACGGTGCCGGCGGCAAGGTCAACCAGGTAGACGGGTGTTTTTGTTTCGGCGTTGTCGTCCGTCCAGTCGTTGGAATAGTACTCCACAACCAGCTGGCCGTTCAGGATGCGGGTAATTGTCACATCAAACGCACCGCGCCCCTCATATGGGTCAGGCGGCAGGGCATCGGTTACGGTGCGGGTCTGCCGGTCAGCCAGCCCGGTGGCGGTCAGCTCGCCGGTGGTGTAGTCATATTCATATAAAGTATCGTCCAGCACAGCGGTGCTTATATTAGTGGTGCGCCCGGCGGAAGCGTTGGTGATCGGGTATTCCCGCAGCAGTTCTGCCGCGCCGGTGTCGGCATCTACTAGATACAGGCAGGAAGTCTGTGGCTCGCTGCTGTCATAATAAGGAGATACCGAAACCACCAGCTGCCGCCCGGTGCAGCCGATGATGTTGGCGGATTGCCCGCTGGTATCCCCGGCATCAAACAGGGTGGTGATGCCGCCGGTGGACAGATCGAGGCGTTTGATGCGGTCATAGCTGTCCCCGCTGGGGCAGGTGGAAAACCAGAGGGAAGAACCGTCCGTGCAGCAATAGAAACTTGAAATGTAATTGCAGTGGTACAGTACCTGTTCCACGCCGTAATCCTGATTCAGCCGCACGATGGACATGCCGTCGGAATCATATCCATAGACAAAGGAAAGATAAGTGCCGTCCCCAACCGGGCAGGGCAGCGTGACGGGCACGCCGGTAAAAAAGCAGGCCGGGCAGCTTGGGCTGTCATGCGTGCAGCCGGTAATATGGCAGGCCGGGGCCTGGGTACCGGTCTGGTAGTCCGCATAGAGCACCTGCTGGTAATCACCCGAAGCGGCAGTCATGAAGGTATAATATCCGTTTTCATCCCCCTGGTACAGCGGACGCAGGCTGGGCAGATCAGGTTTCGCTGCCGGTTCCGCGGCGGCAGGGGAGGGGGACGGCTCCGCCGCAGAACTGCCGGAAGAGCCCGGCACAGCGCTGCAGCCGGAAAAGGCAACACAAACGGCGGGCACAAGCAGCAGTGCAGCCAGGCGCACAGCGCACGGCATGGTCTGGTTGAACGTCTTTTTCATGGGGCAGACCTCCTTTATGGCGTAACATCCCCGCGGTAAGCGGCGGCATCCTGCGGGGAGAGCGATGCTGCCGACACCCGCAGCCCTTGCCCGCTGCGGGCCACGCAAAGGTAAAGCTGGGCACTGACGCTGTAGCGTACCGCGCAGGGCTCGTGCAGCTGCAGGGGCAGCGTTTCCCAATCGGTGATCGCATCCCCGCCTAAAAATGCGGCGTAAGCATCCGCTATTTCATCCAGCGCGGAATCCGCAAAGCTGCACTGCTCCACCGTAAACCCAACGGGCAGGCCGCTGGCTGTCAGAATGAGGGTGACATGGTTCTCATCGGATGTAAAAGCATATTCGCTCTGGCCGGTATCGTCAGTGTAGGTAGTACAACTGTCTGTTTGCTGCATGGCGGAAAGAAGCACATCCGCCATGCTGGCAGGCAGTACCCCGGCCGCCTGCAGCTGCTGCACCGCGGCAAGGGTGGGGGCAGTGCTGGCTGGAGTTGAATCAGGCTCCACCATGGTGCGGGATGTATTTTGCCAGGTCATACGCCAGCAGTAAAGCTCCCGTGCGGCAGCACAGCTGCGCCCGGCGGGGCTTAACGCTTCAGCATCCTGCTGCACCGCAATGCTGTGCCCGGCGGCACGGTCCAGCACGGCAAAAACCGGCAGCGGCAGGGCCAAAGCCGCTGCAGAAAGTGCAATAGCCACAGCAGCCAACCGCAGTGCAGGCGGAAAAAACATTTTCCTTTCCCTCATGGCTCCACCTCCGGTTGGCTGCCCGCTTTTTGCAGGCAGAAGCTGACCGTGGTTCCCTGGCTGGGCACACTTGTAAATTGCAGCGTTGTGCCGTGCAAGGCGGCAATTCTGGCGCACAGGGCAAGCCCCATGCCGCTGCCGCCCTGCTCCCGTGCACGGGATTTATCTACCATATAAAACGGCTCGGTAATGCGGGCCAGTTCCTGCGGCGGAATGCCGCAGCCGGTATCCTGTACGCGGATGGTCAGCCGGGTGGGTGTTTCGTCCAGCAGCACTTCCACTTTGCCATCCGCCGGGGTGGCTTTGCGGGCATTCTGGATCAGGTTGTACAGCATATCGCACAACAGTTCCGGCTGGGCCAGCACCACGGCGTCACTGCGTGGTAGGGTGGGCACCGGGCTGCCCTGGGGCAGGGCGCGGCGCAGGCTTTGCAGCACACGGCCCAGGGGTACGGCTTCCAGCTGCGGGGGCTGTTGTTCCAGCCCCATCAAAGCCAACAGATTCCCGCTCAACGCTTCCAACCGCTTGCTTTCGTGGTAGATATAATCAGCGGCGGTGCGGCGGGTGGCGGGGCTCACCTCGCCGCTGCGCAGGATATCGGCAAAGCCGAGGATGCTCGTCATCGGGGTTTTCAGCTCGTGGGTAAACGCGGCCACAAAATCATCTTTCTGGCGGGCGTTCTGCTGCAAGGTCTGCACGGTGCCCTCCACCGCCTGGGCCATCTCGTCAAAGCTGCGGCTTAAACTGGCAATTTCGTCACTGCCATGGATGGCCGTGCGCTGGCTGTAGGCCCCGGCGGCAATCTGGCGGCTGGCCTGCTCCAGCTGCTCCAGCGGGCGGGTCATGCGGCGGCAGAGCAGCAGAACCAGGCCCCCGGCCAGCACCATGGCCAAAAGTTCTACGATCAGTGCATTTCGGGTGCGGGCCTGCCGCGCCTGCCACACGGGGGCGGCATCCTGCGCAATGACCAAGGTGATGCAGCGTTCCGGCAGAACGACCGTTCCGGCGCACAGCAGGGTATGGTTGTTCGCCAGCACCATGCGCGGCTCGCCATCCTGGGCAAGCAGGGCTTCCACTTCGGATAAGGGAACTGCGGTGGGCAGGGCATAATACAGGGAGGTTCCATCCACACTGTAAGCGGCGCAGGCAAGGCTGTTCTGCTCGGTGATGGCCTGCAAATAGCTGCCCGTCCGTGCGGCCAGGCTGCCGCTGCCGGGTGTGACCAGGGTGCGCTGCATGGCGCGGCTTTCCCGCTGCCAGTCTGCAGATAACGTTTCCTGCGCGGTGTGCAGCTCCTGCCGGAACTGCTGCCCGATCAGCACCGTGTTGCACAGCGAAAGCACAACTGCCAGCACCACCAACAGGGCAAGGGTCAGCTTGTGGGCAAACTTCATGGCAAAACTCCTGCTTTATGGCAATACCGCATAATTCTAAGTGCCGATACGGCGAGCGAGGTGCGGCAGATGCTAAGCCAAAAGCGCAGATA
>PPYE01001240.1_pt1 | contig 10291 bp, 9 predicted proteins | sample 1559881 | NCBI WGS metagenome assembly PPYE01 (sample SAMN08240022, study PRJNA423297) | Human gut metagenome, whole genome shotgun sequencing project.
GAATATGCATCTCGTAAGTGAGAAAATAGCTTAAACCATGTGGCAGGGTTGTGCCGGCATGGGTGATTGCCATACCTGCAAGTGTGGAGGTGAGCATCATGCGGTCGCAGTCTTCATCTGTTACATGATCACTCAGAAGGGCAGGTTTTACATCTTTCCAGAGTGCCATACCATATTCTGAAATCATACGGCTGAACGGGCTTGCACCAAGATTGATATGGCTTTCGATAAGATGACCAAGTGAATCTACAGATGTATTTACCAGAATCCTCTTAGGTGCGCTTGCCAGATATTTGCCATCTACTAATGCATACTGTGGAAAGATACGGTGTGGGATGCTGGACTTGGTGCGTTTGGCGTGGATTGTCAGCACGGAGATCGGTGTCACCTCAGAACCGGTTCCGCAGGTTGTAGGAACTTCTACGATTGGAAGCGACGTGCTGTCTCCCTGCTGATAGAGATAGTCGGCATCCTTGTCTTTATGATAGATCATAAGGGCGATTGCTTTGGCTGCATCCATTGGAGAACCACCGCCGATACCGATAACGAAGTCGACATTTTCGCAGATACCCATATCGCGTACCTGCATAACCATTTCTATTGAAGGATTCTCCTCGGTACGGTCGAAGATACAGTAGGAGATCTGATGTGCATTTAATGAATCAGTTACATCTGCAAGGGCTCCATTTTTCGCGGAACTGCGTCCGGTTACGATCAGGGCTTTGTGTCCGAGCGAGGTCCATTCGTCGCTGTAAGTTTTTACGCAATCGTGTTCGCAATATACTTTTACTGGCATATGAAATTTCATGTATATTATGCTCCTTTCCTTTGTGAGATGATGAATTTATTTCTATTATTCTATCACATTTGGCTGCGAAAATGCAGAGTACAAGATAAAATAAACCGCCGTGCAGCAATTGTGTCGGCACTTTACATGGATTTAACTTTATTTAACGATAGGAAGATAGATAGGAAGAATCAGGTTGGATATACTAAGAGTAAAAAGGTAAAAAGAGGATAGATATGAAATGTGCAGTGGTAGATGTGGGATCGAACACGCTCCGGTTGTCGGTGTACCAGACGGAAGGAAAGAATTTCAGACAGCTTTTCACATCAAAGGAAACAACAGGTCTGGCGAGTTATATTTCCCATCATCGAATGGAAAAAGACGGTGTGCTGTGTGCAGCAGCCGCATTGAATAAGTTCCGATCTATTTTGGAGCAGTTTGCGATTGACCGCACGGAGGTATTTGCGACAGCGTCACTTCGTAATATTGATAATTCCAATGAAGTGGTTATGGAGTTGTTCCGGGAGACCGGATACCAGATCAAGGTGCTTTCAGGGCACGAGGAAGCGCTCTGTGATTTTTATGGAGTTATGTACAACATTTATATTGATACAGGCATGATCTTTGATATTGGTGGAGGAAGCACGGAGCTCGTGACATTTGAGAATAGAAAACCATGTACCATTGAAAGTGCGGGAATTGGGTCTTTGAATTTATATAATCAATTTGTGGGGAAGATCATTCCGAAGAAAAAAGAATTGGAGGCCATGGGAGAAAAAGTTCAGCAGGAACTGGATGATCTGTTTGGATGCAGGGTATTGGCAAGACAGACGAAAAATAAAGATATTATCGGTGTGGGAGGTACTGTGCGTGCCCTTCTGAAACTGGTTAATCTATATTACCATCTGGAGGAGAAAAACCGGTGTATTACCAGGAATCAGCTGGAAGAAATCTTTCAGATGGCAACAAATAAACAAAAGCAGATTCAGAATATGATCCTGAAAATCTGTCCGGAACGAGTGCATACAATTATTCCGGGTATGCTGGTGATGAAGAGTATTCTGGAGAAAGCGGGCTGTGAGAGGATTGTTGTCAGCAAATATGGCGTGAGAGAAGGGTATTTGTATCATGCAATCCTGTCTCGGGATGAAGATAAAGAGGAAATACAGTGAAAATTCGAATCTTTGAATGGTTTCTGGAATTAATTGGGAAAAGGGAGAATAAGATTATGACGGATCATATGGTATATGATAACCGGGAATTATCCTGGCTGAAATTTAATACGCGAGTTCTGGAGGAAGCAGAGGATGTCGGGAATCCATTTTGTGAAAGACTGTCATTCCTCTCTATTTTTCAGAGTAATCTGGATGAATTTTTTATGGTACGGTGCGGATCGCTGTACGATCAGATGCATCTGTCGCAGAAAATCAAGGATAACAAAACAGGAATGACCTGTGAGGAACAGCTGCTTGCAATCTATGACCAGGTTCGTCATCTGACAGCGCGCAAGGATGAGGCATATCAGGCGCTTCTGCATGAGATGGAGAAGCAGCAGATAGAGATTTGTAATTATGCAGACATGGCGCAGGAAGATATCCGGTTTCTGGATACATATTTTGCAGAGGAAGTGCATCCGCTCCTGTCGCCGCAGATTGTTGGTAAGAAACAGCCATTTCCGTTTCTGAAGAATAAAGATATCCATGCGGTAGTTGTGCTGGAAAAGAAAGGACATGAAAAGCTGGGAATCGTACCGTGCAATATGGAAGTATTTCCGAGAATGGTAAAGATCCCAGGGCATGAGAACCGGTATATGCTGATGGAAGAACTGATCCTGCATTATATTCCGCAGATCTTTGAACATTACCGTGTTAAGAGCAAGTCACTGATACGCATTATCCGTAATGCGGATATTGAACTGGATGAGGAAATGTATGATGACGATACCGATTTCAGACAGCTGATGGAACAGATGGTAAAGCGCAGAAAGAAGTTATGTCCGATCAAATTGGAGTATAGCCGTCTGATGGATGATGCCGTGCTGAACCGTCTGGGCAAATATCTGGGGCTTAAGAAGAAGCAGATGTTTCATTCAGAAGCACCGTTAGACTTCTCATTCTTTTCTGAGATACGAGATCTGCTGCGAGGCAAGCGGGAACTCTTTTATCCGAAATACACGCCACATGTTCCGGCAGATATCCATATGGATGAGAAGATAATCCCACAGGTTCAGGAGAAAGACCGTCTGTTATTCTTCCCATATGAAAGTATGAATCCTTTCCTCAGATTACTGGATGAGGCGGCAGAAGATCCGGAGGTTGTATCTCTGAAAATGACGCTGTATCGGGTGGCAAATGACAGTAAGGTCGTAGAAGCTTTGATCCGTGCAGCGGAAAATGGCAAGGAAGTACTGGTGCTTGTAGAGCTGCGTGCGAGGTTTGATGAGAAGAATAATATCGGTTGGTCCAGAAGGCTGGAAGATGCCGGATGCCGTATTCTGTACGGTTTGGACAAATTGAAGGTGCATTCAAAACTATGCCTGATCACAAGGATGCATGAGGGACACATTTCTTATATTACACAGATCGGGACGGGTAATTATAATGAAAAGACTGCGAAGCTTTATACAGACCTGTCTCTGATGACGGCAGATCAGGGAATCGGTGAGGAGACTAATGAGGTGTTCCAGCATCTTAGCATGGGGCAGGTAATGCCGGAGACAGAGCTTTTGATGGTAGCTCCAAAATGTCTGCGCAATAAGATTCTGGATAAGATCGATGAGCAGATTGCCCTTGCGAGAGAAGGAGAGCCGGCGTATGTAGGCGCGAAGATGAATTCTCTGACGGATAAATGTATTATCGACAAGCTGATCATGGCATCGCAGGCAGGTGTTAAAATAGAGCTGATCGTGAGAGGAAGCTGCTGCCTGATTGCAGGTGTGCCGGGATATACGGAGAATATTACCGTCAGAAGTATTGTGGGACGCTATCTGGAACACTCGCGCATCTATATTTTCGGACGAAACGAAGTGTATATTGCATCAGCAGACTTCATGACACGCAACACAATTCACCGTGTGGAGGCAGCAACACCGGTGCTGGATCCGGACCTGAAAGCACGTGTTCTTGAGATGTTTGATATCCTGATGGCAGATAATGTAAAAGCGCGTATTCAGATGGCAGATGGCCAGTATGTGCGTGCACAGACCGGGGAAGTACAGGTGAATGCGCAGGAATATTTTGAGAAATAGAGCTGAAATCATGGACAGAGCCTTATATTGAGGTTCTGTCTTTTTTGAATGGATAATGAGAAAGAGTCTCAATATCAAAATAAAAGTTGATATTTAATTAGAAGATAAAGTATAGTATAAACGGTTAGAAAGAACTAACAAATGAAGGAAGGACAGTACCTTAGGGATGAAACGGAAAATAGTAATGGCATGTGTCTGTCTTAGCGCATCGCTTTTGACTGGTGGATGCAATAATACAAAACAAGATACAACGACAGAGAGTTCACACACAGAAGAACAGACAGAATCAGATGAGGACGTTTCGGATGAGGAAGCCTCAAAGGACATCTTTGCGATGGACACATATATGACAGTAACTGCGTATGGAGAGCAGGCACAGGAAGCGGTCGATGAAGCCGGTGCTGAGATTGAAAGGATTGACAATCTGCTTTCTACAGGAAACGAAGAGAGCGAGATCGCAAAATTAAATCAAAGTGGAAGCGCAACATTGTCTGAAGATGCAGGTTATCTTGTAGAGCGTGCGCTGGAACTGAATGAGGAGACGGATGGAGCGTTTGATATTGCGATTTATCCGGTTATGGAAGCATGGGGCTTCCCGACACAGAATTATCAGGTGCCGTCTGAGGATACATTGCAATCATTGCTGAAGCTCTGCGATGTATCCCAGATTACATACGATAAAGATAACCGGGGCATTTCTTTCAATCAGGAAGGGATAAAGATTGATCTTGGCGGAATTGCGAAAGGTTATACTTCATCGAGAATTATGGAGATTTATAAGGAAAATAACATTTCAAGCGGTCTGGTGAATCTGGGCGGGAATGTGCAGGCACTCGGAACCAAGACAGATGGAAGTAAATGGCGCGTAGTGGTGCAGAGTCCGGATGATTCGGATGACTGTCTGGGAGTGCTGAGCATTGAAGACAAAGCAGTGATCACATCTGGTGGATATGAACGATATTTTGAACAGGATGGAAAAAACTATCACCATGTCAGCAGTGTGCAGGATCTGAACGGACATACGGTCGTAGATTCTGGACTCAAGGGCACATTTACAGAATATGATGAGAACCATGAGGTGATTGCTACGTATCAGATGGATATCGAAAAATTTATTTACAGAGTATATAAATACAATTTTAACGGATTTTACTTTGGAGGTTAAATAATAGACATTAGAAAACGTAATGGTGAAATAAGATAAAATAATACACAGAAAATTAAATAAAATTGTAAGAATTATGAAAATGAAATGTTGAATTGTGAAAATAATATAAAAATTATAGCTTTGAACGTGATGATTTTGGAAATAATTGTGGATTGACGAAGAGCGGAAATGCGATTAGAATAGTCACAAGTTCAAAAAACAAACACGAATCAACAAGGGCGTTGCAGTTATCTGCAGCGCCTTTTGTCGTTACTGAACTGAATGGATAACAAGGAGGAACGGGATTATGAAAAGAAAAATTGTAGCAGTTTTGATGTGTGCAACTATGGTAACAATGCTTGGTGTTGGCTGTGGAAGTAAAGAAAGTGAGGATTCATCCAGCAGCTCCTCTGAAACAAAGGAAGAATTGTCAGAAGACGATATCAAAGGAAGTTTGGATGGAGTTACATTAAAGGTCGGTACATCCGGACTCTTTGGACCATTTTCTTACTATGATGAAGATGGTAAGACATTGATCGGATATGATCTGGATCTTATACAGAATCTGCAGGATATCCTGGGATTTGAGATTGACGGAGGAGTACAGGCGATGGATTATTCAGCGCTGACAACTTCGCTGGCTGAAGGAAAGCTGGATATGGGAGCTGCAGCATTATGTGCAACAGATGAGAGAAAAGAAGTTATGAATTTTTCAGAGATTTATTGTGATTCCGGTCAGGTGGTCATGGTAAATAAAGATAATGATGAAGGAATCAAGAGTGTGGATGACCTGAAAGGCAAGAAAGTTGCTGTAGAAAAAGGAACCGCTTCTCACACATATGCTTCTAAGAATCTGAGTGATGCAGAGCTGGAAGTTCATGATACGATCACTACAGCTTATGAATCTTTGGAACAGGGCAAGGTAGACGCAGTTATCCAGGACGGTCCTGGCGCAAGCTTCTATATTAAGACTACACCGGACAGCAAGCTGGAAGTGGTTGGAGACGAATTTAATCAGGGACAGGCTCCATATTGTGTGGCAATTTCCAAAGATTGTAAATATTACGATGAGATTAATGCAGCAGTAAAGCTTCTGATTGAAAATGGAACAACCGATGAGCTGTATGCAAAATGGTGTGAATAAGCACACAGCACAGATATAGTAAAATGACAGATGGGATGGATGGTATATGGATATGAAATTTTTGGATGTTTTACTCCCGATGATGTTTGACGGATTAAAACTTACGATATTAATCGCTGTGGTCGGCATCGGCATAGGCTTCCTTGTAGGAAGCCTGTGCGGATACCTGCTCCAGTCAAAATATAAAATCGGAAAGGCAATTGCAGAAGTATATATCTGGATTATCCGGGCAACACCGCTGATGGTGCAGGCGTTATATGGATATTTCGTAATTCCGAAGCTTATGGGAGTGGATATCAGCAGTACAGTAGTCGGTATCGGAGTCATTGCCCTGAACTCAGGAGCATTTATTTCCGAGATTGTTAAAGGCGCGCTGATGGGAATTGATTCAGGGCAGAAAGAAGCAGGTGCATCACTTGGACTGACCAGTTCACAGACGATGCTCCATCTGGTTATTCCTCCGGCATTTAAAGCGGCACTTCCGGCACTTTTTAACCAGTTTATTACGTCGGTAAAGGATACGGCACTGTTGTCCGCAATCGCAGTAAATGAGATCACGCATCAGGCACAGGCATATGCGGCACTGAGTTTCAAAGCGATTCCTACATATACAGCGCTGGCAGCATTTTATCTGGTAATCCTTTCCGTCTTGATCATAGCTCAGAAACAGATTGAACGGAAGATGCATGCATAGTTATCGTTCAGAACAGTACACAGAACAGGAGGCAGTGATATGATTAAAATTAACCATTTATCAAAGAAGTTCGGAAACCTGGAAGTATTAAAAGATATTAATCTGGATATTGAAGAAGGCGAAGTAGTATGCATTATCGGACCATCCGGATCCGGAAAAAGCACATTTTTAAGATGTATTAATCAGCTTGAAATGCCAACTGGAGGAACCGTTCAGTATGAAGGACGCGATCTGTTGGATAAAAATTGTGACATCCGTAAATTTCGTGAAGAGGTCGGCATGGTATTTCAGAAGTTTAATCTGTTTCCATTAAAGACGGTAGCGGAAAATGTAATGATGGCACCAATTCTAACCAAACATATGAATAAAGCGGAAGCCCTAGAAAAAGCGTTGGAACTTCTGGATAAGGTAGGACTTAAGGATAAGGCAGATGTGTATCCGCACACACTTTCTGGTGGACAGCAGCAGCGTGTGGCAATTGCCAGAGCACTTGCCATGGAACCAAAAGCACTGCTTTTTGATGAACCTACATCGGCATTGGATCCAGAGCTTGTGGGAGATGTGCTGGATGTTATGAAAGCACTTGCAAAAGAAGGAATGACGATGCTTGTGGTAACACATGAAATGGGATTTGCCAGAGATGTAGCAGACAGAGTGATCTTCATGGCAGATGGTTATGTGGTAGAAGAAGGAAAGCCGGAACTGATCTTCACTGCACCAAAAGAGAGAAGAACACAGACGTTCCTGTCACGTGTGCTTCCGGCAACTGCATAAGAATCTATGTTCGTATAAAATGACGTTTCGCATAGCTTGATATACCATCCCGTACCGGGGCAGGAGTGTGATCCTGTCCCGGTATACATAGAAATAGATTTGGTATATCAGGAAATTTTATCAGATCTTATAATTTCTTATAATTCTATTGTTTCCAGATCTTCCGGAATGTAGAGATTACCGTGGTAATATTCGGTTCCTTCCGCGGTATATAATTCTTTCCTACGGGTAATGTTCTTATCTTCTGTATGGTAAAGGAGGAGATTTGGTACATGTAATTCTTCGGCAAGCTCACAGGCATCCTTTACCGTAGAATGGTGTTTCTCATAAGGCGAAAAACGGTCTGCCTGGCTGTAGAGACAGAATGCTTCGTGCAGCAGCCATTTGCTGTGCTCTGCATAAGGGCGCTCTGCATCGTTATATGGTTCATCACCGCAGCAGGTGAATTTTTCTCCATTGCCCATATCAAGGGTGAAGCCATATTGCTTCGCTTTGGTAGAATGAATATCGAAAAATGTAACATCTCTGTCCATGATCTTTCTGGTCTCGCCGTCATGAACTGTGATCAGATGCAGACGATCCCCAATCATTTTTATCTGCTTTGGCTGTAATAATTTCTCTGCCATATCTTTTAGAAGTGCGATCACTTCATCGTGCCCATAAATAAATGCATCACCCTCGTAAGTTCCTTTATTCATATTCTGGCAGATCAGGCGCGTCATCCAGACGATGCCGAGAATGTGGTCGATATGCTTGTGCGTGACAAAGATATCGCGCATATCCATCCAGTTCAGCCCGGCACGCTTCAACTGCTTGAGCACTTCGTTGCCACCGCCTCCGTCTATCATAAAATATTTTCCTTCATCTTCTAATACAAAACAGGTGTTGTAACACTCTGTTACCAAGGCATTGCCTGTTCCTAACATGGTAATTTTCATAGTGTAGTCTCCTTATTATATTATGATAATTGTTTCTTAGATTGAGTTGATTGTCAGTTTAAAAACGGTAATATCTGCCGATCACAGCGCCCTTGGAATCAGAACCGTGTCCGATATAAGCAGTCTTAGCAATTGGGAGCTCCGGATCTGCAAATTCTCTGACCAGCGTGACTGCATCTGGCTGCACCTGCTCTTTTTCCATCTTAGTGAATGTGCCGAGCAGAATGCCATTCACATACTCAAATGCATGAAGCTGCTTTAGTTGGCTTAAGAAAGTGATGAGTTGCGGGACTCCTGTGTTCAGTGCTTCCAGAAGCAGAATCTTATCGTGAAGATCCGGCATATATTCAGTTCCGGAAAGCTTCAGAAAGCAGCGGATATTACCGCCGATTAGAACACCTTCCATAGCAGTACCCTGGATGAAATGATAATCCGGATCATAGAGATCATTATCATTCTTTTGCAGTGTGTTGATAAAATCGCGGCGCTGCACCTCACTGTGTCGATAAAGAAGGTTGCGGATTTGATAAAGAACTGCTTCTTTTCCTGTTTTTGTATAAATAGCATTCAAAATCGTAGTCAGATCACTGTATCCGTAAAACTTTTTTTCAGAGCTTCGGATTACTTCAAAATCCAGATAAGGCAGCAGTTCATTGGACATATCTCCACCGGATATGTCGAAGATCGCTGTGATTTCAGGATCTGTATATAGTTTCATTAATTCCGCAGCGCGTTCTGCTCCGGTGCCGTGAAGCCCATATTCTTTTGGATAAATACAATTGCTGATGACTGGTTCATATCCAACATCACTTAAAATAGCGCACAGCCGATCCATATTGGGCTGGAATTCGGGTTTCATAGGATCCGAGCAGGCTGTGATGCCGATTTTTTCTTTCATGAGAGACCTCCATGTGAAAACTGATAGCGGTTATTTTTCAGGAAATGTCAGACGCATCTGATACCAGGTGACATTACCGTGTACTGATTCAGAGATACCCTCATTTTCAAATCCAAAGCTGGCGTAATAATGAATTAATGCTTCTTTGCATGTGAGAACGAGACCTTTACGTCCCTGGGTTCTGGCATCTTCGATTGCCTGGCGGATCAGAAGACCTGCGTGTCCCTGTCTGCGATGGGAAGGAATCGTATTTACACCGAAGATCATCTGCCATGCGCCGTTCTCATCATGCAGGCTCGCGTTCTCATACATGTCATCGGTCAGATCAGCCTGATCAGTCGTCATACCGTCCACAAAAGCAATCAGCTTTTTGTCTTCGAAGAGAAGCCAGAAATGCTTTCCATATGCATGTACTCTGGCGGCGATCTCTTCTTCGGATGCTGCTTCTGCAGCCGGGAAGCATTCCCTTTCAACGGCTGTGAGAGCCGGGATATCTTTCTGGGAAGCATGCCTTATTATAAAATGATTTGCATTCATAATGTTGTGACCTCCAAAATGTTCTGAATAGATTTTAGCATGTAGCCGACATGGATTCAATCAAAAGACAAGAAAAAGTTGAAAATAATAGTTGACGAATAGAATATGTGCATGTAGTATATATG
>PPYE01684107.1_pt1 | contig 10291 bp, 10 predicted proteins | sample 1559881 | NCBI WGS metagenome assembly PPYE01 (sample SAMN08240022, study PRJNA423297) | Human gut metagenome, whole genome shotgun sequencing project.
TCTCGTAGTCCTCGTTGTGCTGGCGGAACACCTGCATCAGCGTGTGGTAGCGGTGTTCCAGTCCGAGAAAGGCGTTCTTGACCTTCTCTGCCGTGACAAAGTTGTCACGCTCCATGATTTCCTGATAATGTCTGTTGATGCGTACACGCATCTTGTCGAGCATGCGGTTCGTTTCGAGTGCCGCCGTGCTTCTGCCCGTGACACGTCCCCCTTTGGTGTCCCACAGCTTGGGATCGACGGTCAGTTTGCAGCTGAACTGCATCTGGGTGCCGTCCACCGTGATGCGTCCCATGACGGGTACTGTCCCGTCCTTTTTCACTACCTGACGCTTGAGGTAGTAGATTACTGAAAATGTACTCTTCATCGTCCTTAATTTTTTTAGGTTCAAAATTAGTTGGTGAAGAGTCCGTTGTCGGTACGCAAAACGGGGAGGAACGGCGCAATCTTTTTCCGTAACCGGATTTGTTGCGTGGGTTGTCAGTAACTCACTAATCCTTAACGCCTTGTTTCGCTATCCGTGTCCGTTTGTCGCCCTTTCGGGCATGGTTACGGACAAGTAACGTAGCGGCGTCCTGATTTGGCTTCAGCGGTGATTGCGATGGCTTCACGAATAATCGGAAGCACGACTGAAACCCTTGTAACTCAATTCTATCACTATTTCTTTCCGCATTTCACTTTTTTGTAGTAACTTTGTCCACATATGATATAATTAAGCATTAAGTTATTCCAATACAAAAGTAAATAAATATTATTTAAGTTTCAAATAATAGAACATTTTTTATTATATTTATCTACGAAGATCAATTATTATAACTTAAGATAACATTTTATGCAAATCTCCTTTTCACAAATCGTCATTAAAACCTTTGTTACATAATTATATAAATATCCAGATTCCAAATTTTGGCATTTATCTGTATGGGAACAACAATACATTCTATTCAGGCGCAAACGCCACATAAGATTTGCAGACATGGGGGAAACCGGGCTATAATAACAGCATCCCCCATGATTAAATTCGCAAGTGCTTACCAATATCTACATGCAAGAAAGATGTTTACTCTGATGTCGTCGTTCTTCATATCTTCATCAATTGACATACTAAGTTTCACCATTTCAGCATTCTTAAATTTATAACTTTCACAATCAGCATCCGTCACTTTATCATACAGCACAACACGCAAGATGTTACTTATATTGCCGAAGCGTTCAAATGTCTTAATGCTTGGATAACATATCTCGCATACCATGCCCGATATGTCGGCTATTGACGCGTATCTTGCAGGAAGCAATTTGTAAAAGTGTTCAAGTCTGTCCTTTATATAATCCATATCGCCTGTCAGAGTAACAAAGTCGATAATCTTGTCTTTTGCCAGGCGCATGAGGCAATCTACGTCAGAGACGCCAAAGTCTAATATAGAATTCACCGTCAGCAGGCGTACAAACGCCCGTGCCATGTCGACAAATATGTCGTCAGCACGCTTATAGAGAGAAGAAATAGAAGGGGCGTCAATGTTCTCATAGTCAACCACCATTACGCCGTCGACAAAGGGCTTTAGCTCTTTAATTCTTTTCTTGGCCCTTTCGCGCTTATCTTTCCCCTCAAGATGGTGAGGAAGAGCTGCAATAAGCATCTTGCCTGCATAAGTATTGCGTTTTGTCTCCTTAAGAAATATCTTTGCGCAGCCCTCGCCTGTAGCACCGCCAAGGCATACTACATACACAACCATCACCGGCACCAAAATAATTTTATTGACTACAGGCAGCAACTTGCGGCTTGCATACATAGCAGTAAGATTATCCTTGCCGCTGCCAAGTCCGTCGTCACCGATAAGGTATTTCTCGGCAAACGAAACGTTATCTATCTCCTGGCTGTTCATCCCAAATACACACATCCGTGTATCACGCATCCTGCACCCCGCCAGCCTGTCAACGACACGTCCTGCCGCACCTCCTAAACCCAAAACAGCCACACGATAATACGGATTATGAGGAAAATCAATAACTGATTTATCAGCATCTTCAACTTTCATACGCATAAACTTTTAAATGTTATCATGGCGCAAAGATATACGGACGGGTGTGCAAAAGTAAAGCAGAGAATATATTTGTTCTTAACAGATAAACATCTGACAAACAAAAATTTATCAATAAATGATTTACAGACAAGAATAGACATAGACACCATAATACTATATGTTGCTCACCAATCAGAACTCTATACAATTTTTTGGTAATACTTTAAAGTAACACTTATAACGATTTATTTGTCACCCCACAAGGCATTACATAACGACAGCATCCCGAAAGATTAATTTAACAATGACTTGTCAGTGTTTACATGCAATGAACATATTTATCCTGATGTCGTCGCTCTTCATCTCTTTATCAAGTGATATACTAAATGCCACCCTATCAACTTTTTCACTTTCAACAATCTCCTCACCGAAAGAACATGTCAACGCATCAGGCAAAAACTCACATATATTTTTGAAACGTTCAAATTCGTCAAGGTCTGCAAAACACTCCTCAAATATCATATCCGATATGTCGGTTATAGACGCGTATCTTGCAGGAAGCAATTTGTCAAAGTGTTTGAGTCTGTCCTTTATATAATCAATATTGCCTGTCAGAGTAACAAAGTCGATAATCTTGTCTTTTGCCAGACGCATGAGAGTTCTTGTGTCATTCAGGTCAAAACACAATATAGAAGTTACCGTCGACAGGCGTACAAATGCCCGTGTCATGTCGACAAGCATATCGTCGGCACGCTTATAAAGAGAAGAAACAGAAGGGGCGTCAATGTTCTCATAGTCAATAACCATTACGCCGTCTACATAATGCTTCAGTTCTTCAAGCATTCTTTTAGCCCTTTCGCGCTTATCTTCTCCTTCAAGATGGTGAGGAAGAGTGGCAATGAGCATTCTGGCCTTGACTGCGCTGCTTTGTGTCTCCATAAGAAACGTTTTTGCGCAGCTCTCGCCTGTAGCACCTCCAAGGCATACTACATACACAGCCATCACCGGAACCGAAAGGATTTTATTGACTACAGGCAGCAACTTGCGGCTTGCTTCCATCGCAATAAGATAGTCCTTGCCGCTGCCAAGTCCGTCATTACCGATAAGATATTTCTCGGCAAACGAAACATCATTTATCTCCTGACTGTTCATCCCAAATACGCACATTCTCGTCTTACTCATTCCGCGCCCTGCCAGCCTGTCAACAACACGTCCTGCCGCACCTCCTACGCCAAAAACAGCCGCATAATAATCAGAATCGGGAGGAAAATCAATAATTAATTTATCAGCATCTTTAACTTTCATACGTATAAACTTTTAAATGTTATCATGGCGCAAAGATATATGGAAGGGTGTGCAAAAGTGAAGCAGAAGGAGCAAACAAATATATTGATACTTTCAGCTGTCTTATTGTTTTATATTCTCGCCTTGCCGATAATATGTCATGACACAGAACGCAATATCTACAAAAGACAAGAGGAATAACCTATTTAGGTTAAAAGAATAAAAAAACAATGCTATACCTTGATTTTTCACAGGCAGAAGAGTAACTTTGCGACATAACATAAAAACACAACAATATGAAAAACAAATTTTTAAGGATTTGGCATCATAATGAAATGTCTGCACAGCATTACAAAAGCAACGAGCAACATTATGTAACCACATTTTTTTTAAATAAGCTATGGAAAACGTATGGAAGATAGGCTCGCGCTGGAGCGACGATGGTAAGCGAGACTCAAGTATAATTTCGATATTCAGAAGGAGCAATGTTGTTTTCTTAGGACATAGAGACTGTATAGAGCGTTTTAAGAATGAAGTAAAGAAGGGCGACTATTTTGCTATTGCCGACGGTCTGTTTGTCAGGTCGGTGGCTAAGGCTACATCAGACCCGATACCATTAAATGAACTGATAAAGCAAAACGCCATTAAAGTTAAGGAGGGTGAACCGTTCGACCTGGAAGACGACTGGGGATATGGAGTTAAGGTAAAGATAGTGGACTTGCCTAAAGACCAGATGTTAAATTATAAAAGAAGAGGTTGTTTCTTTAAAGCAAACTCTATAGCTGAAAAAGTGAAAAAACTATTTAACGAAAAATTGGAACACAGAATGGACATAACGGCAAAGACGTGCAGGATAAAAGGCAAGCAAGAAGAATGTAACGGCAAGGAATCTATTATTAACGGCCGGACAATATACGTGATACCCGTTTATCAAAGAGAATATTCGTGGGGATACGAGCAGATAACAAGGTTTGTCGACGACATATTCAAAGGTTTCTGGGGCATAGACAGAAAGATAATAAAAGAGCCTTTATTTATTGGAACCATGCAGCTTTCGTATGAAAAATATATCAATGAAAACGAATGTGAACAAGATGTCATTGACGGACAGCAAAGACTCAGTACGATTATATGCATGCTGAAATATCTGCAACTGAAATATCCGTCGGCAGAAGCGTTAAAGCAGACAGGAAACCTTGACTGGATAGAGACACGAGTAAACAACGGCAAGGAGGAAGAATATCTTAATGCCATGCTGTCGTTGGATTGTCTAAACAATACTGACCTTGACACAGAGCAGAACAACTACATAAAAAGCATTGCCGTCATAGACGAATGTTTTAAAGAAATGACTACGGACAATGAAGGAAACCAGATTGCAGAATTCTCTGAAAATATAGATTCGTTTGTTGAATATATCTTAAACGACATATTGTTTGTGGTTATCGAAACCGTGGCAGGATTATCCAAGACCATTCAGATATTCAACACTATTAACACAGCCGGCCTTGACCTTAACGGTGATGACTTGTTTAAGGTGCGCCTGTATGAATATTTGCACGACATAAAGGGCCTTGGTGAAGAAACTTTTAATGAGATTGGCGAAATATACAAAAATGTGAAAATCAGGAACGATAAATGGAGAAAAACACATAACTGGGATTTGATTGACATCAGACTGGTGCGGTCGATTTATAAAGAATACATCATCTCGAAATACAAACTGCCTACAAGCCTTTACGCTAAAGCCACCGACACCTTCTTTGACGAACTGTTTGATGTCTTGCTCAACGTACAAGGACATAACGACATGACAGGAGTTGAACGTGTGGAGCTGTCTTTGGAAGATTTATGGAATATTATAGAGGTTGCATGTCTTTGGAGGGGAAGCGACTTTAGAAATAACGACGAATTTATTTCTTACACATTGACAGAACGCTCACGCTACAACCGCTACTTAAGCATTGCATACCAGATATTGCTTTCAAATAAGGATAAACAAAAAGAAGAAAGGCTTGATGAAGTTTACGGCGTATTACGCCTGCTATGCAGAATGTTCTTCTGCTGGAGCATAATGTATGCCCGACAAGTAAACGAGATGCATTCATTTATGCGTAACATCTATAATAAAACGGCGGAATTCCAAAACAATAAAGAAGATATATTTTCATCGCTGACTGAAAAGATAAAGGAAAATGACAACAGGATGTTTAGAACTAACTGCATAGGCCAGCCTATAGCGGACAACAGGGTTTGGAAAGACCTGATTTGCCTGTTAAGCGATTATATAGATGAATCAGAAGTTGGAACAACGCTTGAAGAACTGAAAGAAAAATTTGAATGGGGCTATTATGACATTGAGCACATCCATGCCAACTGCAATGAGAAAGAGGGAACCGATATTGACGGGGATTTACAAAACAGCATCGGCAACCTGATGCTGCTCGAATATGACATAAACAGATCTATAGGCAATCTGACTTTTAAGGAAAAGAAAGAACGCGGCAACAACAAGCTATGCTATAAGGACAGCTGCTTTGCCGTGGTGAAGAAAATAATGAAAAAAGAGAATTGGGGCAAAGAAGAAATAGAGGAACGCAGAAAAGAGGAAATAGAGAAAATATCGCGTTTCATATTCGAATGATATGAAAATATAATCAGACATAACGGAATTTTGCGTATTCCTTCTCATTTAATGTTCTGTCGGATATGCACGTATTGTTGAGCGCAGCGAAAAATTCGACAGCATCGAGAAACAACAAGAGTAATGTTCTGGCGGATATGCTATCCGACAGCACGGCTGCGCTCGGCATAACTAAATATAATTTGCTTCTGCTCTCACTTGCACGACAATTGCAAATCAGCCGGTACATTAGCTTTGTTGCTACATACCAGGCGGCACGAAAATTTGACGCATACATTATTCCACGGCAGTATCTCTTACGAAAAGTTACTGACAAAAGAATAAAAAAGACAAGCCTGTGTCATGATTTGTCACAGGCTAAATTATAACTTTGCAGCGTAACCTAATAAAACAATAAATATATGGCAGCAAATATATTTGGACGGTATGTATGGCTGATAGACATCCTGCGCAGGTATAAGCGCCTGACATTTAAAGAAATATGTTCGTTGTGGCAGGAAAGCGGACTAAGCTATGGCGAGGAACTGCCACTGAGGACATTCCATCGCCACCAGGATGCAATAAAGGACATCTTTGACGTGTATATAGAATGCGACAAGAAGGACGGATACAGATATTATATTGACGAGCCTAAAAGGCTTGAAAGCAACAACCTGTACAACTGGCTCATAAGTTCTTACTCTACGCTCAACCAGATAAAGGCCGACAGCAAGCTGGAGAACAGAATTATATTTGAGAACATACCGTCGGGACAGACATGGCTGACACATATCGCAGAAGCCATGCGCAACAACAGGGTGCTGAACATAACATATCACGGATTCGGCAAGTCGGAGTCAACGACATTCGACATAGAGCCTTACTGCCTTAAAGTGGCTCACCGCCGCTGGTATGTGCTGGCGCGAAGTCCCTATTATTCTGAAAGGAACAAAGAGAAAGGCATCAAGCCATACGATGTTTTCCGGATATATGCCCTCGACAGGATAATGGATATAAAGGACACAGACAAGACGTTCACAATGAACAAAGACTTCGACGCGGCGAAATACTTTGAAGGCTGCTGCGGAGTGATTACGTCTGATGAGCCTTTACAAAGGATTGTGGTGCGTGCATACGACAACTTCGTAGATTATCTGCGCACGCTGCCGCTGCATGAGTCGCAGCGCGAACTCAGCAGCGACGAAGAGTCTACGCTGTTTGAATATCACCTCAAGCCTACGTTCGACTTCTATCAGCTGATACTTGCGCAGGCAAACCAGCTGGAGATAATAGAACCTGAAGCGGTGAGAGAGGAGATGCGCGGCCTTGCCCTGCACATACTGAAATTTTACGACAAGCCTTAACAGCCTAAAATCTATGCGCGGCAGGAAAGGGACGTCAATAATATAGCATGAAAATGAGACGGAATATCCCGACTTACCGCAGACATGTCATATAGTTTCGGCAGGATTGCAGCCTTATATCAAGCAGACGGCAAGACTATGACAGGAAACTATAACTTAAATTTTCAGATACCGGAACTTTAACTCAAGACCGAGTAGCAACCTACACAATAAACATTAAATATAAAAAATCAACAAAAGAAACGGGGCGCCGGCAAGGCGTCCCGTCATTCACGTTATTAGAAAGAGTCCATTCAGATATTTGACCGGTTTCGTATCATTCCCATACAATAGGCACGTTCTTCAGCTGAATATACTCGTTGATGGACGACGAGTTTCGGCCTCCGCCAAGATTCCACGGACCTTTAACAAGTACAAACGACGTAACCGTGGAAGGTACCTCACAGATAGTGGCAAACTTCAGTTTTACAGCCACATCGGGATTAAGGTTTTTCTTGTCGTCATAGTCGCAGCCAGCACCATACTCGTTGCCGTCGGCATCATAAGCCTTTGTAAGACCGGCTCCGCCTACAAGCGCATTCTGTATACTCAGGCTTACGGCCTTTACCTTAACATAAATGTCAACGCGGTTGGAGCCCTTGCTGCCCTTGGCCTCAACAAACTCCAGCGTGAAATACTTTGAGCCGGGATTGCCCACCAACACACCCGAGGCTGACGGAAGATAGCTTACAGAAGGAGCATTCTGAGCTGTCGTGGTAGTGGAGGCTGTGCCGGTAGTAGTGGTTCCGGTAACTTCCTGCACGACGCCCTTGGCGGCTTCTTTCAGTTTCTTGAAAAACTGCGCATCGGCCTGCTGAGGTATTGCAAAGAGAGCTATTGCAGCAATGCAAACTGTTCTGATAATCTTTTTCATAACCAAAAAAATTTTTAATATTAAACAATCATTTCTATAAAATGCACTTAAGCTCGTAACTTCTAACTTTCGCCGTTCCTGCGTTCGGCAATCTTCCGGTTGGCACTGTCGCGTGCCGCCGAATTATGGTGCAGATGTCCGTCGTCATCGCGAAACACCGGTCCGGGAGACTTATGGTTGGCAAACTCGTCAACCATCGAGCTGCCCTTGCCCATTCCGTTTGTAAGTATAAAGAATATCGCGCCACAGGCAGCCACGGTTATAAGCACCTGGAAGAACAGCGCAATAAGGGCTACAAGGAACACAAACACAGCAAGGCAGACGGCAACGACACAGACTGCCGAGAACACGGTGAAGACAACGCCGTGCTTTATACCGACAGACATTATGTTGCGCACAAGCGACCATGCAAGTCCGGCTATGACAAGAATCCAGAAGGCTGTGGTGCCGATGCTGTTCTTCGTTTCATCGGAAGCGCCGAAGATGTCTGCTCCGACAGATAGCACAAACACTACGGGAAACGTAAGCACAAAACAGATGAAAAGCAGTTTCATCGAGAGCGACTTGCCCATCATTTCCTCAAGCACACCCTTAAACATGAATATCTGTCCTATCTGAAGCACCACAAACACTGCAAAGGGTATAATGCGGAACAGCTTTGACCAGAATCCGTACTCCTTTGACAGGCACCACCACATACAGTTGTTGCCCACTATGGCATAAATAAGAACCTCGAGGATTGTGGCGGCAAGCATGCAGCCGGCAGCCGTGAGTATAGGCAGGTTGCTTTTACTGCCGTTTCGCCCCTGAAACAACAGGGCTACGAAGCCGCCCAATACCAGCAGGAAGACAAGCCAGTAAAGCAGAGTTGACGTTAACAGAATTTCTTTCATGGCATATAGATTATATTTAACTTATTACAGCGTGCAGGCACATCTGATGTCGTTTGCAACATTTACATAGACGAATGTATATTGTTTTTAATATTTTTTGCAAATATAACTACAAACATATATTTACACAATAACGGAAATCCGTGATTTTATGCACATAAAACCGTTATTCCGTCAACATTTAGCTAAGAAACAATACAAAAACAATATCAGGATATCATAAGCATGGCATAGTATGGCTTAAACCCCAATCGCTTTTTATGTTCAAATCCAAATATTTTAACTATTTTTAAACAATTATGTAGACATTCTATATTCAGGATTGTAAAGTTTGTGATTTCTGGCCATGGAAGTAACAAGATGGATCAGTTTGTTCTTGACATTGTTAAGTGCGACCTGATTTTTCTTCCCCTCTTCCACAAGCCCCGAACAATATTTCGAAATGGTCTTGTTATATCTGATAGCAGCCAATGCAGCCTGCGTCAACATGGCCTTTATCTGCCAGTTGGCCATATAGTGTACATGGGGATCAGTATTTATGCTGGTACACGAAACCTTGCCAAATGGAGCTATGCCATAGTAACACGCTATCTTTCTTGCATCATAGTTGAACCTGCGGAAGTTGTAGGTATATACCATCAGACAGACCGCGTTCTGGAATCCCATGCCCAGCATGGAAGTTACAATGCGGTAAATCTCAGAGAGTTCATAGTTGGCCTCTATGAGCTCTGATATCCGCCTGCCCAACTTTTCTATCTCCTTGTTCAGTTCTGATACTATATGCCTGCCGCTCTGTGAGATTATTGTCTTTACGTGGGACTTCTCCATGAGGGTGTGTCAAAATTAAAAGGACTACTCCTCAAAGTTACAGATTATAACTGTAATATTTAAAAGGGTCGTATTAAACTCTGTATTGAGTAATGATACGGCCCTTTCTTTAGCCTTTTAGAATACTCAAATTTCAAATTATAAGTTCATGTTTTCAAAAAATGAGTTTTGACACACCCTCATGGAGAAGCCACAATAAAGACAATGTTATAAAAATAATAGCTAAAATATTTAGATTTGAACATAGAAAGCGATTTTGGTTAAAATAATAATTCCCATTACTTATCATTCCCATCCGTCACATTAGTCTTATTAGTCTCATAAGTCCCATACTCCGTGGGGCCAAACAAAAAAAGAGTCCCTGACAT
>PPYE01586066.1_pt1 | contig 10289 bp, 9 predicted proteins | sample 1559881 | NCBI WGS metagenome assembly PPYE01 (sample SAMN08240022, study PRJNA423297) | Human gut metagenome, whole genome shotgun sequencing project.
CCATTATATACATCTGAACAAATTCATCTTTATACTTACTATGATTATTTTAGTTAATATCTACTATATATCTTCTACTTTACTTTGTTTGGAAGTTTTAATAACTCTCCCCATTTATAATCATATCTTCTAGGATTAATTGGCATGTACCCTGATGCCGGTGTAAACGTCAATTCTGCAAACTTAAATGTATCCTTTATCAAAAAGAAGTCAACTCTTACAAAAGGAAAATCTTCTGATAATTTTTCTGCTGCTTCAATCATTTGCGGCAAGCACTTTGGCATCTCAATTTGCCCAATATCTTCATAATCATTTCTAATCAACGAAATTTTTGTTCCATCCATTTCAAAAAATCCCATTTTAGCTTGTCTATCATGAATTAAATCTGATGATACATAAAAAAACTGCGGTTTTCCATTAAAGCAAAAAAACTTATAATCAATTATTGTATCGCCTAAATACTCTTCAGCAATTATTCTTCTTGGATTTATTTTTCCATAATGCGGTTCAACATTAAATGCTGCAAAATCTTCTCTTAACCATTTTTTTAGTTTTTTCTTTGCATCATTATAATCAAATAATCTTTTGTCTTTACACAAAATATTATATGCACATCCATGAGTGCATTTTAAAACAAATCTGTCCGGTAATTTATCCCACTCTATATCTTCAACACGTTCCCAAGCTCCAATAAGTCCCGTAAGATAATCCGCATATCCTTTACTTTTAATATATTCTCGCACTTGATACTTATCCGTACATTTAACTGCCAATGCATTGTTCGGGAAATAGTATAATTTAAGCCATTGCAGTTTTTCATTTAATGTTCGTGGTTCTTTAAGGTTCAATTTGTCATGCACAAGAATTCTATAGTATATACTCGAAAGAGTTTTCTTAGGTAATATATGGTAAGCAACTACTTGAGCTTTTCTTCTTATTTTATAACACACACTATTTCTATCCATTTTTCACACCTCTCTTTTCTTTACATCCTTTTCATAAAACCATTTTTTATGCATTCCATAAAACATATTCCAGCAAGCATACCAAAGTGCAACGGGTGCACTTTTCTCATCACAAAAGTGGAATAAATCATAATGACTCTTTAATTTTTTGCTCAATTTATCATGAGATATTGATTTTTTTCTAATTCGATATTTTGCTAAATTTTTTTTCAAAAGTACACAATCTGCTTTCTTGCAAAGCTTAAGCAATATTGCATAATCATTATTCTTTTTAATATCTTTAATTTGAATTAATCCCATTTCCTTTGCACTATACATAAAAGTAAGACATCCTGGATATCCATAATTATACATTTTTCTTTTTGTAACAACCCGAGGCCCCGAAACATATATATTCAATGGCTTTGAATCTTCATCTATTTTTTCATATTCATGATATGAAAACAGCAAATTATTCCTTTTCATAAATTTAATCTGGTACTCCAATTTTGTAGGCATCCACAAATCGTCTGAATCAAGAAATGCGATCCACTCTCCTTTTGCCTCTCTTATTGCTCTATTTCTAGTTAAAGCGGCACCACTGTTTTTTTTATTTTTTAAATACTTGATTCTCGTATCATCAAATGATGCTACTACTTCATCTGTATTATCCGTTGAACAATCATCGACAATAATTAGCTCCCACTTTTCATATGTCTGATCAATAACTGATTGTATTGATTCTGCTATAAACTTTCCTGTATTCCAGGAAGGCATAATTATTGATACTAGTCCATCTATCATTTTATTTACCTCGCAACTGCCACAATAGTCTTTACCATTGTTTTTATTTCTCTCAAAATTCCAAATTTCCGAATACTATCTAAATTGTATTTCATTTTTTCTGGAAGTACCTGCTCTACATATACTTTATCCACATCTTCTGCTGCATCCAACAGTTCAGCTTCATCTTTATATTGAATGCTAGCTTCACTTGTAATTCCTGCTGGGAGTAATAACGTAGCTCTCATTTCTTTCGTATACTTCTTGACATATTTTGTAACTTCTGGTCTTGTTCCCACAAAACTCATATTTCCCGCTAACACATCGAAAACCTGTGGCAGTTCATCTAATCTATATTTTCTTAAGAATGCTCCTGTTGGCGTAATTCGACTGTCCCCTGAAACTGTTACCGCACTTCCCATCTGATCGGCATTCGCAACCATCGTTCTAAACTTATGAATTCTAAACTTTTTACCATAAGTTGTAACTCGTTCCTGTCTATAAAACACTCCGCCTTTAGATTCCGTTGCAATTTTAACACTTATAACAATCATCGGTATTGCAGTAATAACAAGCACACACGTACCGGCAATGAGATCAAATGCACGTTTCATCACTAGGCTAAATTTTCTTTTACTAAGAATATCATAATATTCTTTCACTTCATCACATTTCATATATTCAGGAATATCTTCCCATTTTCTCATAGCAATTCCTCATACTCTCAATAGGGACTAACTCCCACTTTATACATACTGCTTTACAATCTCACAGTACTTTTCAATCACATACTCCACCTCTTCATCCGTCAATTTCGTATGAAGCGGCAATGTAATCTCATTCTCAAATCTCTTATAAGCATTCGGATAGTCCTTAATATCAAATCCAATATTTTTATAAGCAGTCATCATCGCTAATGGTTTATAATGCACATTACAAGCAATTCCTTCTTCAGCCATCTTCACAATAATTTCCTGTCTCTGTTCCAATGAAATACCAGGAACTCTTGTAATATATAAATGTCCTGATGACTGATGATCTTCTGTATAATGATTCAAGACTTCAATTCCAAGCGGTTTGAATGCTTCATCATACTTTCTAATAATTTCTTTTCTTCTTGCAAGTAATCCTTTATATCGTTTCATCTGTGCAAGACCGATTCCTGCAGTCACATCTGTCATATTACATTTATACCATGGTCCTACAATATCATACTCCCATGCTCCAAGCTGAGTCTTCGCCAATGCATCTTTTGACTGTCCATGAAGTGATAACAACTGATACTGATGATATATCTCTTCATTATCAATTCCATCAATATTCTTCCAGGCGACCGCGCCACCTTCTGCAGTTGTAAAGTTTTTAACCGCATGAAAACTGAAATTAGAAAAATCAGCGATGCTTCCAACCGGTTTGTTTTTCCATGTAGCCCCAAATGCATGTGCCGAATCTGCCATCACTACTACTCTTCCGATTGCTTTTTGTAATTCATTAGACGGATGGAATAAATGTTTCTTACTTTCTACAACTGAAAAAATTCGATCGTAATCACACGGAACGCCACCCAGATCAACCGGAATAACTACTTTTGTTTTTTCTGTAATCGCATCTGCCAGTTTATCATAACTCATTTCCAGTGAATCATCCTGAACATCTACCATAACCAACTTTGCACCTACATGGCATACTACTGATGCTGTAGCCGTATATGTATAAGCTGGTACGATTACTTCGTCACCCTCCGTTACACCCAGTAGTCTTAAAGTCATCTCTGCACATGCTGTCTGAGAATTCAGGCATACAGCCCTGCTTGTTCCACACAGTCCTGCCACTTGACGCTCTAACTCTTTCGTCTTCGGTCCGGTTGTAATCCACCCTGATCTTAATGCTTCTGCAACCTGTTTGACTTCTTCTTCTGTAATATCCGGTGGTGAAAATGGAATTTTCATAATCTATACTTCCTTTCTACTCTCATTAAAACAATGCAACTTTCATTCCTTTTTTCGAATTTTCTTCAGTTTCCCTATGTTGTTTTTTAAATGCCGTCTTATTTACCTCTTCCGGTTTTTTAAAGGTCGGAACAACCTTTCTCAACACTTCTTTCGCTTTTAAATCGTCATCCGTGGCGCATGCTTCCTTCAACATTGCAAGTTTCTCATCAATTTCGACTGCACTAAGCGCAGAATCTCTTTCGATAAAAATCATACTGTTCTCTGTCTTGTCCAGTTCTTCTGTCTTTACCAATAACTCTTCATAAAGCTTTTCGCCCGGACGAAGTCCAGTCTCAACAATCTCAATTCCCTGTACTCCGGATAAGCGAATCATATTCTCGGCAAGATCCATAATCTTCACAGGTTTTCCCATATCCAGTACAAACAGTTCACCATTCTGTGCCATTGCTCCACTTTGAAGTACCAGCTGAGACGCTTCCGGAATCGTCATAAAGTATCGGATGATTCTCTTGTCTGTGATCGTCACAGGACCGCCATTTGCAATCTGTCTTTTGAACAACGGGATCACCGATCCTGCACTTCCAAGCACATTCCCGAATCTGGTTGCACTATACTTTACATTTCCATGTGTACTTGCACTCTGTACGATCATCTCACACATACGCTTTGTGGCACCCATGACATTCGTTGGATTGACTGCCTTATCCGTAGATACCATCATAAATCGTTCTGCGCCATATTCTTCGCATAATTCCACCATGTTTTTCGTTCCAAATATATTGTTTTCAATCGCCTCAATGCAATTATGTTCCATCAATGGTACATGCTTATGCGCAGCAGCGTTAATTACAATCTGCGGATGATACTGTTCGAATATTCTTGCCATTGCCTTTCGATTCGTAATCGACGCAATCTCAACCTGTAATTTTAATTTTTCTTTATAAGCAATTTTCAGTTCCTGCTGTACATCATAAGCACCGTTTTCATAGATATCCAGAATAACTAACTGCTTTGGATGCATCTTAGCCATCTGACGGCAGAGCTCCGATCCAATCGAACCGCCGCCACCGGTGATCAATACTACTTTATCTTTGTAATATGCATTCGTCTGTTCATCCGCTACTACCAACGGCTTTCTAAAAAGTAATTCCTCAATGTCGAACTCTCTCAGATATCTTTTTCCTCCGGCAGCATACATCGTCGGATAATCATAGATTTTTACTTTATAGCCGGCATTTTTATAATAATCATACAGTTCTTTTCTCTTTTCTGTCTCCATAGACGGGATTGCAAAGATAATCTCCTGCACTTCATAATCATCCAACTTCGATAATGTTGCATCCGTTTCCGACCATACAGGAATCCCCTGAATCTCACGTCCTACTTTTTCCTTATTAATATCGATAAAGCATCTCGGAACGTAGGATGCCTGCTCGTTATTCAGCAGTTCTTCTGCAAGACCAACACCTACGCGGCCTGCACCGATAATCGCAATTTTAATTTTCTGGATTTCTTTTTCACGTCCTGCATCAATTCCCGAGAATATCTTCAGAAGCACCGCCCAGAATCTGCCCTGCATATCATTGCTGTTCCCGCATTTATATGCATAGCGGTACAACATACGCATCGTTAATGCTCCAAGCAGATCTACACTTACAAGAGAAAGCATTCTTGCAAAAGTAATGCTTTCAACAGGAAGAAGAAATTCTATGATCATATAGAGCACACATGCTATTCCATCTGCAAGGATCAGGCGCATATAGCACTGGATGCCTCCATATCTCCATACTTGTCCATATATATTTCCAAGCAGGCGGATGCCAAATATACACACCATAGATATACACATTTGTTGAAGTATGCCTGTATATGATAATTTATCATTTCCTCCGTAAAGCCGCAGCAATAATATTGCCGACAATAAATATATCAATATATCATAGCAGACAAGCATCCACCGAATATGAACTTTTTTCTTCTCCTGCATTTTCATAACCTGTTTCTCTTTTCCTATATTATTTCTCTGTTAATACTTTTTGCATCTTATCACTTACATTTGCCACTACCGCTTCATCCGGCCACATCACATACAACAGCTGCGATCCAGATGAATAACAAGCCTGTGTATCTCCCCTACCAGATGCCGCCTGCGACTCAATATTCCAACTTGCTCCGTCATTAAGCTGCATATTGATAAATTTTGCCATCTCATCCGATGTCATATTGGTCTCTACACAATCACTGACCGTTGTCAGGATCTCGTTAGCACTCTTAATGATTGCCGGAGATGTAGCTTTCTGAATAATCGCAGTCAATACTGCTTCCTGATCCTTACCACGCTGGTTATCTCCCTCTGCGAAGCTATATCTCTCCCTTGAGAAAGTAAGTGCCTGCGCACCATTCATATGATTTACGCCTTTATGGAAGCTATATCCATTCTTTTCGAACTCCACTTCCGAATTCACATCCACACCGCCAAGCGCATCCACTATCGTCTCCAGCGAAGTAAAGTTCACCCGCGCATAATAGCTGATATCTATTCCATACAGATTCTCCAGTGTTGCCATAGATGCATCCACTCCATAGATACCTGCGTGTGTCAGCTTATCCCTTGCATCACCCGATACACCTGGGATCGTAACATAATAATCTCTCGGCGTCGTTGTGAGCAGGATCTGCTTCGTATTCGGATTCACCGTCATAATAATATTCACATCACTTCGGCTGTTCGTTGTAATAGGACCAGCCACATCAATACCACTGATAAACACATTGAACGGTTCCTGTACATCTGCTTTTTTCTCTTCTTTTAATTTTGTCTTTATTCCATACTGATACAAAATGCGAACCTGATCCGAGAACCCCTCTACCGACTCATCGATCATACTCATATACCCCTCATTGAACACCGCCGCATCCACATTTCCATTCAGAAGTGCATTTGCCTCATCCGTCAATGATTCGTATTCTTCAGTCTTCACATCTTTGCCGACTTTCTTCTCGATATCCTTGATCATCTTATCGGTATTCTTCTGATCAACTGCCGTCTGATAACCGAACCGGTAATCCTCGGCATCCTCGATGTTCTTCGCCGAATCACCTTTCTTCACGACCACGACCATGTTATCCGTCTTGTAGGTAGCTCCGCCGACTTTCTTAAGTACATCATCGGTCTTCATCATTCCCATACTAATCACTGCCAGTATGATGGTCATCAGGAGACTGATGATCATCCCCGTATAGCGCAGCACCTTATTCTTCGGATACTGCAGGATATGTGTCGCACCGAAGAGTACTGCCAGTGCCCCGATCAGGAAGATCAGGTACTTCTTCGGCAGCATCCCGCTGCCTGCCACAGTCACGATGCAGATTACCGATACCAGAAGCTGAATCAGTGTGATCAGTTTTCCTATCAGGTTTTTTCTTTCCATTTCCAAAAGTCTCTGTCTCATATCATTCATCCTTCGTCTGTTACTGTACAGTCAGTGTAAATGTGATCGGATCTGAGGTATTACCGTCACTGTCCTGTACGTAATACTGTAATGTATAGGTTCCTGCCTGGTTCACATTGTAATTACCGTCGATGTGAAGTCCGCGGAACAAGGTGTCTCTATCGTCTTTGTCATCCACTGCGTCTGTCACTTCATTCAGTGCATTGAATGATGTTCCTCTGGCTATCGTCTTCGCTTCTCCGGCAAGCTTCATTGCCGGACGTGTACCGTTTGGCTGCAGGGTTCCACTCTGCTGGTCTGCGCTCTGCTGGTCTGCTGCCGCTACATCTTGTGCGGTCTCTTCTGCCTTCTTTTCTTCAGCGGTCTTCTTTGCCTTTGCTTTTTTGGATTTCTTCTTCGTCTTCTTTTCCGACTTTTCATCCGTCTTCTGCGTTGTATCTTCCGAAGCCGTATCCTGTACGGTCTCTTCTGCCGCATCACTGTCTTCTGCTGCCTGATAGGTCACTTCCCGGCTTGCTGTTCCTACATTTTTCGCCTTGTCTGTGACACCGTAATAGACAACAGCCTTCTTCTTACTGACCGGCACAACTTTTTCTACGAACACCTCACTGGTCAGGTCTCCGTCTTTATCGTCCTGTGCCATCACGCCTTCCAGAAGCTTTCCGTAGTCTTCACCTTCTGTATAGGCAATCTTTTTACTCTGGTCTACTTTTATCTCCGGTGCAGTGCGGTCCTGATTCTTATAGGTCATATATCCTGCACCTGCCAGTGCTATACATCCAGCCGTCAACAGGCCGGTAACCACGCGCTGGTTCATACGCTCACCCTCTATTTCTTTCCGTTTTCTCCGTAATTGCCATAGTAATTACCGTAGTATTTACCATAATACTTGTTCTGTTTCATATCTACTTTATTCAATACCACGCCGAGGATCGGGCAGTCTGCCTTCTCCAGCTGTTCTTTTACCACTCTGGCGAACTTGTAGCTGATCGTCTTCGCTGAGATGACCATCACGGATGCATCTGAGAATTTTGCTATGATCGCTGCATCAATGACGCTTCCGAGCGGCGGCGCATCGATAATCACATAATCATATGCCTGTCTTGCACCGTCAAGGAATGCTTCGAACCTTCTGCTGCCGAGCAGTTCTGCCGGGTTCGGCGGAACCGGTCCTGCGAATGTCACGAAGAGGTTCGGTTCCTGTGTTCTTAAGATCACTTCTTTTACATCAGCCTGTCCGGAGAGGAAGTGTGTCAGTCCTTTCACTTCTCCTGTGACTCTGTGTCGTCCTACCAGGACGGATTTTCGAAGGTCTGCATCTACGAACAGGACTCTCTTGCCGCCTTCTGCGAGGGACGCTGCAAGTCCCATCGTCACGGTACTCTTTCCTTCGTTCGGTGTACAGCTTGTGAATACGATTACTTTCTTATCTGATCCGGAGAATTCGATATTGGTACGAAGTGTCTTGTATGCTTCGTTGCTCCGGTAATCTTTCGTTAGATTCTTTAATACTATCTCTGCCATGTCCTTCTCCTATCTTCTGCTTTTTACAGCATTTCTTGATTCTCTCTGCTGCTTTGCCCTCTTCGGCGCATTGCTTCCTTCCTGGATCGGGATGGAAGTCAGTACATTCAGTCCGAGGTATTTTTCTACGTCATCCGGAGTCTTGACCGTATCATCTAAGATAGAGATCAGTACAATTAATCCCATAGAGATGACAAGTCCGAGCAGTGCACCGAGCATCATGTTCTTCTTGACATTCGGGGAAGACGGGCTGGTCGGAAGGTTCCCTTCTTCTACGGTGTTGACAGAATCCGCACTCATGATCTCTGTGATCTGTACGCTGACTGCTTTTCTGAGTGTGTCTGCGATCTGTTTTGCTTCTTTCGGATCATCGTCCGTCACGCTGATGCTCATGATACGTGTGTCGGTCGGTGTCTCTGTGGTGATCATGCCTGCCAGTTCTTCCGGTGTCACATCAAGCTTCAGCTTGGAGATGGTCTTCTCCAGTACCGGACGGCTCTTTACCAGTTCCATGTAGTCCTTTGTCAGCATGCTTCCTGTCTGTAAGTCTGCGTAGGTTGCGCTTGCTGAGGTGTCGTCATTCTTCGTCATAACGAAGAGCTTCGTTACTGACGTGTACTTCGGTGTCACGAACATCTTCGTTCCGACGAACGCTACCAGTGCCATGAATATTGCAGACAGAATTATTATCGTCTTCTTTGCCCATAAGGTAGTGAATAATTCCACCAGATCAATGGTAACTTCGTCATCCTGAATCTCCTGATTCATCATTCCATAATTTTCTCGGCTCATCTTAATCTCTCTTCTTCAGCATGCTCTTGGCGTTGCTGTAGAATATCCTCCTTGTATAATCTTCTCCGTATCGTTTCTCTACGTGAGCGGCCGCCTTCTTCATCTTCGGCGGTCTGTGCTTTGTATCGTGTGCATCGGTTCCGACGCAGAATACCAGGTCGCGGTTCATCAGCTCTTCGATGAACTTCCGGATCTTACGTCCGGATCCCCCGGTGATGCTGTCTGCATTTACCTGCAGGTTCACACCCATATCGTACAGTTCTTCCGCAAGTTCTACATCTTCGGCGATGCAGTGATAGCGCTCGACGTGCGCCAGTATGACTTCGTATCCCGCAAACTGCAGCTGCTGGATCCCCTGTCTGATGTAGCTGTATGTCTGTGAGGGCGGGAATTCTACCAGTACATACTCTCTGCGGTTCATCGAAAGGATCTTTCCTTCTTTTAATTTGTCTGCAACATCCTGCCCGAAATAGACTTCCGTTCCAAGGTATACCCGGAAGCGTTCATCGATCTCGTGTGCTGCTTCGCGCACAAGCTTTGCCTTTTCACGGAGCTTCTCTGCCGGCGCCTTTCCGCGGTGCGGATGGTGGTGAGGGGTTGCTATGATACACCGGATTCCTTCTGCGTATGCGATCTCAAGCATCTTCTTCGTCTCGGCAAGGTCTTTTGCCCCGTCATCGACTCCCGGCAGAATGTGGCAATGCATATCTATGTAACATTCTTTCATCTGGTGGTTACTCCTTTATTCTCTGCTTTTTTATCGGTTTCTTATAAGTTGGAATAAATTCATTATATCCTTTTCTTCTCTGCGCAATTTTTTGCGCACCAAAATACCCCCCCCC
>PPYE01662595.1_pt1 | contig 10288 bp, 11 predicted proteins | sample 1559881 | NCBI WGS metagenome assembly PPYE01 (sample SAMN08240022, study PRJNA423297) | Human gut metagenome, whole genome shotgun sequencing project.
GGCGGGGCGCTGTCCGGACCGGGAATGAGGTAGAGGGCGGTGTCATTCAGGCAGAAGCAGAACCGCAGCGGCGCACCCCCGGTGGGCAGACGGATGGTGCCCTGTACACAGTCCCGGTAGGCGGCGGCCCGACAGTAGCGGATGTTTTCCAGGGCGGCGGCCAGGGCCCGCCGGTGGGAGATGCCGGGGCAGCGGGACAGCTCGGCGGCGCTGAGCACAAACACGCTGCCCCGGTCCCCCGCTGCCGTGTGCAGATGTCCGGCGGGGTCCAGGCGGTAGCGGCGCATGGTGCATCCTCCTTTTTTGGATTTCGGCCAGAGTATGGCCCGCCCTTCCCCGCCTTAATCGCCGGACCCCGCATACCGGCGGCCAAACCGCATATACTGGCAGAGGGTGATGCTGTTATGTGCAAACAAGGGTGGAAAAATATCGCGTTCTGGATCATCGTGACCGAGGCGGTGGGGGCCTTTTCCGGCTGGCTCAGCCGGGGCGGGGCCCAGCTGTACGCGGAGCGGATCAACAAACCGCCGTTCTCGCCGCCGGGGATCGTCTTTCCCATCGCCTGGGCCATCCTGTATGCCCTGATGGGCTATGGCGCTTCGGTCATCGACCGCAGCCCGGAATCCCAGGCCCGCACCAAGGCCCTGACCATCTACCTGGTGCAGCTGGGGTTCAATTTCTTCTGGAGCCTGATCTTCTTCAACGGACAGTGGTACGGCTTCGCCTTTTTCTGGCTGGCGGCGCTGTGGGTCATGGTCTTTGTGATGATCCGCCGGTTCCGGGCGGTGGATGTGTGGGCCGCACGGCTGCAGTGGCCCTACCTGGCCTGGCTGACCTTTGCAGCTTATCTCAACCTGGGTGTGTGGATTTTGAACTGATGTACAGAAAAAGCGGCGGCGGACAAAAGTCCGCCGCCGCGCTGTTCATTGCGGGGTGGAAAGGGAAAGAAGCATCTGCCGCTCCCGCAGGGGGCCTTCCCCTTGGGTGAGGCCGGTGTCCCGGAAGCCCCGGGTCCGGTAATAGCCGATGGCGCGGGTGTTGGTGTCCAGCACCCACAGCGCGGCCCGGGCACAGCCGCCGGTTTGCAGGGCGTCCAGCCCCGCCTGCAGCAGCCGGGTGCCGATGCCCCTGCGCTGGGCTTTTTGCAGCACATACAGCCCCACGATCTCCCCCAAAGCGGGGGCCGGATCCGCGCCCCGCCAGGGACCGTAGCCGCAGAAGCCCACGGCCTCCCCGTCCAGTTCCGCCACCAGGAGGTTGCGGCAGCCTTCCCGGCGTAAATTCTCGGCGCTGCGCGTCTCCGAAAGGCGGGCCATCATGGCATCGGGCAGCAGGCCGGTGTAGGTCTCCCGCCAGGCCAGACAGTGCACCCGGCCAATGGCAGGCGCGTCGGCGAGAAGAGCGGGACGGATGACAAGGTCGGACATGGCGGGGCTCCTTTCTGCAAAAATCACGGTTTGGGCACCAGAGCGCAGACGGTCTCCAGGTGTTCGGTGTGGGGGAAGAGGTCCACAGGCTGGAAGCCCGTGGCCTGCCAGCCCCGGCGGGCAAACAGCCCCACGTCCCGGGCCAGGGTTTCGAGGTCACAGCTCACATAGACGATGCGTTTGGGGGCCATGGCGGTGACGGCGGCGATGAATTCCGGGGTGGTGCCTGCCCGGGGCGGGTCCAGAAAGACCACGTCGGGGCGCAGGCCTTCCCGGGCGGCCTGCTGGATCCAGGCGGTGGCGTCGGCGCAGAAAAAGCGGGCATTTTTCTGTCCGTTGCGGGCGGCGTTGGCCACGGCATCCTTCACGGCGGCGGGGGTCTGCTCCACCCCCATGAGCCGGCCTGCCCCGGCAGCCAGCGCACACAGCCCGATGGTACCGGTGCCGCAGTAGGCGTCCAGCACCGTTTCCCGGCCGGTGAGGGCGGCGGCTTCCATGGCCTTGCGGTAGAGCACCTCGGTCTGGGCGGGGTTTACCTGGTAAAAGCTGGAGGCGGAGATGGAAAACCGCAGCCCGCACAGGGTGTCCAGGATATGCCCCGGCCCGTACAGCACCCGCACGTCCCGGCCCAGCACCGCGCTGGTGTGGCGGGGATTGCAGTTGTGCACCACCGTGGTCACCCAGGGGGCGGCCTTGCGCAGGGCCGCCACAAAGTTGCGGCTCCCGGGCAGGCGGGGGGCGGCGGTGATGAGCACCGCCATCACCTGGCCGGTGTGCACCCCCCGGCGGACCAGGACATGGCGCAAAAGACCTGTGCCCCGGTCCTCGTCAAAGGCGGGCCAGCGGCAGCTGCGGGCGGCATCCACCGCGGCTTTCAGGGTCTGGTTGAGGACCTGGTCCTGCAGAAGGCAGCCCGCTTCCGGCATGGGCAGGACATGGTGGGTGCCCGCGGCGTAGATGCCTGCCTGCAGCCCGCCCCGCCCCTGGGTGAAGGTGGCAATGGCCTTGTTGCGGTAATGCCAGGGGTCCGGCTGGCCCAGGATGGGCGCCACGGGGGCGTAGCGTTCCAGCAGGGAACGGGCTTTCTGCTGCTTTTGGGCCAGCTGCCGCTCATAGGGCAGAGACAGCAGCGGACAGCCCCCGCATTGGCGGGACTGCAAAGGACAGGTCTTTGTGGACATAGGGCAACTTCCTTTATATATAAGGTAAAAGAAAAGGCGGCTGCGCGGGGGCTTGCCGCATATGATATACTGGATGTGGAAACATTTGCAGTCCGGTCACAAGACCGGCGCCATATACGGAGGGATTTTACAATGAATGTTCTGCTCATCAACGGCAGTCCCCATGCCCACGGCTGCACCGACGCGGCCCTGCAGGAAGTGGCCAAGGCGCTGAACGCCGACGGCATCGAGACCACCATCTTCCACATCGGAGCGGCTCCGGTGGGCGGCTGTGTGGGCTGCGGCGGCTGCGCCAAAGCCGGCCAGTGCGTTTTCGGCGGTCCGGTGGCCGATGTGGTGCCCCTGGCTGAGAAGGCCGACGCCTTTGTTTTTGGCGCGCCGGTGCACTATGCCACCGCCGCCGCGGGGATGCTGGGCTTTATGCACCGTCTGGCCTACAGCGCCGGACGCACCCTGCGCCACAAGCCGGCGGCCATCGTGACCAGCGCCCGCCGCGCCGGGACCACCAGCGCCCTGGAAGCCCTGGAAAAGGTGCCCCAGTTCTGCCAGATGCCGCTGATCAGCTCCACCTACTGGCCCATGGTCCACGGCAGCAACGCCGAACAGGCTGCCCAGGACGAAGAGGGCATGCAGATCATGCGCAACCTGGGCCACAACATGGCCTGGATTCTCAAGTGCATCCAGGCGGGCCGCGCCGCGGGCATCGAACCCCCGACGGCGGAAAACGCCCTGCGCACCAACTTCATCCGCTGAGACCGAACAAAGGCCGGGGCCTGTGCCCCGGCCTTTTGCGTTGCCTGTCAGGCCGCGGGCTCCAGCAGCGCGGCGGCGCTTTCCGGCGTCTGCGCGGTGGGGAACACCCCCTGCAGCAGGGCCACGATGTGGTCGGTCCCGGCGGAGTGGGTCATGGCGGAAACATACACCGTCAGCCCGCTGTCATAGGTGATCTGGGCGAACACCGCCTGGTAGCTGCCGCAGTCGTACCCCACGGCCTGGGTGACGGCATCGGGCACGGTGAAGGAGACATCCTGCTCAATGGCGGTGGTCTCGGCGGCCAGCTCCTCCCCGGACTGGGCCAGGAAATCGGTGTAGGTGTCGGTGACCTGCAGCAGCACCGCCGTATAGTTGAAGCTGGTGCCGCACATCAGGCTCACCGTGTCCGGCTGGGGTTCGGTGGGGGCTTCCCACACGCTGGTATCGTAGATCACCGAGACACCGTTGGAGCCGTCGTACTGGACGTAGGCGGGCTCCTCCTTGACCGCATCCTCGCTGCCATAGAGGTAGGCCATGAAATCGGCGGGGGAGCAGGCACACAGAGACAGGGCCAGCCCCGCGGCCAGCAGCGGCAGAAAAATCTTGCGTTTCATGAAAATCCTTTCCTTATCCCACAAAATGGAACCAGAGGGCGTATCCCGCCCCGGCCGCGGCGGCGCCGAAGACCAGGCCGGCCAGCACATCGGAGATGTAATGCACCCCGCTCAGCACCCGGGTCAGGGCAATGAGCAGCGCCAGCACCCCCAGGATCAGGGTGCAGACGGGGGAGACCCGGACGGCCGCCACCGCGATGCAGGCCGCTGAAAAGCAATGACGGCTGGGAAAGCTCTGCCCCCGGGTGTCCTTGGGGAACAGGGGGGTGAAGGCCAGCGTCTCATAGGGGCGGGGGCGGTCGATGGCCCGACGCAGGAGGGTGCCCAGCACAAACACCCCGGCGGGCACCGCCAGAAAGGGCCACAGCAGCGGGTCTCTCTGCAGCGCCAGCCAGAAGGCCAGTCCGGCGTACAGCAGGTAGACGGCGGTCACCGCCCCCAGGGACGCGGCCCGCAGCAGGCGTTTGGCGGCGGGGCGGGCGCGGAACCAGCCGATCACCGCCCGGTAACGGTCTGCGGTCATGGGGAAGCCTCCTTTCCGGAATTTGGCAGGGCACACAGCCTCTTTATAATAGGTACAGGTCAAGGATACCATCCCCCGGGCGGCTTGTCAAACCGGGGGGCGGCGGGTATAATAGGCCCAGAATGTTTTTGAAAAGGGGGCCGGACCGGGTGTTCGGATTTGCAAACGGACTGCTGCTGGCGTTGTTCGCGGCGGCGGTGTGGGACCTGGGGCAGGCATGGCTTGCCCAGGGGCCGGGGCCCGGCCGGATCCGCCGGACCCTGGGCGTATTGTGGCGGCAGGACCATTACCTGTTCGGCGGCTGGGGGGCATCCTGGCGGCCCAAGGCCGGCGCGGTCTGCTTTGCTGTGGGCATGGCGTCCTATGAGGTCAGCGTGGCCTTCTGCAACAGCATGGCCCGGGACGCATGGCCCTGGGTGCAGGGGGTGCTGTCCCCGGTGCTGGACTGGGTGACCTTCCTCTGTTTCGGGGCCAAGATCCTCTTGGGCACCCGGTATACCTGGCGCAGCCTGGGGGTGGCCGGAGCGCTGTACTTCATTGCCCGGTGGGTCTATTTCAACTGCCACAACATCTGGTGGATCGGCATTGCGGTGGCCGTGCTGGCCGCCAAGGACCTACCCCTGGACAAGGCGCTCAGGACCTTCCTGGTGGCCGGGACGGCGGCCATCCTGCTGGTGGTGGGACTCAACTATGGGGGCATGCTGCCGCCTGCCCCCGGTCTGGCGGCGGAACGCAATCTGTATGAGATCCGCGGCACCTACGGCTACGGCCATCCCAACACCTTCGGCGGGCTGGTCTTTGGGCTGGGAATGGCCTTTGCCATGCTGCGGGCCCGCCGGCCCCGCTGGGCGGACCCGGTGATCGTCGCGGCGGTGGGGGTGTTCCTGTACAAGGGGCCGGCCTGCCGCACGGCGGCTTTGTGCTGTTTCGCCCTGGCGGTGCTGCTGGTCTGGTGCCGTCTGCGCCGGGACAAAGCCGTGCCCGGGCTGGTGGCGCCCCTGTGCGCGGCGGTGGTCCCCGCCCTGGCGGCGGTGAGCTTTCTGCTGCCCCTGCCCATGGTGAAAAACGGTCCCTGGTGGTCGGATTTCGGCCCCGCCTGGATCGCCCGCCTGGATGACCTGCTCACCGGGCGGCTGGCGCTGGTGTGGATCGCCTACCGGCTGCTGGACGTGAAGATCGCCGGACAGGTGCTGCCCGAGTGGCCGGCCCTGGACAACAGCTTTGTGTTTTCCCTCTACCAGTTCGGCCCGGTGATGGCCCTGCTGCTGGCGGCGGTCATCGCCGCGGCCCTGTGGGGCTTTGCCCGCCGGAGCGGCCGGGTGGAGGTGTGCTGTCTGCTGGTCATGCTGCTGTACGCCTATATGGAATGCCAGAGCTTCCACCTGACCACCAACCCGGCGGCCCTGCTGCTGGCGGGGGCGGTGTTCGCCCAGGCGCCCCGGCAGTGGGCGGGGGTGTACGGACCCTCCGAGATCTGATCCTGAAAGAAAAGCGGCACCCGCCGGAGCGGATGCCGCTTTTTGTGTATGGAGAGTAAAAAGGGAAAGTTGGCGATGAAACCAGGAGCCGCCGATTACAGGTCGGCCTTCCACAGACCGTGGAGGTTGCAGTAGGCGTAGACGGTCTTGGCGGTCTCGCTTTCCGCCAGGGCGAAGGTGGCGGCGGGCTGGGCGTCGGGGGTCAGGTGCTGGACGGCAAAGCCCTTGTCGGTCTCCAGCAGGATCCACTCGATCCAGTGCTCGGCGGTCATGGGATGGGTCACGGAACCCACCTTCACTTCCACGGTGCTGCCGTTGACGGTGGCCACGGGAACATGCTTCTCCTGGGCGGCGTCCACGCTGCCGGGAACCAGCAGGTCCATCTTCTGGCCGCAGCAGAACACGGGAACGTTGGAATCGTGGAGCATGGTGATGATGTTGCCGCAGTGGGCGCAGCGATAGATCTTGATCATGGTAAAAACCTCCGTTTGTATATTTGTGGGGGTGAAAGCGCGGCACAGCCCGCCGCGTCTTGGTTCTGAATCAGTTCAGGTCCGGGCGTCGCTGCCCTTCCTGTATCTATAGTATACACGACAGGGGCACAAATGGTTTGTTGCCCCGGCAATATTTTGCAAAAGTTTTTCCGCAGCGGCGAACAAAACGCCAAAAAGCGCAAAAGTTCGGGCAAGACACCTTGAAAATTGCACGGCAGGAACGTATAATAGAATTGGCTGTGAATGAATTCACAAGGCGTGCGCCGGCTCTCGGCATGCGCACAATACAGGCAAAGGAGAGAAAATTATGACCTACTCTGCACAAGTCGAACACATGTGCCCCATCGCCAAAGGCCCGAAGCACGGCCCCGCGCCCATTCCGGAAGAGGGCGAGTGGGTAAAGGCCTATAAGATCGAGGACATCAGCGGTTACACCCACGGCGTGGGCTGGTGCGCCCCCCAGCAGGGCACCTGCAAGCTGAGCCTGAACATCAAGAACGGCATCATCGAGGAAGCCCTGGTCGAGACCATCGGCTGCTCCGGCATGACCCATTCCGCCGCTATGGCCGGCGAGATCCTGCCCGGCAAGACCATCCTGGAAGCTCTGAACACCGACCTGGTGTGCGACGCCATCAACGTGGCTATGCGCGAGCTGTTCCTGCAGATCGTCTACGGCCGCAGCCAGACCGCTTTCTCTGAGGACGGCCTGCCCATCGGCGCCGGCCTGGATGACCTGGGCAAGGGTCTGCGCAGCATGACCGGCACCATCTTCTCCACCAAGGCCAAGGGCGTCCGTTACCTGGAACTGACCGAAGGCTACATCCTGAAGACCGCTCTGGACAAGGACAACCAGGTCATCGGCTATCAGTTTGTCCGCCTGGGCAAGATGATGGAAGACATCCGTCACGGCGTTGATCCCAAGACCGCCTACGAGAAGAACATCGGCACCTATGGCCGCTTCTCCGCTGAGCAGGGCGCTGTGAAGTACATCGACCCGCGCGAAGAATAAGACAGGGAGGTATCATCTATATGGCTACTTTTGAATCTCAGGAGCGCCGCATGCCCAAAATCAACGAGTGCCTGAAAGCCAACGGCCTCGAATCCCTGGACGCCTGCAACGAACTGCTCCTTTCCAAAGGCATCGACTGCGACAAGATCATCCGCGGCGTGCAGCCCATCTGCTTCGATAACGCTGTCTGGGCCTACACCCTGGGCACCGCCATCGCTGTCAAGCGCGGCCTGAAGAACGCTGCCGACTGCGCCGCCGCCATCGGCGAAGGCCTGGAAGCCTTCACCATCCCCGGCTCCGTTGCCGAACAGCGCCATGTTGGCCTGGGCCACGGCAACCTGGGCGCCATGCTGCTGCATGAGGACACCCATTGCTTCGCCTTCCTGGCCGGCCACGAATCCTTCGCCGCCGCCGAAGGCGCCATCGGCATTGCCCGCACCGCCAACAAGGTCCGCAAGACCCCGCTGCGCGTCATCCTGAACGGCCTGGGCAAGGACGCTGCCATGATCATCAGCCGCATCAACGGCTTCACCTATGTGCAGACCGATTTCGACTTCAAGACCGGTGAGGTCAAGGTCGTCAACACCACCGCTTACTCCGACGGCGAGCGCGCTGCTGTCAAGTGCTACGGCGCCAACGACGTTCTGGAAGGCGTGGCCATCATGAAGATGGAAGGCGTGGAAGTTTCCATCACCGGCAACTCCACCAACCCCACCCGCTTCCAGCACCTGGTGGCCGGCACCTACAAGAAGTGGGCCATCGAGAACGGCAAGAAGTACTTCTCCGTCGCTTCCGGCGGCGGCACGGGCCGTACCCTGCATCCCGACAACGTGGCTGCCGGCCCTGCTTCCTACGGCCTGACCGACTCCATGGGCCGTATGCACGGTGACGCTCAGTTCGCCGGCTCCTCCAGCGTGCCCGCTCACGTGGAGATGATGGGCCTGATCGGCGCCGGCAACAACCCGATGGTCGGCATGACCGTCGCCTGCGCTGTTGCGGCTTCTCAGGTCGCGGAATAATCCTTCCGACGCTCTGACATAAAACTTGCAAAGCCCCGTCTGCTTTTCAAAGGCAGGCGGGGCTTTTTGCGTGCTGACGCGGGCGGGACGATGCGGAAAATCCCCGGCCTTGGCGCAGACCTTTCCCTCTGGTCAAAAAGCCGGAAAACCACCCGGATTTTTGGCGCATTTGCGCGTTGATTCCCGCCGGGAAGGGGAGTATACTTGTATCAAAGATTGATAAAAGTTTATCAATTGTGAAAAAATTGTGACCAGCTTTTATCAGCCTTGTGCCGGACCCCCCAGCAAGCACGGTCCGGCACCCCGATGGGGCCCGCCCCCGCCAATCCGTATGTACACGGGCAAACAGACCCGATTAAAGGAGGTAATTCCCATGGCAAGATTTACCCTGCCGCGCGATCTGTATCACGGCAAAGGCGCAATGGAAGCGCTCAAGACCTTTGAAGGCAAGAAGGCCATCGTCTGTGTGGGCGGCGGCTCCATGAAGCGGTTCGGCTTCCTGGACAAGGCGGTCGGCTACCTGCACGAGGCCGGCATGGAAGTGAAGATCTTCGACGGCATCGAGCCCGATCCCTCGGTGGAAACGGTCATGCGCGGCGCGGCTGCCATGGTGGAATTTGAACCCGACTGGATCATCGCCATCGGCGGCGGCTCGCCCATCGACGCGGCCAAGGCCATGTGGATCAAGTACGAATACCCCGACATCACCTTTGAGGAGATGTGCAAGGTCTTCGGTATCCCCAAACTGCGCCAGAAAGCCCATTTCTGCGCCATTTCCTCCACCTCCGGCACCGCCACCGAGGTGACGGCCTTCTCCATCATCACCGACTACGCCAAGGGCATCAAGTATCCCATCGCGGACTTTGAGATCACCCCCGACGTGGCCATCGTGGACCCGGAACTGGCCGAGACCATGCCCAAGAAGCTGGTGGCCCACACCGGCATGGATGCCATGACCCACGCCATCGAAGCCTATGTCTCCACCGCCAACTGCGCCTACACCGATCCTCTGGCCATCTTTGCCATCCGCATGATCCAGGCAGATCTGGTGGGCAGCTACAACGGCGATATGGCCAAGCGGGATGCCATGCATGACGCCCAGTGTCTGGCCGGCATGGCCTTCTCCAACGCGCTGCTGGGCATCGTCCACTCCATGGCCCACAAGACCGGCGCGGCCTTTGCGGACTACGGCGCCCACATCATCCACGGTGCGGCCAACGCCATGTATCTGCCCAAGGTCATCGCCTTCAACGCCAAGGACCCCACCGCCAAGGCACGGTACGGCGTCATTGCCGACGAGATGAAGCTGGGCGGGGCCAACGACGACGAAAAGGTCAAGCTGCTGATCGAGTATCTGCGCGGCATGAACGACGATCTGAACATCCCCCACGGCATCAAGTTCTATGGCGCCGACAGCTATCCCTGTGAGCAGGGCTTCGTGCCGGAAGAGGTCTTCCTGGAGCGCCTGCCTGAAATCGCCAAGAACGCCATCGGCGACGCCTGCACCGGGTCCAACCCGCGGCAGCCCAGCCAGGAGGAGATGGAAAAGCTGCTGAAGTGCTGCTACTACGACACGGAAGTGGACTTCTGATCCCTGTACTTACCGACCAAACCCAACCCGGGTGCTCCGCTGCAATGGCGGGGTGCCCGGGTTTTTGTGTGTTGCGTGGAACGTGGTGTCAACTTTTGGGCAGACGGGAGTCTGCCGGGAAGTTGTTCCTTTTTGGCGTCAAAAAGGAACCGAAAAACCGCCACCGTTTCGAGGCGGTGGACGCCGACCAGGGCTGCGG
>PPYE01360701.1_pt1 | contig 10285 bp, 4 predicted proteins | sample 1559881 | NCBI WGS metagenome assembly PPYE01 (sample SAMN08240022, study PRJNA423297) | Human gut metagenome, whole genome shotgun sequencing project.
AGAAACTGCTCCATCTGGAGGAAGAACTCCACAAGAGAGTCATCGGACAGGACGAGGCTATCACCGCTGTAAGTGATGCCGTTCGCCGCAGCCGTGCCGGTTTGCAGGATCCTAAGCGTCCTATCGCCAGCTTTATCTTCCTCGGTACTACCGGTGTAGGTAAGACGGAACTTGCCAAGGCGCTGGCTGAGTATCTGTTCAATGACGAGTCGATGATGACCCGAATTGATATGAGTGAATATCAGGAGAAGTTTAGCGTAACCCGTCTGATCGGTGCGCCTCCAGGGTATGTAGGCTACGATGAAGGTGGTCAGTTGACCGAGGCTGTACGCCGCAAACCATATAGTGTGGTTCTCTTCGATGAGATAGAGAAGGCGCATCCTGACGTATTCAATACCCTGTTGCAGGTATTGGACGATGGTCGGTTGACTGACAACAAGGGTCGTGTAGTCAACTTCAAGAACACCATCATCATCATGACTTCCAACGCAAGCCGTGAGATGTTGCGCAAGACCTTCCGTCCTGAGTTCCTGAACCGTATTGATGATATCATTACCTTCAAGCCGTTGACCCAGGAGCAGATTGCCGAGGTTGTAGAACTTCAGATGAAGCGAGTAAAGAAGATGTTGGAGCCTCAGGGCTTTGAACTTCACAGAACTTTAGCAAGTTATTTCTGTTTTATATCAAACTGATAAGATCCAGAGGCGAGCTCCAAATGATGGAGTTCCTTATCAGCACTTACGTATCTGACTCCCGATGCCTTTTTCAACGGCTTACCATTCTCTGAAATGAAAGAGACAGCAGGGGCAGGCAAGTAGAGAGAGGCTGTCGTATTGGCAGGAACCGTAAACTCATAACGGATACCGGAATCAGTATATTGCCAACGGCTGCTGATTCTGCCATACATTGAATCGTAATAACCCTCAGCATGAGTAATGCCACGCGTAGGGTCAACCTCCGGCTTCAGGATGAAATGCTTGAAACCAGGCGATTTCTCATCACGGCAGATACCGAGAGAGTAATTGTACATCCACGATGCTACAGCTCCAAAAGAATAGTGATTGAACGAATTCATACTGTTGTTCTCACCAAATCCATCCTTTACTGTATAAGAGTTCAAACGCTCCCAAATCGTCGTGGCTCCATTCTTTACAGGATAAAGCCAGGAAGGATAACCCTCGTACTGCAGCAAACGGTAAGCCTCCTCGGACATACCATTATCCGAAAGTGCCTTACTGATCCAAGCGGTACCGATAAAACCCGTCAGGAGCGAATAAGCAGGATAACCGGCCATCGGAGTCTTGATGGCTGCAGCGAGATGAGCCGCCATCTTCTTCTGTAAGTCACCATCTACCACATGGAATGCCAAAGGAAGAGCATAAGATGTCTGGGTATCAATCAACTGTCCCTTGCGCTCAGCATCATACCACGAACAGATGGTCTTACCTGTAGCCTCATCAACGAATGTTTTCCTGAAGAAAGCCCTGCGCTCGTTCGCCAACCGGGTCAGCCATGCCGCATCCTCAGTCTTGCCCAAAGCCTTTGCCATCTGAGAAAGAATATCCAGATCGAATATGAAATAACATTCCCATACGAGCGACTTATCATCTTTTTCATAAGACGGACTGAGCCAATCGCCCAAATCGCCCCACTGATGATGCTGTACGATAAGTCCTGTTTTCTTATCCACATACTCATCCAGCACAAACTGGATATAGCGTTTCATCGATGCGTAATGTTCAGCCAACATAGCCTTGTCGCCATATTGCTGGTAGAGCTCCCAAGGCAAGGTTACACCGGCACTTGCCCATAACAAGCCACCGAAGCCACAATTGGTTGGAGCTACATCTGGATACTGTCCCTTAGCACTCTGCAAATCACGGACAGAGATAAGATAGCGGCGCAAGAACTGGGAAGCATCGGTAATATATGTAGCAGAACGCCCGAATACGGAAATATCACCCATCCAACCCAGACGTTCATTACGCTGAGGACAATCGGTTGGAACAGACATGAAATTAGAACGCGTAGACCATACCGAATTGAGCCACAAGCGGTTGATATCAGAACGGGAGGTAGAATATTGCGAAGCCTGCTCATTCATCGAACTCACTACGATCGCCTTTATCTGGTCTGGCGCTACCGGAGCATCAACACCCGTAATCTCAAGATATCTGAATCCATGAAGGGTATATCTAGGCGAGAAAGTCTCTTCACCTCCCCTGGCTACATAAACATCCTGCGAAGTTGCCACACGCAGATTCTCGGTCATGATCATGCCTACATGATCCTGATAGGCTGGCAAATCAGGATATTTGATTTCGGCTGTACGGATCTTTACTTCCGTGCCAGGTTTCAAACCTGAGAAATGTACCAGCGGAACACCCGCCATATTCTGTCCGAGATCATAGACATAAACACCCTTGCGCGGTTCTACACAATTGAGAGCCGTCAGGGTATCAACAGGCATGATTGCCTCTGCCATATCAGGAAGAAGCTGGAAATCCTCAGAAGTCTTGAAATCTGATTCCTTCACTTCTACAGCAGTCTGCCAATTTCTGTCATCGAAATGAGGCATCGCCCATCCTTTGCAGTCTTGTTCCTTGCGTGCATCATATACCTCACCCATAAAGAAACTGCCATATCTTACAGCGCCATCATCATAGCTTTTCCAGGTTGCAGGATCGGTAACGATGGTTTGCTGTGAACCATCCTCGTAGGTTATCTGCAACTTTGCCATTAACGACTGCCTGTCGCCATAGAAATTCCAATTTCCGGTTACATAGGTGGCACCACCACTCCACCATCCTTCGGAAAGGACGGCTCCGATAGCATGCTCACCCGACTGCTGAAGCAAAGAAGTTACATCGAAGGTCTGGTAAGTATGAGTATGGTTATACTCTGTAGTACCAGGGTTGAAATAAGCTTTACTTACTGCCTTACCATCTATATAGATGTCGTAGATTCCGCGGGCAGTAGCATAAAGACGGGCTTTTCTGACTTTTTTGCCGGAGGTAGCAAACTCTGTACGAAGCATAGGCGCAGTATTCTCCTTAAAGGCAAAGATGCCAAGCGCACCCTCTTTCTTTCCATCTACAGAGAGCTGATTGGCAGAGAGTTTCCATCCAGGAAGAGAGTAGCCGCACCGGTATCCATCGAAATATCTATCTGATGGGCAGCATACTGGTTCTGCCTGTTGATAACCGCAGCAGGAATATCGTAGGAAACCAAAGGTGCGGCATCCGTCTCGCCAACCTTGTAGCCCCGACGATAGAAATTGATACGGGCAGGCTTCGACTTTCTGAGAGGCGCAATATCAAGTTCTACGCGGATATAAGAAGAATCCTTCGCATTGGATACCCCTAAGAGATTCTTATTGCGATCCATCAGTCGGGGATCGTTGGCACCGAAGATGAAGGAAGCTGCTGTTGACTTCGATTTCTTATCGAGTTGCAGTTCGTAATGAAGTCGGAAGGTTGGGAAATAAGGGGCATAGAACATCACGGGAGCATTGCCTCTTCCTATCCATTTAGCACCTTCCCAAGCCAGATATGTTCCTTTTCCGGCTGTCGCGACAGGATGGTTATAGTCTGTACCCAGCACCAAGGCTGTTTCAAAAGCAGAAGAAGCCTGCAGCTCTTCGTTTTTCTGATTCCAGACTGTAAGATGCCACTGGTAGCGGGTAGAAGGGCGAAGCGATTCGCCAGCATACTGTATGCCTAGCGATTCGGTACTTTTCACCTTACCCGTATTCCAGACTTCCTTACCCGTTTCATCAATAACAGATATCCGGTAAGCACTCTGCAGATTTCCTCTACTTTTGTCATCAACCTCCATCTGCCAGGCAAACCGAGGATGCATGACACCTACAGCCAGTGGAGTATTCCGATATTCCACTTTCAGATTCTTCAGCCATGTGGCTGCATGTAATCCAGATGGCAGCATCATACTGACCATCCATATTCCGATAAATTTCATACGCTTTTTACTTTGAACCTTGAACTTTCTAATTAGCAAAGACAGCTGTTTTTATTTTTCACTTCATCCCTACTCCTTTATTTTCCCTGCCTTCTTCACAATTTCATCAGCCACCTGCGGACCATTATTCTGCCAGACATTATTAGGACCGCAGGCGTTTTTCAGGAATTTCTCTTCTGGCGTCCAGTTATCTTTCAGGAGAATATTAGAAGAACCCTCATCAGTATAGAGATAGAAATAATGATGAGGATCGTGTACGTAGGAAGGATGGAAGATATCCCGCACTACATTCTCTGAAATAACCGTGTTTGGCTGGTTGCCAAGTGTGTAGATGCCAGCGCAATCGTACATATGGGCAGCATAGCGCTCGATAAGATTGGCATGAATGCGATTATCATGCATCACAACCAAATCGCGATTCCAACCCCATCCCATACTGATAGCCGAATAACTGACATCATGAATATAATTATGTTCGATGTTCATGCGGCTGACGTAACCCAAAGCGATAGCACAGGTACCCCACTCCTCGTTTGTAACATCAGAGAACTCGCAGTTCCTGACATGCAGTCCGCTGCACACCTCACGCAAATCCTGCGGACGATAAGGCAGATGCGTCTCCAGACCGGCAGGCGAAAAGCTGCCACATACCAATCCATTCATCGCTATATCTTCGAAGGTGCTGCTAAGTACTGCTCCATCCCGGCAACCCTCAACAAAATCGAGACCATCGCCACCCAGATGTCCAAAAGAGCATGAATCGAAAACCGCTCTGCTTGCATAGCGCAATTCAACAGCAGCAGCGGGTCTGCCAAGCCAATCCTGATTATCTAGTTTATGGTTGTTCACACGGTCGATACTAGGGCGCAGTTTGTAACCTTCGGTAATGAACATTCCCGCCTGCAAAGGTACATGTCCCTTGTAAGAAGGGCGGTTCCATGTTGTAACTTCAAAGTTTACATTTCTGAAAGTAACAGCATCCACCATTTTTTCTCTGGTTCCCTCGAATTTCACCAACGTTTCCAAAGCCGGCGCCGCAACATCCATACGCTCCCCTTTCCTAGGCATATAATACAGTTTATGCGTACGGATATCATGATACCATTCGCCCGGTTTATCCAGAAGAGGCAGCGCATTCGAGATAAAGAAAGGAGAATTGTGCTCACAATTATACATAGGTGAAGGCCAAGGACGTTCAAACTGAATCTTAGCCTCAGGATCGTGGAAAGATATGGCAGCAGAATCGCCCTGAATACGGATGTTTCTGATGCGCAGATAACTTACCTCCCACATCTGATGCAGCGTCATCTCTGCATATCTTGCATCCGGTCGGATGATGCTGTTACCCGCCTTATCCTTAGCACCCGTCAGAAGCTGACGAACAGCAGAAGCCGGAACCCAGATGACGCGTTTCTTCTTGTCTACCCATCTGATGCGCGGCATCTGATTGAAATCACTCACGCCACGTGCCCTATCAGCCCGCGAGTGATTCACCCAGAGATGTCGGAAATTCATAGGACATCCATTGAAATCAGGCACATCAGCCACCAAATATCTGCCCTGTTTCTTCCATCCGGTAACAGGTACGGCTCCTGTAAGTACCGTACCTGCCGAATGCTTTACCGAAGGCGTTCCCTCAAAACAGAGATGACTGTCTTCCGGACGGAGCACCAGAGGTTCATAGAGTCGGTATTGCCCCGCCTGCATTTTAACTACTACCGAATCTGCCTGTCTCAATCTTCTCATCTCGCGAGCCTTGCGAACCGCATCAGCGAGAGAAGAATCTGGTGATACTTGCACATAGCCTATCTTCTTATTTTCTGCAGAGAGAGCGAGGCTGAAGCCCAGCATTCCCAGCAATAGGATTCTTCTTAATTTCATAACTAAAAAAAATTATTTTCTAACTGAAAGCCAAACCGACATTTCCACATCACTACCCCGATTATCCCAGGCATAATAAGGAATGAGCGTAACATTTACTTTTTTCTGGGCAGGAGCAAGTGTACGGTAAAGCTGGTTCTTCTGCCAGGATGCTGCAGTTCCCTTTTCAGCAAGCAGCGCCTCCCCCTGGAGCGCAACAAACTCGTGACCGTCGATCGTCTTTTTTACTTCAGTCCATTGGATATCAGCAGGAATCACGATATCATTCACGCTTACCCTACCATACTTATCTTTGCAGGAAGCAGGAACAGAAGAAGCATCGATATCCACATTTTCCAAACAATAGACAATAGGTCCGCGCATCACGGCTATCTGGTTCTTATTCTCTTCAACCAAAGGGTTAGCCTCCACCAGACGAGGTTTCATATCAAATGTTCGTTCTACGAGGGTTCCCTTCTTCCAACCAGTCTGTCTGCCTTTTGAATCAGTAGCAGAAATCGCCTCATATCTACCCTCTCCCGGCACGCGGAGCATCAAGGTTCTGATATTCTTAGCCTTGTTGATGCGAATGGAAACCTTGCCATCATAAGGATAACCTGAAGTCATCTCCATATCAACATCCTTTGTTTTCAGATGATTATCACCATACATGTTCACCCACAAAGTATCCCCTTTCACGGCATAAGCATACTCCTGCGCTTCGCAAAGTGCACGAAGGGTGTTAGGTGGACAGCAGAAGCAACTGATATACTTCTGGCGGGTTTTCGGCCAGCGCATCACATAAGGGAAATCGCCCGTACGGCGCAGGGCCTGAGTATAGAAATATCGGGTACCATCGAGCGAAATGCCCGGCAAGACTCCATTCAGGAGTTCGTTTTCTACCATATCCATATAGCGGGCATCAGCTGTGGTTTCGAGCATACGCCAGGATAAGAAGATATTACCAATCTGCGCACAGGTTTCATTATGCGAAGTCTCGTTTGGCAACTGATATGCTCTGCCGTATGCCTGGTGAATCTGCTGAATGCTAGGCTGATCGTAAGTGGTTCCATCAGGTGACACACCATCATAGAGGGCACCGCATCCACCTGTGATATAAATCTTGCGATAGGTGATATCATCCCAGATACTGGACAGATTCTTCATGAGTTGCTTCTCGCCTGTTTCGGCATAGAGATCAGCTACACCCGCATAGAGATAGTTGGCTCTCACCGCATGCCCCATCGCCTCATATTGCTCACGGAAAGGATGGCGATCCTGATTGTGATCTTCACCATTCTTCACTTCATCACGAATGGCTATCAATCCCTCTGCCAGTTCCAGATAACGCTTGTCACCGGTAGCACGGTACATCTCTGAAGCTGCCATATAATGAGAAGGACAGATTGCATTGCGCGCCAACTCATCGCGCTGGTTCTTCAGAAAATCATAGAGAAAATCGGCTGCCTTGAGTGCACAGTTGAAGAGAGTCTTCTTGCCTGTGGCACGCCAATGTACGATACCGGCAGTCATCAGATGTCCCAGATTATAGGTTTCGAAGTTGAGACGGCTGGCAAAGGCTCCTTTCTCATCTTTTCCTCCTACTGTGATACCGATTTCGGCTTCATCTTTCCGGTCTTTGAGAGCATGCGTATCGATGCCCTTATGGCGCTCATCTATCACCACAGGGGTATGGATATAACCATCGGCACGCTGTGCCTTAGCTACTTCGGCAATAAAGCAATCCATCAGGGCATCTAGTTTCTGATCATGGGTTACTGCATAAACCGAAGCACATGCCTCAAGCCATTTATACATATCGCCATCATGAAAAGGAGGTCCCCAATGTTCGCCTTCAGCATCGCCCGCCGCAATCTCGAAATTACGGAAGCCGTGCGATACCTCGGGTGTATCCCAGGTTTTCCACATATCCCAAAGCGAGGTTTCTGAAAAGACCTTGAATCGGCCACCCCAAAAACCGCCTGTCCAACGGGTACTTCCCAAAGGCATATTTACCATTCGGGCTTCCTTGCTGTGGCTCATATCTACCAGTCCATTGTGCTGTGCCATGACTGGGGAGGTAAAGGCAGAAAAAGCAAGAAGACCTGCCATCATCCACTTTCTGCTGTAGTTTGCTGTCATCATTATTGTTATTCGTTTAGTTTTTAATTTAGTTTTAAGACGAAAAAAGGGATGATTTTGTAATCACCCCTTTTTATTTATTATGTATTGTTTCTGCGGATTCATTACCGGCGATGAACAGCATTCTAATTGATGATAATACCGCCATTTGGCTGAATCACAACCTTTGCCTTACCATTCTTGCCTACTTTCAAGGTCTTCTTTACCGAAGTGTAGAACTTCTCACCCTGTTTCTTTGGCTGATCGGTAAGATATTCCACAGTCTTGCCAGCGAACATAGGCAGATTGAGGGTCAGGGTGAGCGGCTTGTCTGTAGCATTCAAACCACCGACAATCCATTTTCCGTTATTGATTGCTGCACCAGAGCCGTTCTCTTGAGACGCCTTACGGGCTACAACCGCATACTTCGTAGGATATCCTGCGATAAACTTCACATCGTCCCATGCTGTAGGCAAGCCCTTCAACCAGTCCAATTCCCATTGAGGAACATCCTGAAGATTGTTAGGATAGAGACAAACACAGTTTACGCTGCTCTGATTGGTGATAGCGGTTGCCATCTCGAAGACATGACCATAATCGTTGGCATCGCTCAGAATATCTTCGTAGAGTTTCATCGTCTCCTGCTTGTCACCACCGAAGAAATCAACTTTGATTCCCACAATACCTATCTTCTTCATCCAAGCCATCTCCTTCTTGCGGGCGATGGAATTGTTCATAATCTGACGTGGAGTCTGTGGAGCATCATTCTCGAAACCATTCGAATTATACCAGAGCATCAGACTAACCTGCTTGCTCTTGGCATACTGAGCCAATTTCTCAATCTTGTCACGACCGATGCGCTGGTCCCACCAGTTGTCTACGAGGATAGCCTCATAGCCCTGAGCCGCAGCAACATCTATCATCTTCACCTGGTCATCATAGTTGATACTCTCATCCTGCCAGATCAGCCAGCTCCAGGTATAGCGTGAAGGCTTATACTGCTGAGTTGGCTCATACAGAGGTTCTACCACATCGTAAGGGATGGTAGTTTCTACTATAGGAGCCAATGTGGTGCCAACGGTAATGGTACGCCATGGTGTTTCGCCCGGCAAAGGTATACCGGCATATTCTGAACCGATTCCGTTGTTTTCACCTTTCTGAGGGAAAGCTACCGTATATCCCTTCGCTGCATCATAATCAGAAAGTCTGCTGGCTGGATATGCACTCGATACTCCTGTTTCGCTGACCAATGCCCAACCGTCATTACCCACCTTGAAGAGACAAGGGAAGGTATAGCCCACACCAAACTGCGACTTCTTTGTCATCGGAGCATTCGGAGTATATTCTTCTTCGTAAGATGGTTTGGTTCGTTCCCAACCAGTCATCGGACCGATTTGAGGGCAGAGGAAAGTGGTGGTCTGCTCAGGGAAATTGAAACCGCTCACCTCATTATATATAATCACCGACTTAGGGTTATTCTTCTTCGGACGGATCATCTCATATTTGTAGGCAACATCGTTGTTGCTTACATGGAGATGCAAGGTCATGGAATCCTTCTTGGCATTGAGGAATCCGATGGTAGCCTCATAAACATCCTTTTCGATGTGGCTTTTCTTGATACGGGTCATGTCGTAAGAAAGATGCTTCTCTGTTCCTTTCATCGCACCCATGGTAAGATGCTGGGAGAAGTCGCCATAGTTGGCTACCAGTCCCAAGGCAGAAGGTTTAAGCATCTGCTTGCCATTCAGCTCTACCGAATAGAAAGCCTTTCCGTCTACACATTCCACCTTGACCGCCAATCTGCCGTCAGGTGAACTTACTTTATAATTGTTGGCTTTCGCACAAACCGTGCCGAGCAACAAAATACTAGCAATACAAACTTTTTGCTTCATTTTCATTTTATTGTTAGGTTGATTTATAATCTTCTCTATGATGCTACAGCAGTATAGCCGGCATACTACTCCAGTTACTGCTGCATACAACAAAACCGCATGCAAAGATAAGTTATTTTGCAGAGAAAAGAGTATACTTTTTGTTCAAAAAGCATCCATTTTCGTAAAATCTAACGAAAAAGAGACAAAAACGAGGAAAAATAAATGGTAAGAAAAGCCTTTAGATGAGAAGAAAACAAAAAGCCCCGACATCGCGTCGAGGCCTTTGAAGTTTTTGAATGTTTCAGCAGTTTGTGTTTTTTATGTAGTTATGATTTTATCGTTTTTGAAAATCAATTCTTTTTCTGGGTGCAAAATTAAGACAAATATTGATATAAATCAAATAAATCTCGATTTTTTATGCAAAAAACCACGTAAACGTTTACAATTTTTGC
>PPYE01001241.1_pt1 | contig 10284 bp, 9 predicted proteins | sample 1559881 | NCBI WGS metagenome assembly PPYE01 (sample SAMN08240022, study PRJNA423297) | Human gut metagenome, whole genome shotgun sequencing project.
GATTTTTCTTTGCTGTCGTTCTGCCGACGGTCTGGATGCTACCCAGCTCAGCGCCCTTGCCAAGCAGCTTGCCTGGCGCGCGCTCGAGCAGATGACGGCGCAGGACCAACCGACCTTACAGGCAGCGGGTGTGCAGCTGCAAAAGGAAAGCAGCGGACGCCCGCTATTCTGCGGCACCGACGCCTTTGTTTCCATCACCCACACCACCGGGATGGCAGCGGCAGCGGTGTCTGCCCTGCCGCTTGGCATCGACATCGAGCGCAGCTCCCGTGTCAGCCTGCACGCTGCCGAACGGATGTTCTCCCCGCAGGAAAAGCGCTGGATGCAGCAAACCGACCTTGCGGACCCCTTTGCTCTGCTGTGGACCCTGCGGGAGGCATATGCCAAATGGACCGGTCTGGGACTTGCCGGTCTGTGCCGCTTGGAAGCCCGGCAGGGCAAGGTCAGCTTTTCTCCTGCCAATGCACACCAAATTCTTTGCAGCGACAGCTGCTGCCTTGCCGGCAGCCTGCTTCTGGGGGAATATCGCCTCTCCTTTGTCGCTCAAAAACCGCTTCATCCCTCACCTTCTTTGATTGTGCGGGTGGAAGAAAACGGAATTTTCAAAAAAATTTGGAAAACCTATTGACAAATCCTCTCCTTGTGTATATAATAATATACGTTGTCAGCGCGACAACGTCATGCGGGTGTAGTTCAATGGTAGAATCCCAGCCTTCCAAGCTGGTCGCGTGGGTTCGATTCCCATCACCCGCTCCATAAAAATGCGCCAATAGCTCAGCTGGATAGAGCAACTGCCTTCTAAGCAGTAGGTCGGGAGTTCGAGTCTCTCTTGGCGCGCCATATGGTGGGTATGGCCTAGTTGGTTAGGGCGCCAGATTGTGGCTCTGGAGGTCGTGAGTTCAACTCTCACTACCCACCCCATAAAAAAGGCTTTTAAACTACTTAAAAGCCTTTTTTCTATATCATTTATTGGGCTGTCGCCAAGCGGTAAGGCACAGGACTTTGACTCCTGCATCTCGTGGGTCCGAATCCCGCCAGCCCAGCCAAAATCTCGTCCTGATTTTTTGTCAGGGCGGGATTTTTCCATCTTCCCCCTTCGTATGGCACAGTATGCCCTCTGCCTGCCGTTTCATCACAATCAAAAAGCAGGCAAACACAAAGGAAAGCCGGAGGACCAACATGAAACCATCTTTTGATGACAAACAAAAAAGCACCTTAAAAATCATCGACTCCTCCATTGCAAGCTGCGAAAAGGTCAGAGGAAAACTCAAGGAAGGCTCCTCTCAGCTCTCTTTGAACACCAACCGCCTGCAAGCGCTGTATCTTGCAAAGGAAATCCTGCAAAACACCGACTGCGATGCCGACAGACAGCAAATCGAACAGGCGCTCATCCAAATCACATCCATCCGACGCAAAAGTGAAACCGGGCTTGCCCACGCAAAAGCAGGCTCTGCAACCTATACCCGCTTTCAGCGACTGGTAGAGGCTATGGATGTGGTCTTACAGGGTCTGGAAACGGCAAAAAAGAAAAAGGACAAGCTTTAAAAAGGCTTGTCCTTTTTTTGTTTGTCAACAGCAATGACTCACAGCAGCAGCGGCGGCGGTTCTAAACGGCTGCGCGGCAGGGTGATGACCGGAGCTACCAGATATTCCTCAATCACCGGCAGATAGCGCTGGCGCAGCTGCTCCTCCAACTCAGTAAGCTGCGTTCCCGTCCGCTCGAGCTGCTGCATACGCAGCTGCGCCGATTGCAGGGACACGCCGAAGATGTCGCACAGATCCTTTGCGTCCCGAAGTCTGCCGCGGTGTATCAGCTCCCCTGCCGCTGCCGTCGGCATCAGCAGGCTGGCGGCAAAGGCGTTCGCCTCCGCCTCCTCCCGCACACCGTCGCAGCTGTGGCGGCAGCAAATATGCCCCAGCTCGTGGGCAATCGACCAGCGTCTGCGGCAGCTGGACAGCACCTCCCGATTATATAAAATCAGGTATCTTCCATACACTGCGTATGCCTGACAATCGCGGCTGCTCTGTGCCATAAAATCCTCCGCGGAGCGTCCGACACATTCGGCATAATGCTGCACCGAATCCACCAGGATCTGCCCGCTGCAATCCAAATGCAGCGGGTCGGTGCGCAGGGATGTAATCCTCTGCCGAAGAAGAAGTTTAACTGCCAGTACATTGGCACGCTGAAGATTGGGCACCTGTCAATCGCCTGCTTTCTGCAAAGATTTTCTGCCTGCTACTGGTTTTGATCGGTCTCATCGCCCTCCTTCGGGTCGATGCCGATGGCGGTCAGATAGATGTCGATGGTATCCCGAAAATTATCGAGGATACGCTTGCGGTCTGCCTGCGGGATTTTCTGGGTGTGCCGCGCAAACATCACAATATCCGGGTCGCTGAGGATGTCCGCCATATCATCCAGCTCCGGCGGACGGTTTTTGATATTGGTTTTCCCCAGAAGATAGCTTTCCGACACGTTATAAAACTCGGCGATCTCCCGCAAGTGTTTCAAATAAGAACGGTTGGAGCCGTTCTTCCAGTTGGTGATGACATTTCCAGAAATCCCCAGGTGATTGGCAAGGTCCTTGCCTGCACCATATCTGTTTCCCATACATTCCAGGATTCTGGTCAAAACAATGTCCATCCAAAAGCCTCCTTTTTGGGCAGATAAGCCCGATGGCGGGTCTTTCCCATCCAAGCCTAGAGGGAGGATGCTCCTTCCCCGTCTTTATCATAACCGATTCCTCACCGAATTACAAGCGCAAAAGCACACAAAATGACGTATTTTTGTTTGGATGTTTCCCCGCTCAATCCTGCAGGAACCACCCAAGCTCCAATCGGACATCCTTGCGCCGGATGTCACAGTTGGTGTAGCAGCACAAATCCAGACCAATCAGACTAAAGCCTTCATGCAGGTAAAATCCGATGGCATTGGCGTTTGCCGACTGGGTCTCCAAAATCAGCGCCCGGCGGCGGGCAAGCCGCGCCTGCTGTTTAGCAATCTCCATCAGCGCGTGCCCATAGCCCTGTTTTTGCAGCGACGGGTCCACCCAAAGCTCGGTGACACGCAGTCGGTTCGACCACTCCTCTGCACACAGCTCGATGGCGCCCAGCAGCTTGCCGTCTTCGACGATTCCCCAGGCACGTGCGCCCTGCCAATGCGCAGCAAACAACCGATCGGGAAAATCGTGCCCCTGCGGCGTGCGGGTGATTGGCTCCTCCAGCGGCTTTTTCTGGATAGACAGTGAAAAACCGTCTGCGTTTTGCTCAAGTGATACATCATAATATTCGGTTGTAGTGTACCCGATGGGAAGCACCGCATCCTGCCACTGCTCCTGTGGCAGCGGGATGATTGGATGTTTCATTTTTCTTTTTCCTCTTTCTGCTTTGTTTTACTCTTTTTCCTCATTTTGTGCAAGATACCGCTCGATTGCCTCCGGCGAGTAGGACAGCAGTTTGCCGTACTCCACCGCAATCTGCCGACGTGCCTCACCTTGATATGCTTGTTGCTCCAGTAGCTGCTGTTTTCTTTTTTTCAGTGCAAGGTACTGCCGTATGTCCTCCTGTCGATAGTAGATGATGTTGTATTTTCCTTTGTTCAACGAGATTGGGAATAAATCGGTCAACAGCGGGCTTTCCTCCAGATAAAAATGGTTGCCGTACTGCTGACAAATCTGCTGCGAAAAAGGAATCAGCTCCATCGCCTCCTCCCTGCTGTCCACCGGATGACTCAGAGCAATCCGTTTCACTCCTGCCCGCACCACCTCGTTAAAGGCATCAATCACGCCGCATTGATAGGAATATCTGTCCAGCTTTTTCATAAGAAGCCTCCTCTTTGCAAAATAAAAAAATCCGCACAGCAAGCCGCAGGATGCAGCCGCTGTACGGAGCTATGTTTACATTCTTTCTTCGTTTTCGATTTCCGCCAGCAGCGTCTCCATGTAGGTCTGGAAATGGTAGAAGATTACATCCGGGTCCCGCAGTTCCGGTCTCCAGCGCTTGAGCCACTCCAGTGTCAGGTAACCTTCATATCCCATCTGGTACAGCTGTTTGACCGCATCGTACACCGGCACATCGCCCAGACCCATCATGCGGTATTCGATTTCCCCATTGTCATCAACCACCGAATCCTTGACCTGGACATAACGGATTTCTTTTCCCAGGTTTGCTACCGTCTGCTTTGGTTTTTCTGCGCAGTTGCGGAATGGATGCTGAATATCCCACAGCACGCCGCGGCTCTCCGGGCAGGCATCGGCAATAAAGGTTGCCAACTTCGCCGAATCGGAAAGCAAACCGCAGCTTTCCACCAGCACCCGAACATTTTTGTTCGCCGCATAGCTGCACAGCTGTTCATACCGCTCTTTTGCCGCAGGCAAATCTGCCGGTACCGGATTTGGGTCGAGGGTCAGCAGAACCCGAACAAACGGGATGCCGTTTTGGGAGGCAAAGTCAATTTGATTTTTTGCCTGCACCATCTGCTGTTCCCCTTCCCGGCTGCCCATCGGGTCCCCCAATACGACCGAGGAAGCAATCATTGCGATTTCAATGCCCGCCTGTGCCAGCTGTGTGCGGGTCTTTTCCAGGTGCTCTGCATCAAAGATGGTAATTTTCATCGGGTCGATCTCATCTTCCACTCCGCGAATCTCCAGACCGTCGATTCCCATATCCTTTGCAGTCCCCAGTATCTCAGCCCAATCCCATTGCGGACAGCCGATTGTCGAAAAACCTAATTTCATCGCAAAAATCCCTTCCCTTCTCAAGTTGCCCGCGCGATGCCGCAGGCTGTTTGTGGAGTATTTTATCACAATTTCCCGATGATTTCAACGCCGCTCTTCCAAGCTTTCACAAAACCTTCGCAAAAAAGAAAAAGGGAAGGGCATTTAAACGCCGCTTCCCTGATTGTTTGCTAGTTTTCCCATTTTCGCAGCACCTTTCGTCCGCCTTCGCCGGTGGTGCCATCTGTTTTGTTATCCCGACTGTCGGAGCTATCCTCCTCTTTTTGTTGCTCCTGCGCATCTTGCGCCACATACAGCAGTACAACATCGCTGCTGTCCTTTTTCATCTGTGTCCCTGCCTGCGGGTCGGTGCGAAAGATTTTCCCCTCGTCCACCGCCTGGCTGGAGCCATTGATGATTTTATACTGTTTGTTCATCTCTCCAAGGATTGCGATTGCCTCCTCCGGTGTCTTTCCCACCAGCTGCGGCAACGGTTCGCTTGCAGAGCCTTTGCTGACATATAAAGTGATGGTGGTCTTGCGCCCGATGGTGGTTCCCGACTGGATCGACTGATTGGCAACCACACCCTTTGCAAATTCCTCGCTGTACTGTTCCACCGTTTCAAAGTAGTACCATGGCTCAAACTGGTCGGAGGCAAGCACCTCCGAGGCTTTTTTGCCGATAAAATTATCCACCTTATGTTGCTGCTGTTCGGCTCCCGAGGAAATCTGCACATTCTGCTCCTGCTGAGAAGCCGGCTCAGAGGCTTGATTCCAGTTGCCGCTGATTGCACGGATGAGTCTGGGTGTCCCCAGCGCCAGCACCAGCAAGGTTGCCGCCATGGTGACCACCAGATAGACACTTCCCTTTTTCATCCGTGGTTTTTCCTGCGGCTGATGCTGGCGGGATTTTTCCTCAAGCAGCTCCTCCTTTAGAGGCAACACCGCTGTGGACTCCTGCGGCTGAAAGTGTACCGTATCCAGATGAACGGTTCGGTCGGTCAAAGTCGGCTGCTCCACCGTAAAAACTGCCGTGTTGGAAGTGGTTTCCTCCAGCATGGCAGCAATAAAAGCATCCATACTGTCAAACCGCTCTTCCGGCTTTAAGGAGAGCGCCCGATACAAAGCATCCGAAATATTCTGCGGAATCCTTTCATCCAGCAAGATTGGCTCCATCAGCCGATCCTGCTGCTGACGAACAGCCGCATCCGGCACTACAACACCGGTCAATACCCGGTAGGTCACCGCTGCGATCGAGTACAGGTCGGTCCAGCCGCCGCGCCAGCTTTCCGGCTGGTATTGCTCCGGTGCGCTGTATCCGGCAAACAACTGCGGCTCCATCTCTCCGGTCGCAGTGCGCATCTCCAACAGAGAAAATCCGCGCCAGTAAACGCGGTTTTCTTCATCCAGCAGGATATTTTCCGGGCTGATGCCCTGATGGGTGATTCCTTTTTTATGCAGGGAAGAAAGGCTGTTGTACAACGGCAGCAGGTATTTTTTCGCACGGCACCAGCACTGACGTCCGCCTGATTGTCTGAGTGTCTCCTCAAGGGTGCTGACTTGCAGATGCTCGCTTGCCACATAAACGGTGGCATTCTGCTCAAACAACTGAACAATGGGGATAAGGCAGCTGTTCTCCTTCTCCTGCTGCAAAATGCGGTAGAGGTCCTGAAAGGAGGCACGAAAATATTTGAACTCGGTGGCGTGTCCTGCCAAAGGCTGCAGAGCATCCGCATCATCACAGCGGCAGGCAATACCCGCAGGGAAAAATTCCTGAAGCTGCACCACATCCCCTACGATGCAATCCTGTGCAAGATAGAAAATCCCCTCTCCATTGCTTCCAAGACAGCGCACAATGCGATACTCTCCCACACGGCTGCCTTCCTCAAGCGGTCGTCGTTCTGCCTGCGTATTTTCGTTCATCTGCCTTCTCACCTCCCTGCACTCCTATTATTGTAGCACCACTATAACAGTATTGCTCAAAAATGTCAAGTCATCATGCCGCTTTCCCGCTGAAAAAGGAAAAAATTTCAGAGTATCTTTACAATTCAACTGCCAACATCACCCCAAAAGCTGTCGGTTGCTGTCCGCTTTTCTTTCTTCCTGTACTCCATCTGTCTCCCGTGCGATTTCATCCTCGATGCACACCTTGTACAGCGCTGCCTGTTTTGCACCTGTCTGCTCCAGCAAGGCTTCCAGCAGGACCATCTGATAAAATACCCGTTGCGGAAACACTTCGTCGGCAGCGTGCAGGGCGCTCAGCCAGTGCAGGGAAGGATTGCGCAGCAGCCGCTCTAATTCAAACAGAATTTCCCGGTCGAGGGTCACCTCCTGGAGACTGCCGGCATTTGCACTGACACACAGAACAAACCGGCGCAGGCTGTCCAATCCGCCGATGCACAGCCTCTCTTCGCCTGCCGGTCTGCCGGCTGCTCCTTCGCGCAAGATTTGTACTGCCAGCTGACACAGATTTTCCTGCTCTGTCCGGTCTCCCACCAGCTTGGAGCAGCGCTCCCACAGCACCCTCCATCCCAGCGGGACGCTGTACCACTCGGCGCCGTCCGGCTGCCCCGGGTAAAACAGCTGGGTGCTCAAATCCCCGCTGTGTGCGCCGATTGTGATTGGCTGCCTGGACTGCACCTGTAAGACGCTTGCTGCCGCCCTTGCCTGCCTGCCGCCACAAGCCGCACGCAGCTGCACCCCTGCCGGCAAACGCTGCTCCAATCTCTGCCGACAGCCCTCTTCATAGCGCAGCACCCCATATCCCCAGAGGGTCGTGCTGCTGCAAAACAGCTGCTGTGCCAGCTGCGCCAGCCCTTCTGCTGCCTGCACGGTTTTGTCCACATCCAGACTGCCCTGTTCATTCAAAAAATCCTCTTGCACCTGCCTTCTCAACAGGCAGTAGCTTCCTTCCTGCACGCTTTCCTGCACCGACAGCACCATCCGGTCGGTGTACAATCCGATGTTTGCCCTTCTCATCAATCCAAAAAGCCTCCTTCGCATCATGCTGCCGTTATTCTTTCCATTTCCCGGTCTTTTTAATCAGCAAACGTTTCTGCTCCGTTTTCATTTGCCAAGGATTGTGGTATGATATTCTTATTTGATGTTATCTTTTGCTCCATAGAAAGGAAGGCTCATACAATATGAAGGTCCTGCTTACCGCCCTCAATTCCAAATACATCCATACCAATCTGGCTGTCCGCTACCTGAAGGAATATGCCGCACAGTACGGCTACGGCTGTGAAATTGCCGAATACACCATCAACCAGCATCTTCCCGACATCCTTGAGGAGGTCTACCGCCGCTCGCCGGACGTCCTGTTGCTGTCCTGCTACATCTGGAACATCGGCATGATGATGGAGCTTGCTGAGGAGTACCGCCGCATCTGCCCGCAGACCATCATCCTAGCCGGTGGTCCCGAGGTCAGCTACAACAGCGCACAGCTTTTGCAGGAGCAGCCTGCCTTGGACGGCGTATTGTGCGGAGAGGGGGAAATCGCCTTTTTGGAATACCTGCGCTTTCTCAATGGAGAGCTGCCCATCGAGCAGGTACACTCGCTGTGCTGGCGGGATAAAAACGGAACGATCCAAAGCAATCCTGCCGCCGAGCTGATGGACATGGCGCAACTGCCCTTTCCCTATCCCGACATCGACCAGCTTAGCGGGCGCATCCTCTACTTCGAGTCGATTCGCGGCTGTCCCTTCCGTTGCAGCTACTGCCTGTCCTCGGTTGCCGGCAGGGTGCGCTATCTTCCTTTGGAATTGACCTTCCAGCGCCTCCAACGCTTTCTGGATGCCAGAGTACAGCAGGTCAAATTTGTGGACCGCACCTTCAACTGCTCCAAAGAGCACGCAATGGCAATCTGGCGCTATCTTGCCGAGCACGACAACGGGGTCACCAACTTCCACTTTGAGCTGACCGCCCATCTGATTGACCAGGAGATGATCGACTTTCTTTCCACCGTGCGGCAGGGACTGTTCCAGTTTGAAATCGGCGTGCAGTCTACCAACCCCGATACCATCCGTGAGATTCGCCGCACTACCGACACCGAACGACTTCTTGCCATCTGCCGCCAGCTGGACAAGCCAAAAAACATCCACCTGCACCTCGACCTGATTGCCGGTCTGCCGTATGAGGATTTGGAGAGCTTTGGACGCAGCTTCGACACCGTCATGCAGATTCGCCCGCAGCAGATGCAGCTTGGATTTTTAAAGGTACTCAAAGGCTCGCTGATGGAACAGAAGGCACCGGAGTATGGGCTGGAGTACAGCCGCCGTCCGCCCTTCACCTTCATCCGCACCCGATGGCTCGATTATCCGCAGCTGCTCCAGCTTAAAGAGATGGAGTCGGTGGTGGAGGACTACTACAACAGCGGACTGTTCGGCAATCAAATCGAATGGATGCTCTCGCAGGAGGTTTCTCCCTTCTCCTTCTTCCTGGATTTTGGCGCTTGGAAGGTAGAGCATCAGCTGCATCTGATTCCACAGGGAATTGCCGAGCGCTGTACCACCCTTTGGGATTACTATTTTTCCCGCTACCCTGAGCGCGCTGAACAGGAGGGACTGCTGCACGACCTGTGCCTGTTCGACCTGTGCCTGCACACCAAGCCGCAAAAGCTGCCCGAACGGGTCACCACTCAGGTAAACCTACCCTACCGCGAAGCAATTCGCGCGCTGTTTCGTAACGAAGCACAGCTGCGCTGCCTGTTCGGAGAAGAAAACTTCCTTCAGCACAGCCGTCAGGCGCACCTTCAGGTCTTTTCCTTTGACCCGCAAACCCGTCAGCCGCGGCTGTGTGCCATGCTGTTTGATTATCACCGCCGCGACCTGCTGGGCAGGGCAAAGGTCACCGATGTCAGCGACTTGATTTTATAATAAGAAAAAGTTATTTTAAATTGTATCGTTGCTTCGGCAGTTTTCCTCTTGTTTTCTTTTTGAAATATGGTATTATTGTACTGATTTCCTTTTTTGTAGTATACAGTTTCTATGAGAACATTTTGCATCTTAAACGAATTTTTCGTCAAAATTATAGTATATTCTCCAACTTTTCCGGCAAGTCTGGTAAAAACGTTCATTTTTGTTCTGCTTTTCAGAAAAAGTGTCAGTTTGTGCTGGAATTTTTGCGCAGTTTGTGATATGATTACAGTATAGATGTGAATTTTACCAAATCAAGATAATCCGTTTAAGCAAATTTACCGTGAATCAATCTTTATCATACAGGAGGAAGTACTGTGAATAATACCGGTTTCTCAAAAGGTGACATTCTGGTCCCCAATGTTGAAAATATGACTGCGTGGAGTGTCATTGCTTGTGACCAGTACACCTCCCAGCCGCAGTATTGGCGCGAGGTGGAAAAGTTTGTGGGAACCAAACCTTCCACCTTAAACATGATGGTGCCGGAAATCGACTTCACCAGCACCGACCTGGAGCAGCACATTGCCTCCGTTAACCGCGCCATGCGCACCTACCTGCGCCGACATCTGTTCAGCGAGGTACACGATTACATTTACACCCGCCGTATCCTTTCCAACGGCAAGGTCCGCTGCGGACTGATCGGCGTCATCGATCTGGAGC
>PPYE01171423.1_pt1 | contig 10284 bp, 8 predicted proteins | sample 1559881 | NCBI WGS metagenome assembly PPYE01 (sample SAMN08240022, study PRJNA423297) | Human gut metagenome, whole genome shotgun sequencing project.
TCCAGACATAGGCCTCGCCCTTGGTCGGGTCGCCGATGCGCTCCTCCTCAATGCCCCAGCCGGTATCCACCGCGTGGTAAGGCAGGTAGAGCTTGGCCTCGACCACCTTGTCGTCCTTCATAACCTCGGCCCAGTAGATCTCCTTGCGCAGCCACATCTCCCAGTCGCCCGCCATCTCGCCTTCGCATTGTATGGTTTCATGCCACGGGAAGATTTCGTTCCAGCCGTTTTCGCAGTCGATGAAAATCACAGGCTGTTCGGTTTTCAGATCGTTATGTGCGATCCAGAGCTTCTTTTTCTCCTGTTCGCACGGACGTTCGGCTAACTCACGCAGGCGTGCGCCCAGCTCACGCAGGATCGCGCGGTCATGGTCAGAAACGACGCACTGTTCCACAGGCCAGCCATGCACCATCAGATTGCCGCCCTGGCCCTGGTCAATGCGGTTTGCGCCGACGAATTCGTCAACCTTCATAAATCAATTCTCCTTTTTAAACATTTGGAAGCTCGCGGCATGCCATGTAGAATCTGCATGCCGCGGCCTCAAGACAAAACTCAGATCATGGATGCAAGCCCAAGCGGAGAGAACAGCCAGTATACACCCAGCATACAGATAAAGCATACAACTGCAGCAGGCTTGGCGTACTTCCACGGTGTCAGATCAACGGCACCAACATCCTCAAGCACGAAATCCGTCTCGCGCGGCTTCCATTTGCCGATCGCCCACATGATCAGCATATCGACAATGAACAGCACGGACAAAATCCACAGGTAATGGACATTGATACCGACATACGGCAGCAGATGAGACAACGCATAAAGGATAACATGTGCGATCAGCGTCACTTTTGGGGCTAGCGCAGGGATACGCTTGGAATAGAAACCGCAAATAACCGTTGCAAGGATCGGCATGGAATAGAATCCGAAGCAATCCTGCAGGAAGTCATACAGGCCGCTCGGTGCATTGATAACAAACGGAGCAACGACGATCGAAATAACAGCAAGGCCGGTACCGAAATATTTTCCGATCTTGACCAGATGCGCATCGTCGCAGGTCTTGTTGATCAGCGGACGGTGGAAATCCAGCGTATACAGGGTGACGCAGCTATTGAGCGCAGAGTTAAACGAGGACAGGATCGCGCCGAACAGGACAGCGGCAAAGAATCCGAGCAGCCAATCCGGCAGAACCTCGGAAACCAGCATCGGATAAGCCGTATCCGTGTTGTCCATCAGGCTGTTGCCGAAGAAGCGGAAAGCGAGCAGACCGCAAATTGTGATAAAGAACGGGTCGACCAATTTGAGGAAACCGCACAGTATTGCGCCGCGCTGGGAATGCGCCAGGCTCTTACCGGCCAGCGCGCGCTGGATGATGGACTGGTTGGTGCACCAGTAAAACAGGTTGTTAAAGGTCATGCCAAGGAATAGAACCGGCCACGGTACCATCGGGGGCAGTGCATCCGCCGGATTGATGGAATTAAACTTTTCTGCCGGCACTTCGGTGATAAAGTCCCGAATGCCATTGAAAAAGTTGCCGTCACCCAGAATGCAGATTGCAAGGATCGGTACAAGAAAGCCGCCGATCAACAGGCCGACACCATTTACAGTATCGGACACAGCGACGGCTTTCAGGCCGCCGAAAATCGCGTAGATCGCGCCAATGATGCCAATACCGGCACACAGGATTGCAATCGCCTGAAATTGAGTAATACCAAGCAGTTCATCGATATTGAAGATACGGTTAAATGCCAGTGCGCCTGAATAAAGCACGGTGGGCAGATAAGTAAGCAGGTAGCCGAGCAGGAACAGGAACGAAATAATACGCTTGACAGTTGGGTCATAGCGCTGCTCCAAAAATTCCGGGATCGTGGTGATACCGGCCTTCAGATAGCGTGGCAGGAACACCAGCGCCAGGCACAGTAGCGCAAACGCCGCGCTGACCGACCAGTTCATAGCGCCCATATTGGTAGCGTAGCTTTGACCGGTCTGGCCAACAAGCTGCTCGGTAGACAGATTGGTCAATTCCAACGAACCCGCAATGACGAGACCTGTCAGACCACGGCCGGCCAGAAAGTAACCTTCCTGTGTATCCAGTTTGTCATCACGGGTTCGCCACCATGAGATGATGGCGACCAGAACAGTAAAGCCAATGAAAGTTGCAATAATAAACATCCGATCATTCCCTCTTCATTTTTTCGGTGATCCTTTTGCGTAACTTGGCCAAATTACAAGCGTTTTCGGACTTCCTGAATCCAAAATATCATATATTTTATCTCTGCGCAAATTCGGAAAATTGTCACACAGGAGGGGTGTTGTGTATTTTGCACGCAAAAAAATTAGAGAATATGCATAAAAATTGAAACGATAATTTTTTCAATATCTTGAATGAAACCCGATTTTGAACATTTATAATTCAAAGCTTTAGAAAAATTATCATGACGCAAAAGTGTGCGCCGTGCAAAAAAAATATCCGTAGAAAAAGATGATAACTTTTCGAAAATATTCATCATGTAAACCTATTGTGCTATACTCCATATGATAGTATAATATCTCACCAATCTGTGGAGGTGAGTTTATGCTGTGCCAAAACGAAACCGGCGTGCTTTCCGGTTCGAAAATTTTCTTCAATACTGTTGGGATGACAACACAGCGTCTGCTGTACTATGTAAATTTCTGTGGACATTATTACTGTGAACGTGGATATAAAATCCGGCGCAAATATGTTGACAACCTGCTTCTGATGATGGTGGAAAACGGGGAAATGCGTTTGGAATACCGCGGCAAACATTACACGGCTAAGCCCGGCGATATCGTACTGATGGATTGCACTTTCCCACAGTATTATGACACGGCAGATTATGTAGAGTTTTACTGGATGCATATTTCCGGTTTGAATGCCTTCGATCTGTGCGAACATCTAACTAATGCGCATGACGGCATTGTGCACCGTACGCCGAATAACGAAAAGGCAGCAGAACTGCTGCGGCTGTTGGTCTCGCAGTATGCAAACAACCAGCCGGTTGGCGATGCCGAGCAGTCACGCCTGCTGTATAACATTCTCTGCTATTTGATGCCCAGTGTGCAGATATCATCCTCGAGGACGGGGAGTGAAAGCCCGGTTCAAAAGGTAATTGAATATATCAGGGCTCATTTGGGGGAAGACTTGAGTCTCAAGCAGCTTGCAGCTATTGTGTATCTGAGTCCTTCACACCTGATTCGTCTGTTTCGTGAAGAAACACAGCATTCACCACACGAATACATCGTCCTGATGCGTATGGATCGCGCTAAATATCTGTTAAAAACAACAACGATCCCGATTAAAAATATCGCATTTGAGGTGGGTTACCGATCGGAAGCCAGTTTTTCCGGTGCATTTACTGATCGAATCGGCATTTCGCCGCGGAAATTTCGAGAACTGCCGCTTGGCTGATAAAGTTATTGTTTACAAATGCAAAAGAACCTGCCATGTCCAGCAGGTTCTTTTACATTTTATTCATCAGCTTTTATATCCGTTTGTTACTCCTCCGGCAGCTGGATAACCGTTCTCTGCCCTTTATTTTTCTCCCGAATCCATTCCTGCGCGGTTTTCAGAAGTTCCTTTATTTCATCCGGATTCTGGATGCCATGCAAGCATGGGGCGAGGGATATCAAGCTCAAAACAGATAGAAATGCAAAGCGAGTTCAGTGCATATTTATGGGACGTTTTTCCCCTCAAAGAACCCTTGACAAATTGCTTTCCATATTTCTCTTTTGGAGATATATGCGAAATGCCTCTGCAAAAAACTCCCGCTCATTTGTAGTGCAGTAGTTCCTACCTGTAATCTCAGCCAACTTTTCTTTTCCCTCTTCGTATGCCCGTTGGATTTCATCATCGAAACGGCCATTTAATGTATGCTGCAGGAAATGCCCGAACTCGTGCAGCAGCGTATCTTCAGCAGAATACATGTAGCTGGCATCAACGAACACATAGATGGCCTTTTTTTCATAGTCTGTCACACCAACTCCGCCGAAGTGCTCCGGATAATAAGTGGAAAGCGGATCTGAAGTGAAATAGAGCGTCCATCCTTCTTTCGCGAACTGTGCAAGAAGATTTTGAGGTATATCGGTCAGCGCCCGGCGTGCCATGCCGGATTCCAATATAGCGTCATCTCCCAGATATTCGATGCGCAAAGCCTTTAGTTCCTCTGGCAAAAGGTGCATACCTACACCGGCATCTGTATTTTTCAGACGCTCCATCAGGTATCTTGCTTCTGCATGAGTAAGGACGTCTTTCGGTCGATATGTTCCCTCCGGATCGCCCATCACCAAGCCAAGATTTGCTGCGCATGACACTGCATCTTGATATTTCTCAGAAATATCATCTGCATCCATGAACGGCACAGTATCCTGTGGCCAGACCACATTGCCGCTGGCAGTTACCAGAATATCTGCCGCTTGTTCCCGCGTTACAGTTGTGCTTTTTGCGGATGTCTCAATCCAGCCCGCTTTGTAGGCGTAGCGCATGGCGCTCATTTCGGCATCGCTTTTGATGATCGGGACGTCCAGTGTTTCGGCCGTCATCAAGACAAAATCTTGCAGCGATATGGGTGCACTCGGATCTGATGGCATATCGGCAGATGCTGCCGACGCGAAGTAGCAGGTAATCATACCTGCCCCAAGCAGCATTGTTATCATTTTCCCTATGTGTTTTTTCATATCTTTGCCGGCTATTACCGGCTCCACCTCCTAAACAGCAAAAGGTGCGGCATGAGAACAGTTCTCATACCGCACCTTTTTATTGCCTTCATCCAAGCTTGGCCCGTATTTTTCCACGAATCCAGTGATGGGTGTCATCATACGAACGAATCAGGACAACGACCCTGTCGCCGTGTTTGAATTCGCTGTCCGTAAACTGCTGTGCATACTTGCAGACAACCGTACAGCCGTCCATTAAGCGACAGAAGATCCCTCCGTGACTTTTGCTCACGATTGTTGCAATCCGGCTTGAGCCTACCGGGTGCCGAAGTGCAGCATTCTGATACGGATCAGGCCCCACGTCACGCACGGAAAGCGTAAGCATACTGTCAGTTATGTCCACTACCTTGGCATTTAGTTCCTGCCCGGTGTGATACACTTCCCGGAGATCATCCAGATAATTGTAGCTGAGGCCAGACTGAGCGAGCGTCGTATCATACCCACAGGCGGTAAGCGTCAGCTTGGCCGGCCCTACAGCAAGTACAGAAGTAGGAATAACGTCGCCAGCCTGCACGCACTGAACTTCCCGTGCATACCATCTCTGCTGCTCCATTGCCATTGCGCGGGAAGCTACCGCACATTCTCCGGCTCTGTCAACGCCGATAATGATGTAATCCACCTTTGCGCCAATCGCACTGTTGAGGTTAAAAGAGACCCGATCGTCCATTTGAAAGAACGGCGCAGGAATCAGCACTTTCACCAGATATTGCATCACAACAAGGCAAGGCAGGCTTTCCATCACGACAAGCCCGCTCTCATCCCGCTTATCGGTCGGGATCGATACACCTTCTAATCCGCATACCACGCCCTGCAAAATCGAGCGTGAGTCAAAGGAGGCGTAGATTGCATTCCATTCTTCACGCTGTTTCGGGGTTAATTTGCGGTCTGCTTCCGCCAGAGCCTGCGCATTGAACTCCCTGACCGATGTAGATAATATTTCACGTAATTTTTTGTTATCAAATTGCATCCCACTCTCCTCCTTGCAGTTTTTCTATTTTCAGCCTGTGTTCTCCGTCCGGATACGCCAGCAGGCAGGACTTGCGCAAATGGATACTGCCTCGCTGCTCTGCACCGTCCAGCAGAAGTGCAAGCAGCACAGGGACTTCAGATTGTGACAGATCGTCTGCCTTCAGACAGCATTCCACTTCTTTTTCCATTGGCACATGCATTACTTGAAAGAGCATGTCCCTTTTTTCGATAAATGCAGCCAGTACAAACGGCGGCTGGGCGTGGATCAGTTGCGGCGCCTCTCGCGGGAATACAGCAAGCACAAGATCAACCGCCTGCAGCATGGCCTCAGGATAGCCGGGTCCAACAAGGCTGATCGTATCTTCATATTCCCGCACCCGGCCAATCGCCCGGAGCTGCCGGATAATTGCATTCACAACTGCTTGTGAAACGCCGAACTTCCGATGCAGTAGCGCCGCTGCCTGCCTCTTTCGCAGGCACCTTGTTTCGTTTAAAACCGCAAGCAGATATTGCTGCGGCGGGCTCAAAAAACTCATGTTCCAAACCTCCTCTTCCCTCGGCTAATGACAGGATCGAGCAGTGCGTCGCTTCCCATCTCCAGGATCGTGCTGAAGATGATCTTGGCGGTATAAACCAGCGTGTTGGATATCGCTTCGTTTTCGTTCTGCTGCATCTTGTACAATGCCTCGTCAAGCACATCCGCGTTCAGCCGCCGGAGCGTCTCGCGGACATATCTCTGCGGGTAGGTGCAGGCACCAAGCTGCAGTCGGCCGCAGTAGTACAGCCAGGAAACAGCATCGCAGAAAACCTCCGCTTCCTCCGGCTCATAGCGGGAAAGCTGGCATTGCTGCAAAATTGCCGCTATGGCTTCGCGCCCGTCGTCCGCGCCCGCGCGCGGGACTGTCGGATCCTTATCATCCGTATTTTCATACTCTTTCTTACTCTTATCTTTCTTACTTGTGTGCGGTTCTGGCAGGTCTTGATATGCCGTTCCTGCACCCGCAGAAGTGCGTTTTTTGCAGTTCAAGACATGCGGTTCCGGCAGTTCTTGATATGCCGTTTCGGCAGGTCTTACATCCGGATCTGCAGCCTTATTCGTGCTGATTTCGGGCGGATTGTCCTGCGTTTCGCTGCTATCCTCCGGGTTAAGGCTGCCATCGTCCTCATCCAGAGGTGCAATTTCTGCAGGTCTGGGCTCTGGGGAAAACGGTGCGCAGTCATAGGCGTAACACGACTTTTCGTCCAGCTCCACTTCCGCCAGAAAGATGCGGTTCGGCAGTCCGCGGCCCTGCCGCTGCTCCCAGATCAGCTTCCTGTCCGCCAGCTCTTTAAAACATGATATGGCTTTGCGATAGGAGACCTGCATCTCCCGCGCCAGATCTTCACGCTTGTAAATGATGTACACCTCGCCATGCCGGTTTACCCAGCCGTTCCGCCGGGACAACTGGTAACGGTTCAGCAGGAAGGTATACGCCACCTTGGCTTCCAGACTCATGTCCGTATAGTGCGGGTCGCAGAACAGCCAACGCGGCATCTGCATGTGGAAATAGGAAATGGCGCCAGACAGCTTCATCAGCGCAAAGCCCGGGCGGTTCTCATTGGTGTTCTTTTTCATGGGGCAGCTCCTCCTTATCGTGATTTTGATCTTGCATTTGATTTAATCGATCCTGCGCTTTCCCCACGTCCGCATCGGACAAGCCTTCCTGCTGTACCAGTCCGTCCGGCGAGTGGCTGCTCAGCCCATTGCTGTTAGGGGGATACCGCATGGGGACCGTCTGTGCCGGCCGTTCTTCTTCCCGCGGTTCGGAAGAAGCATCCTGTGCCGATGGCTCAGGAGCGTCTTCCGGCTCAGTCGATGCAGATGCAGGCGCCGGACCAGCCTCATCCTCTACTTTGGCAGGCTGTGTACTCGCCCCGCCATCTGCACGGCGCGGCTTGCCCGGCGGATAATCCCGGATCGAAATCGCCCGCAGCTTGCTGTAGTCGGCAAATTCCTGCGGGGTGATCTTGTACAGCAGCATGGGCAGCTGGCCGCGCAGCAGGACAATACACTGCCTGTTGTCCAACCGCAGCACCTCATCCGGCTGCATGAGGGCGCGCTGGGTATTGCTGCGTGTCATGGAATACGGCCGGATATTGTTCTGCAGCGGTGAAAACAGCGGCGTCTGCGGCTGTTGCTGGTTGGTCACCTGAATAGTCGTCATGCCGCATTTCTCTGAAATAAATTTGGCGCTTGTCAGGTCGTTGACACCAAGACAGATGGTGGCGTCACAGCAGGCTGCGATCTCCTCCCACTCATGGCGCGGGTACATGTCCGCCAGCTGTGCAATGGACTGTACAAGGATCTGGCAGTTCATGCCGAATGACCGCGTAAAAGCAATAGACCGTTTGAAATCGCCCAGCTTGCCGATGGAGGGGAATTCGTCCAAAAGGAAATTCACCGTCACCGGCAGCCTGCTGTTCTTCTCGCGCCGTGCGTATGCTTCCAAACGAGAAAACAGCATGGTGAAAAACAATGAGGACAAAAACGTGTAGGTGCTGTCCTGTGCAGACAGGATGCAGAAGTACGCGCAGGGCTTTCTGCCCGGTAGCGTGAGGTCTATTGTGCTGTCCGCCGTCAGCGCATTCACCAGCCTGTCATGGAACACATTCAGCCTGTTGCCGAGGCCAATCACAATATTGCCGCGCAGGTTTTCCTTGGCGTTCAGGAACAGCCCGTACGGCCCTTTTGCCGGATGCCCGGCGGGCAGCCGCTTGATCGTCTCGTCGATCTGCTTCAGCCCGTCTTCGCTGAGCAGCTCCAATATGCGCCCCAGCCGCCGTTCAGACAGCGGCTTTAAGCGCCCGGCCCCGTCTGTGTCCTGCTGCACAAAGTAGAGCAGAGCAGTGAGCAGGTTGAGTTCGGCTTTTGACCAGAAATCGTTGGTTTCCTTCTCGCTGGACGTGTTGGCGATAATGGTAGAGGCAATGACCGGTATCAGCCGCGGATCGTGGTCTGCTTCGCCGATCGGGTTCCAATGATCGGAACACTCCATATCTAACAGATTGAAAACCCGCACTTTGTAACCCCGATCGGTCAAAAAGCCAGCCATGCTGTTATATAATTCCGCCTTCGAATCAGTCAGGACAATACTCTCTCGCCGCGCCGCGCATTGAAAAATGTATGGCCGAACGAAGCCCCAGCTCTTGCCCGAACCCGGCGCACCTACAATCAGCAGATTGCCTGCAAGCCCTGTCTTCTTGCTGGAGGCCACATAGTCCGCAAAGGCATCGTCATCCAGTGGGTCGTCCTTGTGCTTGCCGTACACCGTGCCGACGAGGTCATCCAGCCGGCCGACGTCCAGTATCTGCTCCATTTCGCGCAGCTTCATAAAACGGGACGATCCGTGCGTGCCGTCCGGCAGGATGTCAAATCCGCGCTTGTCCTTTACCGGATGGTATCCGCTCAGCCATTGAAAGCCTTTTCGCGTCAGCAGGCAGTAGGCAGTAGCAATCGCAACGGTAACACCAATGCCGGTAGGCGTAAATGGGGCGATCAGGTTGAGGAACGGGTTTGCCGTCCAGACGTCGGCGATTCGGCTGCCGGCGTCGAATGTCTGCCGGATGCCGAACCGGACAGAGTTAATGAACATGCCGTAAAAGTACCATACGCCAACACCCAGCAGTGCATACAGCTTCCAGCTTCCCAGATGCCGGCTGCGCCAGCGTTTGATCTTTTTCATCCACCGATTTTCCAGTTTTGCAATCTCGTCAGACAGGCGGCGCATGCGCATCGCCCTCTTTCAGCATCGTGATAATATCGTCCGGGATAACGGCGAACTCATAAAACGGCGGTGGATACAACTGCTCCAGAAACCGCTTTTGGGTTTCGAACGCTGCCAGCACCAACCCGTTGTATCCGGCTTTCTGCGCCTGCCACGCCGCATAGGGGACACGGCACAGTTCCATATCCAGCATGATGCGGGCCGGAAGGTGGTAATGCGGGTCTATAAAGTCGCAGTCCGGCATATCCTGCCCGGCCATATTGCCTGCATTGCCTCCAAGCATGGGAGCGAGCCTTGCCTTGAACCCGGGTATGCGCATCAGATGGAGCTGCACCGCACCAAGCCCGTCGCAGGGAATCAGGTAAGCGAACCGGCTTTGACGGAACAGTCCCGCATAACCCTGTTTCCGCCTTGTTCCGTTTTCTTCATACGCCCCTACAAGGGACCGGTAAATGGAACCATAGCTTTCACCGCAGAACAGGTATCCCATATCCATACAACCGCTGCGCAGCGTCATGGATTCCGCGCAGTCATGCTCCCGTTGGAGCACAACCTTCCGGTCCGGGTGGGGATAATGCGCCGCAAGCAGGACATCCCCCATCCGCACAAAGCCCACAACCTGATTGCTGCCCAGCAGATGGCTGCCGTCCTGTGCCCGCAGGATAAATGCCGGCAGATATCCGCCCTGTTCGCAGAAAGCCGGGACGCTATCCTGAAACGGGCTGATGCCGGCGGCATACATTGTCACGGCCACTGCAGCATTATCGAACCGGCGCTTTGCCCGCTGGGTGTGCTGGTCCGGCTGTATGGGATAGCCGTGTAC
>PPYE01187679.1_pt1 | contig 10284 bp, 9 predicted proteins | sample 1559881 | NCBI WGS metagenome assembly PPYE01 (sample SAMN08240022, study PRJNA423297) | Human gut metagenome, whole genome shotgun sequencing project.
GATTATAGTAAGGCTGGCCCTGATAGGAGAAGTCCTTTCCTCGAAGTCCGTATACCTTGCTTCCGCCAACAAGACCGTCAGCCTGAAGACTTTCAAAAATTTCGCTGACCTTTCCAAGTTCGATACTCAGGCGGTTTTTATGATTATACGTAACGAGCAATGTATCAAATTCGTAGTCCTCCAGATCTACGAGACGTTGTATTTGCATAAATGATACGCTCCTTTCTAAAAAATTTTTAAATGATAAATTATAATAGCAGTAAATATTTATCCTGTAGAAAAATCCGGCAAAATCGAAATGTCGTATTCCAAATGCCGCAATGAAAACTACATTCTAAATAAGTACCAGTCGCACTAAAACAGGGGAAAAGTGCATACTAACCCCTTATATAAATAAAGTTATTTATAGTATAGCACAGTCAAATATTTTAAAACAGAAAAAACTTGTACATATTACATAAAATTTTGGTGCTAAGGTACAGTGTTTTTGCGTAAACTACTTATAAGCAGGGTAAAATATTGTCAGAATAGATTTCAGACAGTGCAATACATCACGTTAGTTTGACAAAGTATCCCTTTTTCAGTATAATAATTAACATAGATAACTAACATTGTTAATTAAGAAAGAGATGGTGATAGAATGAATGAATATTCAATGATGACACAGGAACTGCAGGATCTGGCCGCGCTTTCTATGGAACATGGGCAGATTCCTTCAGGTCTGTATGACCAGTACCATGTGTTACGTGGCCTTCGTGATGTGAATGGTAAGGGTGTGCTGGCAGGACTTACGGATATCTCCACCATCACCTCTTCCAAAGAAGTTGATGGAAAGATGGTTCCCTGCGATGGAGAGCTGCGATACCGCGGTTACGATATCCACGATCTTGTAGACGGTTTTGTAGCAGAGCAGAGATTTGGTTATGAAGAAGTCGCGTATCTCCTTATTTTTGGACGTTTGCCAGAAGAGGAAGAACTGAAAGAATTTCAGAAGCTTCTTGGAAGTTATCGTACATTACCAACGAACTTTGTACGTGACGTTATTATGAAGGCACCGGGTAAGGACATGATGAACACTTTACAAAGAGGCGTACTCACTTTATACGGATACGATGACATGGCAGATAATATTTCCATACCGAACGTACTCCGTCAGTGCCTCCAGCTTACAAGTACCGTACCGCTGCTTGCAGTTTATGGCTATCAGGCATATAACCACTATGTAGAAGGTAAGAGCTTTTATATTCATTCACCGAAACCGGAACTATCTACCGCAGAGAATATCTTGCGTATGCTGCGTCCGAATAAGAAGTATACACCATTAGAGGCGCGAGTTTTAGATGTCGCACTCGTACTTCATATGGACCATGGCGGTGGTAATAACTCCACATTTACAAACCACGTAGTAACATCATCAGGAACCGACACGTACTCAGCGATGGCAGCATCCCTAGGCTCTCTTAAGGGACCGAAACATGGTGGAGCTAACATCAAGGTTGTACATATGTTTGACGAGATGAAGCAGACAGTAAAAGACTGGGAAGACGAAGACGAGATCAAGAACTATCTTCTGAAGCTCCTTAATAAAGAAGCATTTGACCATAGTGGTTTAATCTATGGAATGGGACATGCCGTATACTCTATCTCTGATCCAAGAGCAAGAATCTTTAAGGGATTCCTTGATAAGCTTGCAAGAGAGAAAGGGTACGATGAAGAATTTGAATTCTACAACAGAGTAGAAAGACTTGCCGTAGAGACCATTCAGGAAAAGCGCCGCATTTACAAAGGTGTAAGCGCCAATATTGACTTTTACAGCGGCTTAATGTATCGTATCTTAGGACTGCCGGATCAGCTGTTTACCCCGATGTTCGCCGTTGCCCGTATGGTCGGCTGGAGCGCACATCGCTTAGAAGAGCTGATGAACTGCGACAAGATCATCCGTCCGGCATACCAGAGCATAGCCATGGATAAAGAATACGTTCCGATGAAGGACAGGATCGTTATAGCAAAGTAAATGGTTATATTTCAGTATATGAAAAAAATATAAGTATTTTTTGGAGGAAATATGGAAACGAAAGACACAGGCAGTTCTGACTGGTCAGAAGACGAACCTCAGACAGAACAGAAGGTGACTTTAGAAGATTATCAACAGTTAATCATTCAGATGAGAAGGGCGAATGTTCAGTTTCAACAGATGTGTAACATCCCGTCAGGCGAGCTGACGATGTTACTTACTCTGCGGCGGCTTCTGTTAGCCAAAACATTTGTCATTCCATCCGATATCGGAGATGCGCTGAAGCTGTCAAGACCAGCCGTATCCCGAATGCTTCATAACCTGGAACGGAAAGGGTATCTGGAAATGAAAAGCAGTGAAGAAGATCACCGCTACGTAAAAGTACAGCTTATCCAGGCAGGGAAGAAGCTTATTACCGAAGAGCTGGAGAAGTGTGGAACGCTCTTAGAGAGGGTCAAAGAGCGTATGGGGGAAAAGGATATGAATCAGTTTCTTTACTACTATAGCGAATTCTGCAGCGTTCTGATAGATGAGATATTTTAAGAAACAAACGAAACAGACGAAAACAGGAAATCCATTGTTAGTCTCTGCTCTGTATCACTGCAGTCAATATGCTCAATCGCATCTTGACTTTGCTCTAAAGCCGCAGAGACTAGCAATGGATTTCCTGTTTTCTGGTTAGTTTCTGTCATTGGTGATATTCGTTTGCCTAATGGAGCAGCAATTACTCGTTAGTCCTCCTGAAAGCGAAAAAACGTCGTGACAGATTAAAATATCTGCTTTCTGTTGAAAATTAAAGAGGAGCCGGATTTGCTCCGACTCCTCCAAATATGTGTCCGCAAATAAAAGGCTGGATTTCGGATTACTCGAAAGAAAAATAAAGAAGGAATGGTTTCTCATTTGAATTTTGTGACTTTGCGCTATGGAATTTTGACTCTAAAAACTTCAGACTCGTTTTTCCGAAGTTTTTGCTTTTTGAGGCAAAATGAAATGTTTAGCGCAACGGAACAAAATCAAATGAGAAACCATTCCTTCTTTTTCTAGTATCTTCGGGGCAATCCGAATAGAAGAATTCTTGTTTCGTTTCTGCGATGATGCTTTCTAAAATTCTTCGAGTTTCTTTAAAAGTGCCATCTCACCTGAGACTTTATATTTTGCGCAGAAGCGGCACAGTGCGAACAGGGTGTCTCCTAACTTTTCGGAAAGTTCTTCATCGCTGTTGAACTTCTTTTCAGGGTCTTCGCCGGCGGTGCCGAGCTGCAGATTGATGACGGAAGTGAGAAGATCTTTGAATACATCTTCATCGTTGGTGGAAAGTACACCGGCAGCGGCAGCCTTTTTTGCTACCTTTTCACCGCGGATGAGGGCAGGAAAGTTTTCCGGGATAAGATCGATGTCCTCTTTTAAAGAGGTCTGTTTATGGCCTTCTTCCTGTGTCTTTAACTTCTCCCAGTCAGCCTGCTGTTGTTCTACGCTGTCATAATGGCGGCCGGCAAATACATGTGGATGACGGTGGATCATCTTGCGTGCGATGCCGTCAATCACATCTTCGATGGCAAATTCACCGTTATCTTCGGCAACCTGTGACTGTAAAAGCACCTGGAAAAGAAGGTCGCCAAGTTCTTCTTTTAAGTTGGTGCAGTCTCCGGTCTTAGTCAGGTTAGATACAGCCTGATTCACTTCGTAGGCTTCTTCTAACGTATATAATTTAAGCGATTCGTGTGTCTGTGACTTATCCCATGGGCAGCCATTCTCTCCGCGAAGTGTTGCCACGATTGCCTGTAATTCCTGAAAATTAAACTTTTTATCCATAGTATGCCCCTCCTCCGGGCAAAATAGGCAATTCTTAAATATGCAAAAGAATAGAAAAGCCTATTGTAAAAATATGTTATTTGCTATATTATATCAATAAGTCACGAAAAAATCTACATTAACTATGTAAAAAGAAAGAAGGAAGGATTGATGAACAACTTTGGACGGACGGTACTGGCATTGGGGCTGGGTACAGTCATGACATTTACGAATCCAGAGTGCTTTTTTCAGGCAGAGTCAGAGCCGACGATGGTTTATGCGGCAGAGAAAGCCGTCGTACAGGGCAGGAAGCTGACGGTGCAGAGTAGATCTAGTATATCTGTAAGAGTATCTGCCGATTGTTTAGGAAAAAGTGAGAGTACGACAGAAGTGACGACAAAGAAGGAAGAAGGTACGAAGGCTTCTTCCGAGAAGAATACCGAAGGCAGCAGCACCGGAAAGGATGAATCGCAGACGAATCATACGACAGAAAGTACGCATACTACGTCGGGAAGCGGTACATCAAGTGGTACGGAAGGAAGTTCAGGATCAGGCAGTCAGACATCCGGAGGAAATTCTACATCAGGAAGTTCTACATCAGGAAGTTCTACATCAGGAAGTTCTACATCAGGAAGTTCTACATCAGGAAGTTCTGTATCTGGAAGCAGTTCGGCAGGAAGTTCGGCATCTGAGAATGGCACATCGGGCAGCAGCTCTTCAAACGATGCTTCGCATCAGACAGAGCAGACCGGCAGTTCGGCAGCTGGATCAGATGGACAGGCAGATAGTGATAAGAATACGACACAGGATAAGAATTCTGATCATTTAGAGGATGACCGTACGAATGGGAATACAGATAACACCGCACAGAATAACAAGATTTCTACAAGAAAAGATATGGAGATCAGGACAAAGAGTGCGGTTAAGAACATCAAGGAGGAGATTGCAGAGGAAGATGCACCGGATGGAAGAGATACGGTCAATACATTTATTCCGAAAGTATATAACGATACCCGTCTTTCGATGAAGAATCATAAAGAGTATATAGCCGGTTATATTTATTTTAATCAGGGAGATAGCGCATGGAATCAGAATGGGTACTGTATTGCAAAGGCAGGCTGTGGACCGACTTCCATGGCAGTTGTCATTACATCGCTTACCGGTAAGTGGGTTACTCCGCTTGATACAGCCATCTGGGGATACCAGCATGGATTTTATTCAAGAGAAGGCTCTGCTCACGAGATGATACCGGCGATGGCGACGGCATATGGGCTTCGCTGTCAGGGAGCAGGAACAGACTATCAGGCGATTAAGAAGGCGCTTAAGGCAGGTAAGCCGGTCGTATGCCTTATGGGACCGGGGTATTTTACAAGAGGCGGTCACTTTATGGTCCTCGTTGCAATCGATAACAATGACTGTGTTACGGTTGCCGATGTAGGAAGCAGAACACGCTCCGCTTACAAGTATCGGTTGGCAGATGTTATTGCACAGTCGAAAGGAGCAAGTGCCGGTGGTCCTTTCTGGGTAATGTCTTACGATAAGGGAAGCAGTGCGGCCCGGAGAGAGAAGGCGATTAAGAATTATACGCAGGAAGATATGGAAGAAGACTTTGCAGATGCTTCGTATATGAAGGTGACGGGAGAACTTCCTGAATTATTAAAGAAAGAGAAGAAGGAAGTATCTGTTAAGAAGGTTGTGTCCATTCTTAAGATGTCCACAGGAGGAAGTCTTCTTAATACACTTAGGGTGAATAATACCGGTTCTTCTTTTTCACCGGTAAGCCGGAGCAGCCAGCTTGTTTCGATCACAGCGAAAGCAAAAGATACAAAAGGTGCAAAAGAAGCAGGTAATGCGGAAGACTTAAAGAAGTCACAGGATCAGGCACTTACGTTAAAGCAGGATATTGCCCGAAGACAGTGGGAGAAGAAGATTCCTTTATCGAAGCTGGAATGTTATTTAAAAGGAACAATAGAAAAGAATGCATTTACTAAATAAAGTTAGTCCAGGAGCTTAAAAATCATAAGAGAAAGAAACCGATAAGAGTTATGAGAAAGATTAATTACAGAATTACAGTGAATATTACGCAGAAGACGATGAAGCTCGGATTCCGCGCCAAGATGCCGGAGGAGATGGAGGGAAAGCGCATACGTGTACAGGCAGTATTTACGCAGAGACAGGTAGAACGCCGTTTTCCGATGGAAGTAGTGATTGAAGAGGGCGAAGTGGGCGAGCAGATCCGCGCCGATGCAGAGATTCTTCTGCCATATGTATTTTACAGTCCGCCACGCCATAAGGTGAATGTTGTGTTTGCGCTCTGGTGCGGAGCAGAAGAGATCAGCCTTGATGACCAGCCATTTCCGGTACAGAAGGAGCTTTTTGCAAGAGCAGAGATCGTGCGTAAGAGGAATCTGCTTAAGTTTGCAGGATGTTCTCTCGGCTTGCCATTTTTGCTCGTAAGAGATTATTTTAAAGAAGGAAAGAACTTTATAAAGGCGGCGAAGCGGGCGAATGAGACAGTGTACCGTATCAGTGGATATAATTACAGTGCACGCCAGCAGAATACCGACTATTTTGCTGCCAGATACCGTAAATACGTGGCAAAGAATAAGGTGAAGCCGAATCAGATTCTTTTTCTGTCGGAAAGAGAGCCGGAAGAGGGCGGGAATCTTATGCTTGTAAAGAAGTGGTTTGAGGAGAATGAACCGGGAGTAGAGATTACTACATTTATTAATACAAAGACGGTAGACCATTTAAAGAAGAGAGAACTGCGGGAGTGTGCCTTAAAGTGCGCGACATCGGCAGTCATTATTCTAGAAGACTTTTATCCGCAGCTTCACAGCATTCATAAGCGGAACGAGACAAAGATTATCCAGTTATGGCATGCCTGCGGTGCCTTTAAGACGTTCGGGCTTACCCGCATGGGGAAAAAGGGCGGTGCGCCGCAGACTTCCATGAATCACAGGAATTATGATCTCGTACCGGTAAGCAGCGATACCGTAAGAGACATTTATGCGGAAGCATTTGGCATCTCACCAAGTAAGGTACAGGCGCTCGGCGTGCCTCGTACAGACCGGCTTTTTGACTGGGAATACGAAGAAGAGAAGCGCAGGGAACTTTATGAGAAGTACCCAGCGTTTAAAGATAATCGTGTCATTTTGTTTGCGCCGACATTCCGAGGAGATGGGAATAAGGATGCACACTATCCACCAGAGGCATTTGACGTTAATCGCTTCATGGAACGACAGCCGGAAGATACGGTGCTTATCCTCAAGAATCATCCGTTTGTCAAGCAGAGCTTTTTTGTAGAAGAACGGTGGAAGGACAGAGTATTTGACCTTAGTACAAAGGAGCATATTAATGACCTTATGCTCATAAGCAACCTTCTCATCACAGACTACAGCTCAAGTGTATTTGAAGCGGCAATCTTAGAACTTCCGATGCTGTTTTATGCATTTGATGAGAAGGAATATATGGATAGCAGAGACTTTTACTTTGATTATGACCAGTTCACTCCGGGACCGGTTGTCGCAGAATTTGAAGCTTTATGTGAAAAGGCAGCCTCCATGCTTGAGAATATTGTGTCAGAAGTAGAACAGTCAGATCTTGATAATTTCCGCAAAGTTTTCCTAAATATGGTTGATGGATGCAGTACAGAACGCATTTGCAGAAAAATAAAAACCAACTATATAAATATTTAGTTAAATTTGCAAAGAAAGTTTGACAAATGGAAGGAAATAATATAAAATATTGGAAGTAAGATGATTTCGTAATGGGAATTTACTATCATTTGCATAAGAGTGACAACACTGGGAATGACATTATAAAGTCTGTAACGTGACAATATAATAACACATTTAACGAATGACAAGGGGATTTTAATATGAAAGGAATAGTATTAGCTGCCGGCAAAGGTACCAGACTGTACCCTATGACAAAGCCGGTTTGTAAACCATTATTACCAGTATATGACAAGCCATTAATTTATTATCCGATCGCTACTTTGCTTCAGGCAGGGATTAAGGACATTCTCGTAATCATTCCACCGGGAGAAGAGAAGGAATTTACGAATCTTCTTGGGGACGGAAGTGAGTTTGGAATTCATATCGAGTTTGCCGTACAGAAGGTTGCACGTGGAATCGCAGATGCTCTGATCATCGGGGAAGACTTTATCGGAGATGACTCCGTATGTCTTGTATTAGGAGATAACATTTTCCATTGCCATAATCTTGATGAGATTATGAAGGAGGCCATCAAGGATGACCATGGTGCGAAGGTATTCGGTTATTATGTAGACGATCCAAGACCATTCGGTGTAGTAGAGTTTGATGAGAACGGACAGGCCGTATCCATCGAAGAGAAGCCGAAGAATCCGAAGTCGAACTACATCGTACCGGGATTATATTTCTATGATAATCAGGTAATCGACATCGCTAAGAATCTTGAGCCATCTGCAAGAGGTGAGTACGAGATCACAGATGTTAACTTAGAATACTTAAGAAGAGGCCAGTTAAAGGTTATCCCATTTGACAGAGGACTCACATGGATGGATGCCGGAACCGCAGACAGCATGTTAGAAGCGGCTGAGATCGTTAAGGCACTCCAGAAGTCCGGATGCTATGTAGGCTGCTTAGAAGAACTTGCATGGAAAGAAGGATTTATATCTTTAGACAAGATCCACGAGATTGGAGAAAGTTTAAAGATGACCAATTATGGACAGTATTTACTTAAGTTAAAGTAAGAACTTGTTAAAGAACGATTTTCAATTGCTGTAAGTGTGTGTGGGGGGTATTTTGTTAACTGTAAAGTAAAAAGTTGCCATCGCATTTGCGAGAAAGTCTCACTCTTAGAGACAGATAACAACTTTTTACAAGGGAAAGTACAAGAATTTCCATTATTATACTAGAATGAGAATATAACGGCGAAATGTAATAAGAACTTCAAAATAACAGTTTGCACACCGCCTAACATTTTAAAAAAAACTTTCCATTTTTTAGTTGACAAATGAATCGCCCTATGATATACTACAGTCATCACAAAAACATTGCACAGGCAGCAGGTCATTAGAAAGTAAAATAAGAAGTAGACGCTGCGCCAGAGAGGAGAGTACGTTATGCAGAGTACTGGAATAGTAAGAAAGCTTGATTCATTAGGAAGAATTACATTACCAATGGAACTTCGTAAAAGTTTCGACATCGGTGAGAGAGAACCTTTAGAAATCTTCACAGAAGAAGATAAGATCATCATTAAGAAGTATAACCCTAGTGATATCTTTACGGGACAGTGTGAAGACCTCATTGAATATAGAGGTAAGAAGGTATCAAGAGATTCTATCCGCGAGCTTGCCAGAATCGCCGGATATAAGCTGACAGAAGAGTAATCTTCACGAGGACAGCTTACATCTACTGTAAGTTTTTTGTGTATACGAAAGATAAAGTGCCATAAGCTAATCTACGGAACCAGTATAGTAGGGCATGGAATCAAAAGAAGCCCCCTTCTTTGTGAAAGCAGAGAAGGGGGCTTCTTTCAGTAATTTTGACCAACTAAAATCCATGTTAACACTTTTGTTATACATTCTTATCCCGCCTGTAACCAAAGATAATACTTCTGTTATGGCAGTTTTCCTGTAAAAATATTAAAATAAAAGCATAGGAAATGCAAAGACATTCCTTACTATATCAGGAAGACGAGGAGGGGTTCCCTATGAAGAAGAGATTAAGTACAATTTTAGCAGTAATGTTTATGGCAGTAATACTCATTCCATTTACACCGGTGCAGGCAGCATCTACAGACGTAACCGGTAAGATGGCAGGGAATCGTGAGATTAAGAACATTAGCAAGATGATGACTGCATATACGACAGCGATGAACTTAAGCGAACAGTCCACCACCAGACCGGTAAAGATGAAGCTTAACGATAACGCCAAGTTATCCATCGCCGTATTTGTAAGATATAATTACAAAGGAGACTACAGCTACACAGCAAAGGAACTTCGTTCCGAGACAAAGAAGCTTTTTGGTAAGAGCGCTTCCGTTAATACCATCAGGAACAAGAAGAATAAGAATCATGCGATGTTAGTATGCAGCTCCAACAGCAAGTACTATAAAGATCCATATATGTACTGTGGCGGAGACTTCGGAGATGTGATTCCAGATTACAAGATCACAAAGATAACCCGTACCGGTAAGAATACCTACATCGTAACAACACAGAACCGTTTAGGATGCTACGGAGAGAAGGGCAGAACGAACATCGGTACAACAACACTGAAGCTGAAGAAGACAGCAGCAGGATATGTTGTAAAAGGAGTTCGCTATCAGTATAATGGGAAGTAATAAACCCTATTAAGTAAGTAAAATAAGAAAAAAACCTTATAAAATAAAGGAGACATATCAAAGCAGTTTAGCAGCTGTCAGATATGTCTTTTTTTATAGAATCTTTTTTGTCTTATAATTTTACAAAGTATACATTATATATATAC
>PPYE01662596.1_pt1 | contig 10284 bp, 14 predicted proteins | sample 1559881 | NCBI WGS metagenome assembly PPYE01 (sample SAMN08240022, study PRJNA423297) | Human gut metagenome, whole genome shotgun sequencing project.
TTTCAAAAACCAACTCCCGGTGGATCCGGAGCCGCCCGCTGCTCTGCCCGCCGCCCCAGAACGACCGCCGCCAAAGGAACGACCAGCAAATCCCGCTACTGCGGCGACACCTCTTGTGGCAAGCATAGCCTCTGCAAGCATGGAACCGCCAGTGTGGCCCACATTCACGCCTAAAGTCGCCATAAAGCTGTCAACTTTTTGCGATACCTTCAAAAATGCAACTGCACAAAGAAACCAGATCAGTACATTTCCGGTCACAGTTTCTCTGCTTGTAGCGTTGACCTGTGCCTCTACCTCAGCCTCTGTGATGGCAAAAGCCGGAACGGTCAGAAATGCTGTAAGCATCAGCATAACTGAGATCAACGATAAAACCCGGATATTTCGCTTCGTGGTAATCCCTCCTATCAAATTGAAAGCGGGTTTGAGATAAAGGCCCCCACCATACTGATAAACAGGCGCAGGCACCAGGCATTCATCAGCAATAGGAATACCTGCCCGCCGAACATCCGGCACCAGCTCTTGAAGATGTTGGAGGTGGATTGTGCCGCACCCATAGCAAAAGCCACTGGTGCGGTATAGACCAAGACACCTAAGAGTACATATCGCTCTGCCGCTTCAAAGAGCAGTTTCAGGTAGTTCCATGCCAGAATCAGCACCAGAATCAGAACAATAAGGGCCACAGCCCCATTAGCACATACCCCAATAATCGTCAGAAGCACTGAATTGAAACTGGCAAAGTCCAGGCTGGGAAGCGCCGAAGACAAAATCCAGTTATAGGGGGTTCCTCCGATCTCCAAAACCATTTCCACAATGTCATCAGCGTACCAGGCCAACACAATGAATAGAATGGAACGGACGCTTAACTTGACAGGATCTTCTGCCTCACTCCCTGTATTCAAGCCAAAATTCTTGAACAGGTTCCAAACCCAAATCAGAAGGATCAGCCCGATACCCAGTGCGACGAAAATTTCATACATTGTACTGGCTGCTGGAAAGTAACGCAGAAATACAGTCATATCACAGCCCAATGCGCCCAAAACTGATGTGTTGATCAGATCCAGGCCGTACATGATCTGTTCCGCGATCCATTCTACAATGCCGTCTAAGATTCCCATAAGCTGTTACGGAGTCCACTGTCCCCCGGAGAAGAAGGGGGTAACATAACTCATAATGAAGCCCAATCCATTTAAGACGGCCCAAGTGATAATAATGCGCTTCAGCCAAGCCCGCGATTCATCCACAGTCCTGCCGGAACGGGAAAAATTCATCATCAGCAGCGCCACAGATGCAGTGACAATGGCTGCAATGGTTGAGATCGTAAGGATCTGGGTGTAGACATCCTGCATAATCTCACTGGCTTTTTCCCAAATGGTGGCTGCCGAGGCAGGCACACAGAGGACAATTCCAATACATATGCCAAGATATGCGGTATAGAGCGCACGACCGACGCCTATGCCCTGCCGCTCTTTCTTCTGGTACGGGAGTTTATCCGGTTTCAAATCATAACCTCCTTACTTTTTTCCCTGAAAACAAAAACAGCACCCGAATGAATCGAGTGCTGTCCATATCCGCAAGAGGACAGAAAAACAGACGCCTTCCGGCGTCCTCCCACGGTGGTTTTCAGTTGTAGTTTACAGTTTTGAGCATGACCAGTTTACCATATATGGATTGCCTATTCAATAGCAAAACCCTGCCGTTTGTGTGCCACTGTTGTGCCAATCTTATGGCATTACTCTTTTGGAAAGAATTTCTGCAAAATTTCCATGCTCTCCTGTGATGTATACCCCCAAAGGACAGAACTCAACGCCTCCACTGCCTGCGTGCGCTTGCGATAGTAAGTGCGATAGCTGATGTCTCGAATATGAGGCCGCAGCTGCTCCACCACCTCATCCACATTCCGCAGCTGTTGAGGCGAAAGGTAGGTATAGTACAGAACCCAGTAATAAATTTCACCATTTTTATGTTTGTGCCGGAGCATATCTACCGCATTTTTGAGGAGGGTAATCATTTTATTACTTCGAGCTATACAGCGGGCATGATCTTCCAACTGTGTCCCAGCCAAATCGGCGCCGGCAAGATAGACAGACTCCAAAAACTCATCTATGCTGCTGCCATACTCGACCTGGAACTGATTTTTTAATTGCTGAACAGATAATTCCATACTCCACACGACATCCCGATATTTTTTCAGCAGCCGCCAAGTATCGTGGTAGCGTGGATCTTCTGTCAGGTCACAATCAACTTTCCGTCTGGCCATGAGGCTCTCCTTTCATCGCATTATAAAACTTTCAGTCAAATTGCTCCCTGGGACATATCATGGCTGACCAGGGAGATGTAATGTTGGTCTATCGTAACAGGAGCGTTATATAGAGCGGACAAAGTGTATGCTCTGATGTTACCCACATGGGTCGTATTGTTCCGGAGACACTCCATGACATAGCTGATATGCTCCTTATCCAATTTGAGCAATCGGTTTTTGACCACATCCCGCGGCATATCCTCCTGATTAACCCGGATATAGTTCTTTTTAGAGCAACATGCCTCTACGATTAACTCCACATAGCCGTCAATCAGGTCCTGCTCGTATGGGTTTTCCGCCAGCAAAGTTTCGTAGTCAATGTTCATCCTGATCAGTTCTCGATATTGTCGTATCTCATCCACCCCTATCTTATTCTTGCCTATGGACTTTTTCCCGTGCCTGGAAGGAGCGGGAGGATAGATAGAGGATTCAGTATCGCTCAAATCAGTATCGTTCTTATCAGTATTATTAGAGGCGGAAATACCGAAGTCTTGATTGCGGTTTTCCAGAAGTGCAGACTTCGGTTTTTTAGAAGTCAAGACTTCTGCACTGTCCAGAAGTCCAGACTTCGGAATTTCAGAAGTCTGGGGTGACTCTGAAGGCAGGATGAAGTTCTTAACATAGATTTTAGTTGGTCGTCCTTGCCCTTGTTTTTTGCGCTCGATTAACCCGATGCCGCACTCCCTATCCAGTTCCTTGAATAGTTTCACCAGCTTATCCTTACCAAATCCCAGGAAAGCCATAGCATCCTCCAAAGTGAAGTAGATATAGACCTTGCCATCATCATCAAGCCAGCCGTTGCGCACAGATAATGACATTCGATCAAGCAGCAGGCCATACAAAACCTTTGCCTCCATGGACACGCCATGATACCGGTGGTCAGTAAAAAGAACCTTTGGTATGCGGTAAAAGTTATATTGCTCAGACTCGTTGCCATAATAGTAATCCAACTCCAACGGTTTCATATCGGCCCCCTCCAGGCAACAAAAAAGCGCCCCCAGTGACTTGCCGTCACTGGAGGCGCACACAGTAAGATGTTTCTTAAATTTGGGCACAAAAAAATTACCCTACAGGTGATTGCCGTCACCTGTAGGGTAGTGGACACCGAAGGGGCTCATCGGTCATGACATCAAGAGCCACACCATTCGACATCCTTTGGGGATCACCTCCTGTCGAATATTTGCTGTGATATCAGGACTAAATCAGCGCAACTCCTTGATTTGCAAGGGCTTGCCGACTTAGTCCTATTTTAACAGAGCCATCATGGAACCTGATCGCAGGCAGGTCGGCCTCTCTCAAAATTCGCTTCATCCAGTAGTAGGCGGCACTTGGGCGCACCGGCTTCTCCGGAGCCAGAGGTTCCGGGAAAATCCACTGACTGACGGCGTGCTTCTTCCGATCACGCAGCCGCTGGACGGTGCTGGGCGGCAGGCGGATGGTTCGCCGGCCCCGGCTGGTCTTCGTCTCGCCGATCTCCAGTTCCCCGGCCCTGGGGACGTTCACCGAACGGAGGATCTTCAGCGTCCCGGCCTTCTCGTCGAAGTCCTGCCACATGAGGCCGCAGATCTCGCCCCGGCGCAGGCCGGTGGTCAGCTCCGTATAGAAGAAGTCCCGCCAGATCTCGCTGCGGTCTACCGCCGCCAGAAAGGTCTCCATCTGCTCCTTGGTGAGGATCTGCTTGGGCTTATAGCTGGCCTTGGGCACTGCCGCCCCGTCGGTGGGGTTCCGGGCGATCACATGGGCGGCCTCCGCGTCCTTCAGGCAGCGGTGGAGCATGGCGTGGATGCGGAGCACCATGGTGTCCGACAGTTCATGGCCGTGTTCCGGGTGTTCGCGGACGCGGCCCTCGTGTTTCAGCTTTCGGTACAGCATCTGGATGTCCATGCGGGTCACCCGGGAGATGATCTTATTCCCCAGATACGGCTTGATGTAGCACCGAATGAACTGCTCATAACTCCGCAGGGTGTTGGGCCGCAGGGTGGCCGTGCCGTAGTCCTCCATCCACCGGTCCAGCCACTCTCCCAGAGTCATGCGGCTGTCCTCGGTGAGCTCCACGTCCTGAAAGGCCTCCAGGTCCCGGTGAAGCTTATCCAGCAGTTCCTTCTGCGTTTTTGCCAGAACATACCGGAAGATGGGCTCGCCATTTTGCTTGTGGCCCACCACGATGCGGCCCTCCCAGCGGCCGTCCTCCCGCTTTCGTACCATGCCGTCGCCGGACGGCCTGCGTTTTGCCATAGGCTATCCCTCCTTATTGGGTTCGATCAGACTGCCGTCGTCGCTGCCCAGCAGACCCTCAACGGTCAGTTGCATCCCAAGCCGAAATCCCAGGATGAAGTTCTCCAGGGCCATGGTACTGCAGACTTCGTTCTCCGCGTTGAGGAGCCGCAGAAGAAGAGTTTTTTCCTTACCTTCCAACAGAGCGGTGAGCTTTTCCTCGCACTCCGCCGACTGCTCCATGGCTTCCTTCAGGGCTGTCCCCGATTTGATCGTCTGATCGTTGGGGGTGATGTTTCCAAAGTACAGATTTTCCAGTGTGTCTCGCATGTGTGCTGCCTCCTTGTCAGCAACACACAATACCCGAACTTCCTCCCAATAGCCACCCCCAACCGCAACTGTTTTCAGAAAGTTATCATCTGCCGGGGCGGGAGCCGGCGGGTCCGCTCGATCACCACTTGTAACCAGGCGGACACTATGGTAAGATGCCATTACATTCTCTCAGGCAGGAGGTGCAGATGGTGATCTACTGTATGTCGGATATACACGGCGAGCTGGATAAATTTGAGCGGATGCTGGATCTGATCCATTTTTCTGACGAGGACCATCTGTACATCCTGGGGGACGTTATCGATCGGGGCGCCCTGGGGGTGGACATCCTCCGGAGGATTATGGAGGAATCCAATATGACCATGCTCCTGGGCAACCACGAGCAGATGTGCCTGAGTACTCTAGGAACCCATAACGAGTTTGGTGCCCGGGACCTCTGGCGGATGAATGGCGGCTCGTCCACCTACCGGGAACTGCTCTACCACCGGACGCATCAAGAGCGCAACGAGATCCTGCACTTCCTCTCCGACCTGCCGGACCATTTGGAGTTGACAGTGGGCGAGCAGAAATTCCACTTGGTGCATGGGTGCCCGGGAGCGGACCACGACACCCGTATCTGGGGCCGGGTGGAGCCAGACAGCAGAAGCCCCTATCCGGACACCATTTGCATCGTTGGCCACACGCCTACGGTGTTCCTCACAGACAGGCCTGACGAGGACTTCTCCATCTGGCACGGAGACGGAATCCTCGACATCGACTGCGGCTGCGGCAGCATGAAGGCGGTCCACCGCCGTCTGGCCTGCCTGCGGCTGGACAATTTGGCGGAGTTTTATGTGGGCGGAACCAGTGGAGACGAGGTTGTCCTGCCGCAGGCGGATTCCTCACTTCGTTGAACTTGATTCCGATATGCGAGCCGCCTCCCGCCGGTACGGGAGGCGGCTTGCTCGTGTGCGGTTTTACTCTGTGAAGGGGCGGCCCTGTATTTGGCGCTGCCAGCACTTCTGGAAGGTTGGCACGCTGCCCAGGTTCTTGACCTCTTGGGCGCTGTCCTCCCGAATCCAGCGCAGCTCCTCACTGTTGGTGTTCAGAATTGTGGACAGCAGACGGGCCACCGTGGCCAGCTCTACCGCCATCTTGTACTGGCCTGTTCCCAGGGATTTGCACAGGGTCTCGAATCGGTTTGTGTCAAAGCCGTCCCTGTGGAGCTGGGGCAGCTCCTGGGTGAGCAGATAGTTCACATAGAACTCAATGGCCCGTTCCACAAAACTGTTGCGGGAGCGGACGCCGGCCCGTGTCAGGTTCTCGTCGCACAGTTTCAGGTGCTTGGGGGTCAGGGCGATTCCCGCCTTAACGCGTTTTTCGGACATAGGATAGATTCACCTCCCCGGTACCAAGGGTGTACCTTCGGAACCCCTTGATTTTTTTGGAGTTTTGGCTGGCTTCCGCACCGGTATTGGGTACCAGAGTGCCAAAAGCGACGCTGTGACCGGTACCGCCGGCCCGCCCTGCGGGTCCGGCGTTTTCGGGGCGGGAGGCACCGGACAGGTGTCCGCCCCTTTTTCCTTGTACTCAAATCCAACGGCCCAAATCTCCGCAAATCCGGCGGAAAACTGGGGGACAGGAGCCGGGGGTATCCCGGCCCCTGCTGTGGGAGAAAAGGGCACACGGAGGGGTACAGGCGGCCGCACGAGGCGATCACGGCTCAGAGGCGGCCGGGACGGCAGGGGAGAGGAGAGCGGCGGCCTCTCCGATGTCAGAGGCCAAGTGTAGCCGCACTATCTCTCCCGATACCAGAAGTCGAAAAAGAGCCGACCGGTAACATGCGTCTATCTCCTCCTGGCACTGTTTCACGAACAAACGCTGTTCCTGGGTGAGGTCTCCGTGCCGGACGTCGCAGAGATAGAGCTGGACCTGCTGTGCGTCCAGGGGCGTGCCGTGGATTTTCTGCCAGCGCCGGACGGTGTATCTCTTGATGTCTGCTGTACGTTTGGCGGCCAGAAGCGGGTCCGATTCCAGGAGCGCGTCCATGAGCTTGTGCCACACGATCATATACCTCCCTGCTTTGTGTGCTGATCCAGACGTTCAGCTGCCTTCCACCGTTCCACTGCACGCTCAGCTTCCTGGAGCTGCCCCTCATAAAACTGGTTGATGGACATCTGGATGGGCAGGATGTGGTAGCGGAGACAGCCGTTGCGGGTGCGGCCGTCCCAGGTGGTAACAGTGGTGCGCTCCGTTCGGATCAGGCACCGGTCCTCCAGCTCGGTCACATACTTGCGCACCGTGTTGACGCTCATTCCCACCGCTTCCCCAATCGTTCGGTAGCTGGCCAGGCACTGGTAAGTCTTACGGTCCTCCGTGCGCATCAGGTAGCCATAGACTACCACCGCACCGGGGGATAGTCCCAGAGAGTAGATCTCGTTGGGGAGGGGGAAGTAGTTTTTGATGGGGTCCCGCTTGGTCCAGGTCTGCCGGCTCATGTGGCGTCACCTCCCGACTGCAGCTCTACCCACTTGATGAACTTTTCCTTGGGGATCACCATTCGGCTGCCCACGCGCAGCGTGGGGAAGCCGGGTTCGTGGAACAATTCGTAGGCGGTGGAGATGGACACGCCCAATACCTTAGCCACGGTTTTTGCGTTGAGGAACAGGGGGAGTTCCTCATAGTGCTTATAGTTGGATACGATCAAAATTAGTTCCCTCCGAGAAAAAATTCAGAGAAAATTTCCTGCGTTTCGGAGGCCTCTCTGTCGGACGAAACACAGATTCATGTTGTGTGTTCCGAAACACAGCCGACCGCCGGACTGCTGCGGCGGTTTTCCGGATGTTCGAAACTGTCATGTGTGTCCTCCTTTGTAGATCGATTGCTTGCCATACACCATACCCGTTCCTGCCCTGCGGCCTTGTCTGACCTTCACAGCGTTTTCTTCCCCTGGGTTTGCTCAACTGCTTTTCCGATGGCAGCGTCCTGGCATTACTTCTCCGGAGAGTATCGTCTCTGGTGATGGGTATTCCCTTGTCAAGGTGCAGTGACTTTGCGGCTGTCTTTCCATTGACAAATTGCCCTTGCGGTGATAGACTTACCGTAACTTTTGATTAGACAGTTCCGCAACATTATCGTAACCCAGGAGCGGGCGTCTGTCAAGACTTATTATAAAATAAATTTTCGATATGTCGATTTCGGAGGCGGCTATGTGGTACGGGAAAATGTACGTTTCAGGGAGACATGAGATTTTTGAGTTCGATGCGTATGGGGTGCAGGGGGCACCCTCCGCAAGGAAGGTCCTTCCCTTTCTGGAGAGTCTGCTGTCGTTCCTGGAACTGGACTGCGGGGAGCTTACACCGATGTTCCAGAAGATTGGCGACAGCTGGGAGCGCAGAATTACCGAGGGTGACCGGGAGGCAGGAACAGCAGCCATGATGGAGCTGGGAAAGCTGGCGGCCCGGCACATCTATTTTCGCCTTCTGTACGTGCGTTGGTTTGAGCGGATGAACCGCATGGGACTTGACCAGGACTGGGGCAGTGAGGAGGACTGGAACATGCTCTCGGAACTGCGTCAGCTGCCGGAGCAGCTCCCACGGTACCAGGAGCAGATCCAACGTTTCTTTGACTTGGTGTTGGATGTGGACAAGGCGGGGCGGGATCCCCAGAAGCAGGCCTTCCTGCAGTACCTGGATGGCGAACCCATCCGCCCGGGCATGTTCGCCTTCCGCCCGATCCCGCTGAGCTTCGAACCGGTGGAGTCAGATCGGTGTGCTTCGGTTTTGTACGCCTCGGAGCTCCTGGACATGATCGACTACTCCCTGCGCAGCTGCGTGGAACGGGACATCACCGTCCGGCGGTGTAAAAGCTGCGGCCGCTATTTCCCTCAGACTGGCCGGGTCAGCGCGGAGTACTGTGAACGCCCGGTGGCCGAAGGTCAGCAGACCTGCCGGGAGCGGGGAGCTTCCCAGGCGTGGGAACGGAAGCGGTCCAATGATCTGGTGTTCAAGGCCTACCGCAGGGAGTACAAAAAGCGCTTCGCCCGGATCAAGGCAGGAAAGCTGACCCAGGAGGAATTCTCCGCCTGGAGCGAGCAGGCCAGAGAGAAAAGGAGCGAGTGCGACGAAGGGGCACTCACATTGAAAGAATTTGAGCGGTGGCTGAAGGAGTCGTAAGGACAAGTTGGCAGAAAATGAACAACGGGATCGGCGATTCAGCCGATCCCGTATTCTTTGAATAGGCAATGCAGATTTTGAGGCGCGTGCTCGTGCTTACGCCTGTCATTTCCGAGTTTATGACTCAGTTTCATAGGGCCAGGTGTTGATGCCGCCGAATTCGTAGATGTGGGTGTAGCCCAGTTCCGCCAGGGCAGAGGATGCCGTCTTACTGCGGTTCCCGCTGCGGCAGTAGACCAGCACCGTGGAATCTTTTTCAGGGATCACCTCTGCGGCGGTATCCTCGTCGATGGTTCCCACCGGCAACAGGACGGCGCCGGGGATGTGGCCGCTGTCGTACTCATCCTGCTCCCGCACATCCAGGATGATGACTTCCTGGGTGTCCATCATCTCTTTGGCCTCTTCCTGGGTGATCTGCTGGTAGCCATCCGTAGAGTTTCTGCCGCACCCAGTCAACAGCAGAAGAGATAAGAGTATAGGCAGGATTCGTTTCATTTGAGTTCCTCCAGAAGTCTGGCGGCAAAGGCTCTGTGCCCCTGCTCCGTAAAGTGGACGCCGTCGTAGGCCAGAGGGATATCCCACTTTCCGGCATCGGCGAAATGGATGCCCAGCTGCTCCGCCAGGGTCTGACAAAGCCGGGCATCGGCGCAGGAATCGTCAATGAGTTGCTGATCCGGCACCCACGCGCCCCGTTTCAACGGCGGCGGGGCAATCAGCAGGAGCTTGCTTCGCTCCAGGGATATGTCGGAGAGAAACCGTTTCAGACTCACGGCGGCTTGTTCCGGGCTTCTGCCTTGGAGCAGGTCGTTGGTTCCGACCATGATGATCAGCAGATCGGTATCAGCAGAAAAGTTAGGGGCCGTTGAGGGAATCTCCCGACCGTTCTTTCCCATGTTGCGGACGGTCCAGCCAGTTTTCTCGGCCAGAATGTCCACCCACCGGCTGTCCGGATCATAGCGGCCACCCAGATAGGAGCGTGGATCATAGCCGTAGGTGTTAGAATCGCCGAAACAGATAACGTTCATTTGGTATTTCCTCTTCTCTGCGTGATATCGGGGAAACTTCGATAGACGCATTGCCCTATGGAGATCATTGCTCTCAGCCCCTGCTCAATTCGTTCCTTTTCCCCGCTTTCATCCGTCCGGAGCCGTAGCAGCGGGATACCGCACAGTTCAAAAATGCGGTTTTTCTTTTCATCTCTGTCTGCTTGGGTGCTTCCTGCAGCGTGAAACGCGACTCCATCTACCTCTACTGCCAGCAGAGGAGACTTGTCCATCCTGCGGAACA
>PPYE01415942.1_pt1 | contig 10282 bp, 7 predicted proteins | sample 1559881 | NCBI WGS metagenome assembly PPYE01 (sample SAMN08240022, study PRJNA423297) | Human gut metagenome, whole genome shotgun sequencing project.
TGATTATGCACGCCTCACATTCAGAAAGTTCTAAAAAAATATACCACAGGCTATACAAACTGTCTGCCGATAAAATATCGGCAAAACAATTTATACGCTATAGCAGTGGCAAACCACTATACCGGATTTCCAGAAATCAATTTATCGGCAGAAATAAAACCGGTGCCACCACTCATGGAGCCGGCTTTACAAATATTGAAGCCGGCTTCATGAAACAAGTTCTTTACCTTCCTGTAGTCTGTGGTGAAATAAATTTATCTTCTAGGCTTGATATCCAATTTTACCGGCTTCAACATGTTTTCCGGACTTAGGATTGTATCCAACTCTTCCTTATTTAAAATACCATGTTCCAAGACCAGTTCATAAACACTTCTACCTGTTTCCAACGCTTCTTTTGCAATCTTTGTAGAGTTTTTATAACCAATAATCGGATTCAATGCGGTTACTACACCAATACTGTTATGCACTTCAATCTTGCAACGTTCCGCATTAGCAGTAATACCTTCTACACAACGTGTACGCAAGGTTTCAAAACCATTGATCATTAAATCTACAGATTCAAAACAACACTGTGCCATCACCGGTTCCATAGCATTCAGTTCCATTTGGGCAGCTTCGCCAGCCATAGTCACACATAGTTCGTTACCCATTACCTTATAACAAATCTGATTCATCACTTCAGGAATCACCGGATTCACCTTACCTGGCATTATAGAAGATCCCGGTTGCATAGCCGGAAGGTTGAATTCTCCTAAGCCACAACGCGGTCCGCTGGCCAGCAAACGTAAATCATTACATATTTTATTTACCTTTACGGCTATCCTTTTTAAAGCTGAAGCATAACCTACCAAGCAGGAAGTATCTGAAGTAGCTCCTACCAAATCTGACGACAATTTGAAATCAAAACCTGTAATTTCACACAATGCTTTCACACATTTTTCCGCATATCCCGGTTCCGCACAAATGCCTGTACCAATAGCGGTAGCACCCATATTTACTGTCAGGAAGTCTGCCGCAGCTTCATTCAAATGACGAATTTCATCTCTCAATATACTGGCAAAACCATTGAATGTCTGACCTAAAGTCATAGGAACGGCATCTTCCAACTGAGTACGCCCCATTTTGATGATATGTGCAAACTCTTCTCCTTTCTTATGGAATGCACCAATCAGCGATTCCAAATAAGGCAGAAAACGAAGATGAGAATAATACATGCCAATATGGATTGCAGTGGGATAAGCATCATTCGTTGATTGCGAGCAGTTCACATGGTCATTAGGAGAGCAATATTGATACTCGCCACGTTTGTGTCCCATAATCTCCAAAGCACGGTTAGCAATGACTTCATTAGCATTCATATTGGTAGAAGTACCGGCACCTCCCTGAATCATGTCTACCGGGAATTGCTCATGATGCTCACCATTTAAGATTTCCTGACACGCCAACACTATGGCATCTTTTTGTTCTTTAGTCAATAAACCTAACTCATAGTTAGCCATTGCAGCTGCCATTTTCGTAATGGCAAGACCGTTGATAAACAACGGATATTCATTTAGATGAAATTTACTTATTGGGAAATTTTCTATGCCTCTTAGAGTCTGCACACCATACAATGCACTGGCCGGAATTTCGCGGGCACCAATTAAATCACTTTCTACTCGGGTTTCTTCTGTAAGTTTTGTTTCCATGATCAGGTTATTTATTAGTTTATCATTTCTTATTTTATACAGCAAAGGTATAAACTAACATTTTGATATCAAAATATAATCTGATATAATTTCAAAATATTATTTTATACTTATTTTTCGAGATAAAGCAGACAACAAACTTACATTATGAAAGTTCATTCAGTTAACAAAGTCTTATATCCTTTGAAGTTCATTCAAAAAACAGACATAAAAAAAGGCGTCCATTCAGAACGCCCTTATTCTATTTTTTAACTTCGGAACTCTTATTTAACCTTTATTCTATCAAAGCCTTCTCCAAATACACCAATGACAGCACTTTGTGATACAAATGCATTCGGATCTATATCTTTTATCAAACGGAATATAGTAGTAGACTCACGTTTTTTTGCCAGCACAAACATCATTTTCACACCCGCACCGGTATAACAACCTACTCCGTCAATGAACGTCACTCCTCGATGAAGGTCTTTATTTATGCGATGCCCTATTTCTTCATGCTTCTTAGAAATAATAAAAAATTGCACTGACTGACGGGCACTATTTACTACCTGATCCAAGACAAAGCTGGATATAAACAAGACAACATATCCATATACCACCTTCTCCCAATCATGCAATACAAAATAACTGGAAGAGATAATAACCAAATCACACATCAAAATAACCCGGCCCAAAGTAATATCACGATACTTATTGACAATAGCAGCTATAATATCCGTACCTCCTGTGCTACCATTGGCAGAAAAAGCGACACCAATACCACCTCCGCAGAAAAAGGCTCCCAAGACACAAGCCATGAAAGGTTGGTCATGTATTAAAGACTCTCCCCCGGTCAAATCCTGTATGATAGGCAGAATAGAACTCAGCACAAATACAGCATAGATGGTTTTCACACTAAACTTCCATCCCAAAATAACCAAAGAAAGTATCAACAATGCTCCGTTTATTCCCAAATAGGTGTACTGAACCGGCAAACCGGTAGCCCAATAAACAATAGAAGCAATACCTGGCACCGCACCCGAAGGAAGGTCATTAGGTAACAAAAAGACGGTCCATCCAATAGCATACATCAGCATACCAAGAGCAATCAACATATAATCCCTTAGTTCTCTGATAATCCGTTGCTTACGCGTCGTAATAAAGACTGAATCCATGTGAGTTTTCCTTTATAAAATCATATTGTCCGCAAAAGTACAAAAAGATTGAATCACTTGGCTTCAAAAGGTGACATTTTTTCAAGTAAAAAGTCCTGTTAGTCCGATTTATCAAAAACAACAGTGCCTTTCACCCTTTATTATTCTTTAGGATGTAAATACCAATCTTTATAATCCGCGCCAAAAGAATCTCTCCACTGTTTAAACTCGGGATAATAGGTAGTAATAGACACCTTCTCTGAAGGCCATCTAAATTCACTGTTACTGATATTTATAGCGAAAGGCATATTATCTTCTGCTATATAATACATTGGGATACCATTGGAGTCTTGACTCAAATCACTACCCGTACCACGTAAACTCTCATCAGCTACGCTTGTCGGCTTATAGCCTGACAAATGTACTTCATGAGAACGTTTATTCACAAAAATGAAAGAATTGTAAGGCGGATAAGCATCCATGTCGCTTACTTTATCATATTTTTTAAATCCGATCACTACAGTCACAGGCTTTTTGAGAACAGGCTTTATATCAGAAAAAAGTATTAATACAGGCTTTTCTATTCCCGGCTCAAAGTTTTTTCCGATCACATTACCTTCTTGACTCACCTGCACCAAATCTATATGCTCCTTCCCTACGTAATCCAACTGAAAACCAAACCCATTTGTATAAGTAGCACCATCATTCATCGGAGTAAAAGTAGTAGTGGTGCGCACCAATGCGTTAGAAGATTTATCTTTCACAACTGTACTGGAATAATATATCACAACATCATTCATATCGTAATCATTCTTATCAGGCCAATTGTCCTCATAAGCCAAAGACCCTTTGACTACATACGAAATTTCACCCTTATTTACTTCATCCGGTATATTAGGAGTAGGTTCTACAGAAGAAGAAGCAGACGCCATAATAGCAAACTGTACATCATTAAAACGCATGTCCACATTATCTTCCATAGCCATAAAGAAACAATTGTCCAGTTCCGGATCACTTAACAAAACTGAACGTTGCTCTTTATTATCGTTATATGCAGGATTAGAATAACGAGGAAAAACACCCTTTTCTTTTCCAAATCCCATTCCCAATAAAATCCATCCAATATGAGTACCTTGGGGAAATTCATCTTCATACTTGCTTTGTTCCTTATTCCAATATTTTAGTTTTATTTGCTCACCGACTAAAGATTTAGGAGCATTCCTACTGGAACGTGGAATCAGGATGGTCTTTTTTATGGTAGCTATGTCCACAGACTCTCCTTCTTTATAAGTATAATAAGCAACCATATCCTCCCACGCAGTAGACGAGAAATCAAAATAAGTCGCGACCAAACCTGTAGATTTAGTTATTACCATATCATTACTCCCTGAAGTACGTAGTTCCGGAAACCTTTCCAACAAATTACGATTATCTACTACTATAGAACGGCTTAAATTACTGCATCTCTCTAAAAAAGCACCGGGTATATCCAACTTTTCAGGCAACAAATAATCAGGAACCCCATTTTCATTCCAATTACCCAATACATCATATCCGTCAGGATAACTCACTCCTCCCATTACCGCTCTAGAATGCCCGTTGGCAGACAGTTGTGCCTTATAATCAACATAATTAAAGGTTAGTCCGTCAGATAGAAATTCCAATTCAACAGGTGATACGACCAACACATTATCAGTTACCAGCCATACCTTTTTCAAATAAGCCGGCAAAGATACTTTTGAAAAAAATCTACCATTCATATCAGTCGAAGCGGCATAAATGGGATTTATATCTTTAAATTCCCAAGTATTTCCAACTAATTCCATAGGATATTCATCATACAGATAAAAAGCAGTCTGTACTTTCATGCCATAATCAATGATAAGTTGACTATTACGGACAGTAGTAAAATCAAAAAAATCGTCTTTATTGATTTTTTCCTCCTCTTCTTCCTCTTCCCCCGTATATATATCATGCATATTACGCAAGCAAGACACAAAGAAAACTGATAAGCAGATGATCCAAAATTTTGTTTTCATAAAGTAGTGCGTGATTATTTTCGACAAATATAGCCATAAATAACTAAAAAACAACTAAATAGTCAGAAAAAAAACTGTCCCCCGACTCACGTCGGAGAACAGCCACAACACAAACACAAAATAAAACACGACAAAACTACTATGCAATTTTTTAGCCTGCTCTATGTTTTGAGTACCAACTCCTTATTAGCAAAATCAGGATTAGCCCATACCTTCTCAATATCTCCGGCACGACGACCCACGATCTGATAATTAAGTTTCACACCGGTAGCTTTTTCAAACGTATTGATCAGTTCCAATACAGAAACGCCTTTACCCGTTCCAATATTAAAGACTTCCACCTTCTCCTTCTGCTTGTTATTCAAAATGCGATCCATTGCGATAACGTGAGCCTTCGCCAAATCCACTACATATATATAGTCACGGATGCAAGAACCGTCCGGTGTATCATAATCATCCCCGAACACACTCAGTTTTTCACGAATACCCATCGCTGTCTGAGTAACATAAGGTAGCAAATTTTGTGGAACCCCATTAGGTAATTCACCTATTAATGCAGTGGGATGTGCGCCAATAGGATTAAAGTAACGCAACATAATAGCATTGATAGGCGATCCCGAAGCAACTGTATCACGAATAATTTCTTCATTGATCTGTTTTGTATTACCGTACGGAGACTCAGCCTTCTTAATCGGAGCCTCTTCCGTTACAGGAAGAACATCGGGCTGACCATACACCGTACATGATGATGAAAAAATAATACCTTCTACTCCATGTTTCGGCATTAACTCCAACAGGTTAATCAATGAAACCAAGTTATTGCGATAATACAACAACGGTTTTTGTACCGATTCACCCACAGCCTTGCTAGCCGCAAAATGAATAATACCTTTTATACCCGGATATTTAGTAAACAGCTTATCCATTCCCTCAAGATCCAAGCAATCCAACTTTTCAAATGCAGGACGGATTCCTGAAACCTTTTCTATATTATCTACCACATCGGCGCTTGAGTTGGACAAATTGTCCACAATCACTACGTCGTAACCGCTATTTTGCAGCTCTACTACCGTATGAGAACCGATGTAGCCGGTTCCTCCTGTTACTAAAATTCTTTCTTTCATAATACTTAATATTCTGTCGTTTTCTAATAGGTTCAAAACAACTTCGACGGGTAGATCCCTTTTCGTATCATATCATTGATACGAAGCAGGACTTGTATCTTGTCATCATGCGATACCAATCCCATCCATCTGGCAGGTGTCTCAATCACTTTCACCCTGACTCCGTCAGCAATACGCTCATTCATAAAAGCCGGAATAGAATAATGGGCTTTCATATCCATTCCATTCTCATCTATGAACTTATCGAACGCCTTCTTCATCTCACCGAATACCTGCGGAGTAAATCCCCACATATTCATTGAAACCAAGCTGTTGTCATCCAAAGCCACCCATTTATGTAATTCATTAGGATACATCGGATTTCCACTTATCCGTTCTACTCCTACACGGTCTGTAACGGACAACAGATATCCTTTTTCGTCCACTTCACAAATACCACGGGTAACCCCTCCGCTTTCCGCCAATACATTTCTCAGCCTGTAGCAAATATTGAAACTATGGTAGTCAGCTTCTCCCAACATCACCAGATTATTATATAACAATTCAAAACTTTCTCTTTGGTAAAAGTTCACGGCATTTATCACACCGAATGGAGAGTCAATCAACTCTTCTCCCATCAGAACAGCTCTTACCGAACCGTACAGTGCTTTGCGCTTCGGATTACGCTTTTCTTCAGGAATCGTTTCCACATCCTGATAAACATACTCCACTTCTACCACATGTTCGTATTTGCCTGATACCAGTTTCTTGAATTCTTGTTCAAAATGTCTGCTTATGACAAATACGATCTTATTAAATCCGACTCTTACGGCATCATATATGGAAAAATCTAATATTGTTTCGCCATTAGGACCTATTCCCTCCAGCTGTTTCAATCCACCATATTTATTCCCCATAGTGGCCGCGAGTACAATCAAGGTCATAGCCATTTAATCTCTCTATTAATTCTAATGCAAAAATAAGCATAAAAATTGAATTTACGGACAAGAACAATGGATTTCTTTCTAATAAAAAAGTCCGAAGCTGTGCTCCGGACTTCTGAATCGGTTTATTTTAACGATGAAGTGAATTTATTCTATTCCAAACAAAACACCCAAGCCTTTGTCTACACCTGAAAATCCCATGAATGCCATTGCCAGCAGACCGGCAGTAACCAATGCGATAGCCATTCCCTGCATTCCTTTAGGTATATTCACCAAACTTAATTGTTCACGGATACCTGCAAACAACACCATAGCCAAAGCAAAACCAAGAGCTGTAGAGAAGGCATAAACCACCCCCGTCAACAAATCAAAGTCTTTCTGGATTACCAAAATAGCCACACCCAGAATACAGCAGTTAGTAGTAATCAACGGAAGAAAGACTCCTAATGCCTGATAAAGGGCGGGAGATACCTTCTTCAAAATGATTTCCACCATCTGTACCAATGCTGCAATGACAAGGATAAATGCAATGGTCTGCAAATATTCCAACCCGAAAGCATCGAGCACGAATTTCTGGATAAGATAGGTAACAATGGTAGCGATGGTAAGCACGAATGCAACAGCCGCTCCCATACCCGTAGCTGTCTCAACTTTCTTGGATACACCGAGGAATGGACAAATACCCAAGAATTGTGACAACACAATGTTGTTCACAAATATAGCGGTGATAAATATCAATATATATTCCATTTTCTTACTTTTTACGGGTTATGCTTTCTTCAGTTTATTCACAATCGCAATGAGGTAACCCAATGCAATGAAGGCTCCCGGTGCGAGAACGAAAATCAACATTCCGTATTGCTCCGGCATCAGCAAGATACAGTTTACCACAATCAACGGAATAAACAATCCCAAAGTAGCATACAGCGCCGGCACATATGCCTGCATAATCATCTGCAACAAGGTTACAAATGATGCAATAACCACAATGAATGCAGGAATACGCACCATATCAGGAATCAGATTCTTGATAGATGAAATTACCACATTCGAACAAATCAACACAAACATGGTTGCCAGTCCCATACCCATACCATTGATGGCAGAAGAAGTGGTTCCCAATGTAGGACACATACCCAAAAGGAGTACAAACGTAGGATTCTCTTTGACAATCCCGTTCATCAATACTTTAAAATTATTCATAGTCTGCTCCTTCCTTATTTTTTGTTTTTACAATCTTGCTTTGGGCATTCTGCTTTTTTACAGTCCGCCTTGTCGCAGTTAGCAGGATCACATTTACCACCACAAGCAGCTTTGCAGGCAGCAGAGTCACAGGCTTGTCCGCAACAATCCTGAGTTCCCTCACATTGTGCCTTAGCTGCTTTGGGGTCATCGGCAGCAGTTTCAGACACCTGCTGTGTCGCACCGCTGGAACCATCCACATTTTGGCCACTATATGCCGCATAAGCATTATTCACAGCTTTCAGAAAAGCACGTGTCGTGATAGTAGAAGCAGTGATTGCATCTATCTGACCGCCATCTTTATTTACAACCAATGCTTTCTGTCCCGGATTCATACCAGTAATATCGCCTTTGCCGCCTTTCTTAAACCAATCGGCTGCCTTTGATCCCAGTCCCGGAGTTTCTGCATGACTCAACAAAGAATAGTCTATAATATTACCCTCTTTATCGAAACCTACCAATACATTCAACGCACCACCAAAACCATTTGCAGAAGACTCTACGGCTGCACCAATAAATTCTCCTCCTTTGGTTGCTTTATATATCTTATAAGTAACGCCTTCCAATTCTATGGTTTCAGGAGCTTCGGCAGGATTATTGTCAAATCCCGGAACTACGATAGCAATGGCATCACTCAAAGCCTTGGCATTAGCCTGTGCAATGGGTTCCTTTGTCAACTCATTATTGATTAACGGAGTGAATGCGTTCATAATGAATATAGCGAAAGACATACCTTCGGGATATGCACCGAACAAACGGATAACCACCGTCAGGAAACCGATAGCCACACCGTAAATAATCATACCTTTATGAGTCATAGGCGAAGTAACATAGTCGGTTGCCATGAAAATAGCTCCCAACATCAAACCACCTGTAAACAAGTGAGCCAACGGAGATGCGTAAGCAACCGGATCAACCAAATGCATCAGCCCGGCAAATACAAATACTGTCACCAGAATAGATACAGGAATATGCCAGGAAATAATCTTTTTCCATAGCATATATCCCAGACCAAGCAATAAAGCCAATGCACTCACCTCACCTAGTGAACCCGGGTTATTACCCAGAAACAGACTTAATGTATCGGGCAACTGACCTAAAGCATTTGCATCACCCTTTACAGCCATTTTCATCAATGCCAGCGGAGTAGCACCGGTTTCAGCATCGGTATAACTTCCCCATTGTTGAACCAACGGCCATGAAGTCATCTGCACAGGAAAAGAAATCAGCAGGAAGATACAGATGGTAGAGCGTTCTCTCTTCAAAATAAACTTGGTAATCGCCCATTCGAAGAATACACAGGCGGCAACCGAGGTCAAGGTCACCACCACGGCGCCCAGTCCGAACATATAAAATGACACCAGCAACGCAGGTATCAACGCAATGAGTACACCATACATATTCTTCTGTATGCTGTCACCGCTATGAACGTGAGGCGATAATGATACTATTAATTTATTAGCCATACTATTTTGTCGAATTATTTTTTAGCATTACGTGCACGGATGATACCGCCTACTGTGCCCTTACCCAAACGGATATAGTCCAGCAAATAACGATGAGACGGACATGTAAACTGACACGAACCGCACTCGATGCACGACATTACATCTTCTTTTTCTACTCTCTCCCAGTCCTTATGAGCTGAAAGTGTCGCCAACAAGAAAGGCTCCAATCCCATAGGACACACACTGACGCACTTGGCACAGCGGATACAGGGCTGAGCTTCCGCACGGGCAGCTTCCTTATCATTCATAATCAGCACACCCGAACTACCTTTACAAATGGGAACTTCCGTATTAACCAGTGCTTTACCCATCATCGGACCGCCACCAATCACTTTTCCCGTATCTTCGGGCAAACCGCCAGCCGCATCAATCAGCTGGCTCATCGGGGTACCCATACGGGTGAGGAAGTTGGAGGGGTTCTTGACAGACTTACCCGTAACAGTCACGATACGTTCAAACAAAGGTTTGTTTTTCTGAACGGCTTCATAAACGGCAAATGCAGTACCTACATTCTGAACTACCGCACCCACATTGATAGGAATAGCGGGAGGAGCAGGAACCTGGCGACCGATCACAGCATCTATCAACTGTTTCTCACCACCTTGCGGATATTTCACCTGCAAAG
>PPYE01777279.1_pt1 | contig 10282 bp, 10 predicted proteins | sample 1559881 | NCBI WGS metagenome assembly PPYE01 (sample SAMN08240022, study PRJNA423297) | Human gut metagenome, whole genome shotgun sequencing project.
GGAGCAGGAGCAGGAGCTGGAGCCGGAGCAGGAGCAGCAGCTGGAGCCGGAGCAGCAGCTGCAGGGTGGCCACTACTAATTGTTGTTGGAGTTATTTTATTAATTGTCATGCTTATTGGATTTTTAAGCTTTTTCAGCATAATGGGAGATATGATAATTGGAAAAATAGGAGACTTCTTTCAAGGAATTTGGGATTTAACACAAACAATTTTTGAGGGAGATGCTCCAGATGCTGGAGTAAATAATTCGCATATATTAGAAAATGCTAAGTATTTGGAGGAAATGGGATATGATTTGGTAGGAATGGGCTTTATAAAAGCAGATAAATATATTAACGATAATCAAAAAAATGATGAAGATAAAAATAGTGAAGGATATTCGTGGAAACAGTGGTATAATGCAAATGGTGAGCTTAAAGATTCAGACAAAGGCATTTGCCATACGGATTATTCAGATGGAGATTATATAGAAAGAGAAGATGGTGAAGAAACACAGTCAGGAGAGCAAAAAAATCCTATTGAAGATGTTAAATCTTGGCCAATTAAGTGGTATTTAACAACGGCGGCCAGATCATATGTTAATGGTACTTATGGAGGAATGGTTGTCCAAGAGAACTTTGAAGAAGATGGATTCTTTAATGCTTTATTTGATAAATTGACTTTTAACTCTTCAGAACATACACTTACAACAGATACTGTAGGTAAAGATTCTTTAACCATAAGTTTAGATTCATGGACCGCCAAATATGGAGTCGCTTTTGAATTCCTAGTATGTTTGCACTTAGGGACAATGTCTCCAGAATTTGTTTTAGATTTATGTGAAAATGAGGAGTCTAGAACTAAGGTTATAATAGGACTTAGGGATGTTAATATAAAAGCAAAATTTAACTGGCTAGACAATAGTGGCGACCCAGTAATAGAAGATTTATATAGTGAATTTAAAGATAAAGATTATGAAAATGGATTACACATAATAGGCTCAGACGGAGTAGAATATTCTTTCACAAAGGAATTTATAAAAAAAATTATTAAGTATGCCGAAGATGAAAGAGAAGTATACTATCCGATTATTATGTATACTACAAATCATTGGTATAGAGATCTAGTATTTAAAGATACAAGTAAAGGTATAGAATGTTACGAGTATAGTACAGATTTAAAAGTTGATGCGGGCATTGAAGATGAAGAGTTAGAAAAGTATAAAAATAATTTAGCCATTTATTTTTGTTCGGACAGTGCACCAAAACAGATAAAAAAACCATATTACATTGACAAAATTCCAAGGATAATTGAACTAATAAACAATAATAAATATCATGTATTTAAGGGTTCATATAGTAATAACCTTGACGATACAGATCTTGCTAGTAAAACCGAGGAGGAAAAAAAGAAATTTGCAGAGAGTTTGCCATATTATACAGAACCAAAAAAAATAAAATGGCTAACCTCTATAAATGCTGGAATACAGCTTCTACAACAAGTGGAAACAGAACAAGCAGAATATAATTTAAGAGACTTAAAAGAAATATTAGCATACTATAATTTTTCAATAGATGAACAAGAAGAAGGAGAATATTCAACAGCAACAAATCAAGAAGAAATAGCAGCACAAAAAGCTTATGATGAATGGTGTAGTAATTGGAGAAACAGAGTAAGTGGATATGTTGACACAAATGGAAATGTAGTTAATGCAATTGAAGGGGATGAAGACCCTGAAGGACAAGGATATGTAAATTGGGGAAAATATATAATACCAGATGATGAAGATGAAGGAACACGAACTGCCAATACAAGTAAATTGGAAGACTCTAGTTTAAATATTGCTGCAAGAGGAATTGGAAATACAGGATTTGGTTATGGCGAATCAGTTTGTTCAACTTTAAATGGTAAAGTAGTTGCAGTGACTGAAAGCAGTATAACAATAAAGTCTGATGATGGTACATTAATGCATATTTCAAATATTTCTACAAACTCAAATATGGAAGTAGGAAACACTGTATATGTAGGAACAGAGGTTGCAACAACAACAGATAAAAATATAAATGTAATATTAAAAGACAAATATCACAATACATTAGATGTAGAAAAATATATTGATGTTGCAGTATTAATAAATGCATATGCATAAAATAGAATTGGGGTGAAAGTTATTGCTAAAATATAAAATAGTAGTAGGTATATTAATTTTAGTTAATATAATAACTGGTATATATATAATGTGGTTTATAAAAGTGCCAATTACATATACATTAGAGGAGTATAAAGAACAAATGGGATTTTATGACTCTTATAAAGAAATTAAAATGATATATTTTGAAAATTATAATCTTTTAAAAGAGCAATATAAAGGAGAAATAGATACAACCTATGTAATAACTACATATACTAACTTAATAGATAAATATTTTAATAAAATATATCAAAATACTAAAGATTTAAAAGAAGAAGAAATAGAAAAATATTTTAAAGAAAATTTAGCTGAAATACAAATAAATATGGGATTAACAGAAGTAGAAGAATTTATTAACCTTGTAAATATATTAAAGAGCTATAAAATATCAGAACGAGCATATACAGGTGGTAAATTAGTAGAAAATAGTATTAAAGACTATGATACTTATATGAGCTTTTTATTAGAGATGTATTATGGAGAAGTAACAATAACATTTGATGTATATTTAAGTAAAAAAGACAATATAGAAGAACCAATTATTAAGTTTATACCTGTAAAGGAGGAGCTATAATTGAAAAAACATAGAAAATTAGATATTATAGCAATAGTGCTAACAATTATATTATTAATGACAATATGCATGAATGTATGTGTATATATATATAAAATAATATCTCCTTTAGTCCAAAATAAAAGAGTGCAAAAAGAATATGAAGAACTTATAAAACAAAGAGATGAGCAATTAGCTAATATTAGAAAAACAAAGACAGAAGAAGAAAAAAATAAAGAAGAGTTAGAAGAAGTAAAAGAAATGGAGGAAAAGAAGAGAATAACATATTATTTTTCTAAATATATAACATATTTAGAAGAAAAAAATTATGAAAAGGCATATAATTTACTTTATGAAGACTACAAAAATAATTATTTTCCTACATTAGAAGATTTTGAAAAGTATGCTAAAGAAAGATATCCAGATTTTATGAGGATAGAGCATACATATATGAGTAGACAAGGAGATTATTATATATTAACAGTAAACATATATAATTTATTAACTAATGAAATCATAGAAAAAGAGCAAAAATATGTAATAAAAGAAAAAGATTTTTTAGATTATGTATTATCCTTTCAGGTTAGATAGGGGGCAAATCATTTGTTTTGGAAACATAGAACAGATTTTAGAAAAAAAGTAAAAGAAATATTTGACAAAAGTAAAAAAAAGATAGGAGTACTACTAATAATATGGGTAATAATGGTGGTTATAAATTACTTATTAGGAACATTGAAGGCAAATCCTATTCCATTAACCTCATATGAACCACATGTTTCAATAATGGATGACACGCAAAAAGTGCCACAAAATTTGCAAGAGCCAATCGAAAATTTATTTAGTCAATTTGTGGAATATTGTAATAACCAAAATTATGTGGCGGCATACAATATGCTAAGTGATGGATGTAAGGAATATCTGTATCCTACGCAAAAAGATTTTGATGCATATGCTAAAAGTATATTTAATACTAAAAAAATTTATAATATACAAAACTATTCTGTAAACGATGGTGTGTATATATATAATTTAAGAATATTAGATGATGTTTTAGCAACTGGATTAACTGGTGAAGAAGATTTACTTTATTATGAAGAAAAAGCAGTAATAGAAAATATAGACAATGATCTATACCTATCTATAGGTGGATATATAAAGGAAGAAAAATTATATACACTTTTTGAAGACGAATATATGAAATTAACAGTAGATAAAGTTGTAGTAATGGATGATAGAGAGATTTATACTATGAATGTTAGAAATAAAACTGATAATATAATTATAATAGCAGATAATTCTAGTATTTATGAAGTAGGAATGAAAATGGGGTCAGAAACCAGAAAAATACAGGAAATACCAATTGGAGGAATAGTATTAAATCCAAGTGATGAGAATAAAACCTATGAATTATCATTTACAAAATTTTATGATGAAACAGAAGAAACAGAGAGTATAATATTTAATACCGTATATATAGTTAATAAATATGTACAAGATAAAGAAATTATGAAAAAAGAGAAGGAAAATGCAATTGATTCATATAGTTTCGAGTTGAAACTTCACTAAAAAGAATTAAATAATTATTATAAATAAGGGGAGATTTAAGATGGAAAAAAATAATGAAGTTAAAATAAGCTATGGAAAGAATTGTAATATAATACCAGCAGAAAATGGAAAAATGGGTTATTCAGAAGATGTTATCATTGTAGAAACAACTAGAATAGGAGAAGATGGACAAGAAATTACTGAAAAAGAAATTTATAACAGGGAAAATGAAAGAATAGGATTTATAGATAAAGATGGAAACATTCAATTTGAAGAGACTTTTAAGGAAGAACTAAAAGAAAAATTAGGAAAAGACAATTACGAACAATTAAAACTTGATGAAAGACAAATTACCTTTGAGGAGTTGCAAAAAGATAATGAATTCCAAGAACTAAAAGAGGGTAAAGATATTGATGGACTAACCCCAGAAGAAGTAACAAAGATACTAGAAGAACATAATAACAAGAACGAAGAAAAAGAGCAAAGAGATGATGCACAAAAAGATGAAGAAACATTAAGAGAAGAAATTTCGAAGGATTTAGAAATAGAAAAAGATGAAATATTATATGCAGAGACAGTTACAGATAGAAAGGCTAACGAGATATTAAATGATGGCAATTCTGCAGGATATCCAATAATGTTAACAATGAAAGATGGAAGTGTACAGTTTGTAAAGAGAGATAAAGAACAAGGAAAATATGAAACAATACAAGGAATGAAAGAAACAAAGGAAAATGAAACTACTAATTTTATTACTCCAGATGGAAATATAAAAGAGGTTGCTGTAATAGGAAGATTTTACAACCAAACAAACCAAAATAGAACAATAGGAATTACAAGAGATGAAACAGGAAGAGCAAAACCAGTAGTAGAAAATATAGCACAAGATCAATTAGGTAATAATTGTTCAATATCTAGAACTTTAGAAACTAGCAACAACCAAAAAGAAACAATTGGTGGAAATGTAGAAAATTTTGTAGAAAGTCGTACTCCAGAACAAGTAGTAAACTTCTCATATGAAGTACAAGAAAAGAGAGAAGAAGGAGCAGAACCCAAATTAAAAGATTGCGCAACAGTAGAGGATACATATAAAATTGGAGAAGTTTCAAACTTATTAAATGCACAACAAATAGCTGATGAAGTGTTAGCCAAAGGAGAAAATTTAAGTAGAGATGAAATTAAAGGATACGTTTATGCATGTATAGATAGAAATTTACCAAATATAAAACCAGAAGAAAAGGAAAAATTAGCATGTGAAGCAATTGAGATAGTAAGAGATGAATGCATAACTAGAGCACCAGAAGAAAGAAGACCATATCCTAATGAATAGATAAATATATATTATTTAAATCATAAAAAATCACCTTTTAAAATATAATTTAAAAGGTGGTTTTTTTATGAGAAAAAGAATTATTATAATTCTGATATTAAGTATGTGCCTACTTACGAAAACAGTAAAAGCAAACATAGAAGATAATGAAAACGTTAACTTAGATGAGATATTGCAAACAGCTAATGTACAGACAATGCCACAAATATCTTCCAAAATAGCATTGGTATATGATAGAGCATCTGGAAAAGTATTATATGAAAAAAATGGATATAAGCAAACTAAAATGGCAAGTACTACAAAAATAATGACTAGTATAATAGTTCTAGAAAATGCTAATCTAAATGATACAGTTACAGTGAGTAAAAAAGCAGCAGGAACAGGTGGCTCAAGATTAGGATTAAAAACAAATGATAAAATAACGGTGAATGATTTATTAATGGGCTTAATGTTAGAATCAGGAAATGATGCAGCAGTTACATTAGCAGAATATGTTGGAGGTAGCATACAAGGTTTTGCAAATTTAATGAATAAAAAAGCAGCAGAATTAGGGTTAAAAAATACCAATTTTGTAGTTCCACATGGATTAGATAATGAAGACCATTATACAACAGCATTAGAACTTGCTAAAATTACAGATTATGCGTTAAAAATAGAAAAATTTAGGAATATAGTAGAGACTAAAGCATATAATGTAACAATAAACGGTTATAGCAAAGCAATAGAAAATACAAATGAATTGTTAGGGAACCTTTATGGTGTATATGGTGTAAAAACTGGCTTTACAAATGGAGCAGGAAGATGCTTAGTAACAGCCTGTAAAAGAGATAATTTAGACATTATAACAGTAGTATTAGGAGCAGATACTAAAAAAATAAGAACAACAGATAGTATAAAACTAATAGAGTATATATATAAAAATTATAAAATAATAGATATAGAAAAAATAGTAAATGAAAAATTTAATGAATGGAGAAATATAAATGAAAGACAAATTAATGTAAACAAAGGAGTGTACAATAATGTAATTATGAAACTAAAAGCTCTTAAATATACAAAAATGGCAGTAAAAAATGCAGAAGTAGATAATATAAATGTAGATGCGAACTGTTTATATTATTTAGAAGCTCCAGTTGAAGCAAACAAAAAGATAGGAACATTAAAAGTAAAAATAGGTAATGAAACTATACAAACAGTAGATATTGTAATAGAAACAGAGATAAAAAGGAAAGAAATAACAGATTATTTTTACCAATTTTTAGATGTAATATATTGACTTTTTGAGATAAATTTGCTATTATAATTAATAGCTTATGCGAAAGTAGCTCAGTTGGTAGAGTGCAACCTTGCCAAGGTTGATGTCGCGGGTTCGAGTCCCGTCTTTCGCTCCAAATACATATGGCGACATAGCCAAGTGGTAAGGCACGAGTCTGCAAAACTCTGATCCCCGGTTCAAATCCGGGTGTCGCCTCCAATAAAGTCAAAAAGTCCATTTTGGGCTTTTTATTTTTCAGCATTTTCTTTGGGTTTCTTTGAGTGTCAAACCCTTTTGTACCAATGCTTCCACGCCATATCACAAACAGGAGGTACTTTCTTTGAATTTTACAAAATTTTAAGAAATTTCTCGGCATTACATTAACTTTACATTAACAAATTATAAACAAGCAAAAAAATACTTGGTTCGATTATCTGTGTTGATAATTTAACCAAGTATTTTTATGCTCGATATAAAAATTTCAATCCAACTAAGCCAAAAACTATTACTTTATTGCGGTAAATAATATAGCCTTCCTTCTTTTGAAATTATTTTTGCATCTTTATCAAAAAGATTATCATTATCTTGTGATGTAACATTATAATTTGAAGTTTGTTCTTCAATCATTATTTTAGTTTTATCTTATATAGCACAAAAATTAAAATCATCTTTAAATAATCCTGGTATCCAATGAACAACATCATCAAGTCCCATTCTCTTTCACAGACAATTTCAAATTTATTTTCTCTATTTGCGTAAATTATTACTGCAATGTAATCTCAACCATTATTCAAAAAGTTCATTATTAAATCTATAATAACTTCTTTTTTTGGGATTAGATTCTGCTATTAATAATGTTAATGCAGCAAGTGTATTATTATCTATAGTCTGCTTTCCATCCTTATATAAAATAGTGTAAAAGTTCAAAAAGTATATAAATAATGTTGCTGCGATTCTTTTATTTCCATCTGTAAATACATGATTTTTAACTATTAAATATAGAAAATTCGCTCCCTTTTCTTCTAATGAGAGTAAGTAGAATTTGACAATAATATAAATATATGCTATGATTGTCAGTGTAAAAATTTGATTACTAATAAAATTGAAGAAAGGAAGAATTAGAAGGAAATTTGATACAAGTTAATATTCACCTCAAATCTAATTAAATATTAGCTAAAGGAGGTGAAGTTGAAGGTATATAATCATTATATTCATAATAAAACTATTTATAATCGTAATATCATATTATATTGATAATCCAATAATATCTGTAATTAGTGAAATAATGCTAACTATCATAGAAGTTACAATAGAATATATAAATGAAAAAAAGCATAATACAGAAAACGTTATTTATAATGTGAGCAATTACAACGCATTTTATATTTACATAATAAAAAATAGCAATTATTAATTATAAATTTTTAAAAATATTTGTAAAAACTATTGCATATTTTACTAAATATTTGTATAATTAATTTAGAAATTACATATTATAGTTAATAATTCCCCTGTCGATTCGAAGCTTTACGTTTAGTGCGTAAAAGGTTTATGTAGATGAGATGGGGGATTATTGATTTTATTGCTTTTTAGTAAGTTCACTATAGTATGTAGAATTACTCGGTATGAACTTCCAATGTCTATATGGAATTGTCCAAGTATTCCAATCATGTAGACCTGTTGATACACCTATATTAAAATTATGATGAATTTCTCTGATTCTAATTAATATGTGTTTATACAATTTTTCTTTAGCAATTGTCTTTTTACCTCTTCTATTGCTATTAGGTAATTTCTCTTTATGAAAATTGTTCAATCTAAAATTTATTGAACCTAATATTATATCCATACATTGCAAAATAACATGATCGTGTGAAATTACTTCTGCTATATTTTCTCTTCTAATATGAATGTTATTATCTTTAAATATATTTACATTATTTAACCCATATACAAAATCTATAAATGTGTTATTTCTATTAGGAGTATTGGGTAATTTGTCAAAATAAAACCTAATATTAAGTTCTTTATCCTTTTTAGGGTTGCTATTTTCAAATCCAAAAGCCCATTTTACAAATTGATAATAGAGCAAATAATATTCATTATCTATTTGATTATCTGTTAAATCATTAGCAATATAACAAACAGGTTTAAACATAATTCTAATTTTTATATCACTTGTCTTTATATAATCAAAAAATAAATCTATTATTTCTATATATTTATCTAAATAGCTTTCCGTTACTTTAGACCATTTTATTTCTCCAAACAAATTAAGTTCTTCCTTCTTCTGATTTAATAATATATTTAATTTATCAATTTGCTTTGCATTAACTATAGCACCACCATAGAAATTTCCAAAATATTTTCCTTTTTTAGCTGATTCATCACAATATATAATATATTCTTCTTGCAATTGTTCCACCTCTTTCGTTTATAACTGTATATATTTTATTCTTACAATGCAATAATGAATTTATTGTAACATAATAACAATAAATATACAATAATTATGCGAAAAAATGTTTCGGTTATTTTAATAATATAAAAGTAATTTTTATAAAATTCATTCTAGTTACATTAACAATACATTAACACACGAATTTTAATCCTCGAAGGCACTGATACTACTATACTTTCAAAAACGTCGAACCGGAGTACACCTCCAAAAAAAAACGGGGAAATATTGATATACCAATATTTTCTCGCTTTTTGTATTTGTATATTTATACCTAACACGTTGTCTAAAAAATGAATAAAATGATATTTTCTACATACGATATATAAACGCGAAAGAGCATATATATTAAAGTTTTACGGACATAAACGTAAAACTTAACATTTTTTAAATAATAGTATAAAATATAATTAGAAGTGAAGTGTATGCTAAAAAGAGAAAAATACATAAATCAACTAATAGAAAGTAAAGATTTGGGATTAATAAAAGTAATTACAGGAGTTAGAAGAAGTGGAAAGAGTACATTATTACTCCAATATAAGGATTATCTATTATCTCAAGATATACAAGAAAAAAATATTATATATATGAATTTCGAAAGTGCTGAATGGTATAATATAAAAAATTATGAAGACTTATATAAAAGGGCATATTAACAATGGATAAAGTTAAAAATAAACAAATAGATGGTATTGAAGTACTTAATATTGTTGATTTCTTAATGGATTGACCATAGTAAATGATATAAAAGCAGATGTGAGTATTGCCACTAAACTTCATAACTATAAGATGTTGGAATTCCAACATCTTATTGATTTTGAAGTGTATAAATAATTAAAATTATCTGCAAGGTCTTTCAAATAATTTATTGCAACTTTTTTTATACCAAGGTCTGTCACAATGTTTGTCGTCATGTTTGTCACAATGATCATTACATGGTTTATCACAGTGCTTATCGCAAAAGTCATCACA
>PPYE01294253.1_pt1 | contig 10281 bp, 5 predicted proteins | sample 1559881 | NCBI WGS metagenome assembly PPYE01 (sample SAMN08240022, study PRJNA423297) | Human gut metagenome, whole genome shotgun sequencing project.
CTACAGAACATGTAAAGAAACTGATGGAAGAAAGTCTTCCGGAACATTACATGCTGGGCGATACCGTTCTTTATGATATCCGGTTCAAGGTAAACGGAACGGAGACAGAGTCTCAGCAACCGATCGTAATTACCTTTGAAAACCAGAACGGCATTACTGTTAAGGACGTGAAAAAAGCCGTAGTCTTCCAGCTGGATCCGGCAGATCCTGCAGTGGAAGGAGATAAGGACGAACTGGTTACGATCACTCAGAGAAATGATATGATCGAGTCCCTTCAGAATTCCGGACAGAGCACAGACAATGTTGATGACTATGATCTGTCGGAAATCACACTGAAGGAAGACGGAACATCCAATAAGATCCAGATGGAAGGAAGAACTTCCACGATCTACGGATGTTATGCATATTACGAACCGGTACAGGTTCTTACATACGAAGATGATCAGGTAACCGTTACCGTCAGTGCAGCAGAAAATGGAGTTATTCCTGCCAATGCGGAACTGAAGGTGGTACCGATCACAGAAGACAAGGAAACCGAAGATCAGTACAAGGATGTTGAGAAGAAGCTTCAGGAAAAGGCAGAGGAAGAGGAATATGAAATTACCGGATTCCTGGCTTACGATATCACCTTTGTGGATCCGGAAGGAAACGAGACAGAACCGAGCGGCGAAGTTAAGGTTTCTATTGATTATAACGAAGCTGCAATTCCGGAAAGCGTTTCCGAAGAAGATGCACAGAATGCGGAAGTCACAGTGCTTCATCTGGAAGAGGATGAGAAAGGTGAGGTGAAGGAAGTCGTTGATATGGCACAGAACGAACAGGTAGATGTGCTGGCGACGACGGAAGAGAATAAGGTTGAGAAGGCTGAAGTAAGGACAGAGAGTTTTTCAATGTTTGTTATTCAGTGGGAAAGCGGACATTCCATTAAGGTTTATTATGTAAATGAAAATGGAACTCCAATCCAGGGAAAACAAATAGAAGAGGTTAAGAAAGCATATGGAGAAGCTGCTATATTAGCTGATTATTCAAACATTGATGGGAATTATACGTATCTGGGGGCACATTTAAATAGTAAAGATGGCAAAGTAGTTGCTGCTGTAAAGTATCAAAATCGTGATCAGAAATGGTATTACGGAGAAACTGTTGAAAATGGAAGTTATGATTGGGAAGAATGGAATGTTAAGAGCGGCCAAGCAAGAGAAATTTATCTTGTCTACGGAAGTGAAGTTCGAGTTCATTTTGTTTCTGGAAAAGACGGGAGCGAACTTCAAGAACCTGTTAATGTATCTGACTTCTTAGATAATCGAGTGATCCAATCAACAGAAGAGTTGGCGCCAGATTTTGAAGGATATAATTTTGTGAAAACAGTAATTGCTGATGAGTATGATGATTGTGAAGGTAAGGACAATGATTATGGTGATAGATGGGCACTCCGGCTTAGAGAAAATAATGGAAGCTATCAGTATAATAGGGCACGAATAGATACTGCGGATAATTACAAGTGGTCTACAATAGATAAAGATGTTTATTTTATCTATAAAGAAAATGATATGCAGATTGCAACAGCTGATAGTACTAAGGCGGGAATAAAACTTGAACTATTTAATTATGATAATTCGATAAGTACAGAATCAAGTAATGCAGGATTTCCATTTTATAATGGGAAAAGTAATAGCGTAGATGGACATGGCGGTACAAATAGTGGAGGGGAGGTAAAAAATACTTTAAGCTCAAATGGGTATCCGATATCATTGAATAAAAAAGAATTGGATTTCTTGTTTGGAAAAAATGCAATGTCTGCTAATTATTTGTTTACTTATGATGAACAAACAAAATGTTATGAATATAACAGTGCGGAAAATCATGCATGGTATGATAAGGACGAAGAAAAATTTTATGTTTATAATTATACCATTAGTCCAGCAGGAAGAACGAATTATCATGATTTTAATGTGGGTAACTTTTTTCCGTTTAATGATGTAATTAATCCAACAGAAAATACACTGAATTTTATTCAGTATGGTCAAGAAAATCGAAGTAATGTGGATTACTGGTTTGGTATGACTATGGGGGTTACTTTTTATCAGCCTAAAGATGGAATTTTAGAAGATAAATCTGAGATGAAGTTTGAATTTGCCGGCGATGATGATGTGTTTGTTTACCTTGATGGAGTTTTGATTTTGGATTTAGGTGGAATTCATGCATCAGAGGCAGGTACAATTAATTTTTCTACGGGTATTATCAATGAAAATGGTGTTAGTTATACTATTTATGAGCGTTATGCAGAGTCGGGATTATTTACTGAAGAACAGTTAAATGAGATGTTCAAAACGGTTACTATAGATGAAAAAAAGTATAAGATTTTTGCAGACTATAAATCAGTAGATATGGATTTCTTTTATCTGGAACGTGGGGCAGGAGCATCCAATTGTCATATTAAGTTTAATATGCCGCCGATACCAGATGATACAATTATTGTGGGAAAAGAAATTACGAATTCTAATGCTGATGTATATAGTGATGTAGAATTCTCTTTCAAATTGGAAGTTAAAAAAGAGGATCAAAATAGTTTTACTACCGTAAGCGGAACAGAGGTTGATGTATACGATCGTAATGGAAAATATCTTAGAAAATGTTCAGTTGATGATGATGGGATTTTTAAGCTGAGACATGGAGAAAGAGCATACTTTGAGGGGTATCCGGTTACTACAAAGTATAAAGTAACAGAAGTAGGTGTAAGTAGTAATGAATATGATGAAGTTGTGATTGCAGGTGTTCATGTTACAGAAACCAATTCTGATGGGGAAACAACTACTAAGGTAGATTATCAAACGGATGAATTATTTATTAAAGATATACCGATGGTTGTATTCCAAAATAGAATAACTACTTATAACAAGAATGAGTTAAGGATAACAAAAGAGTTAATTGGTGATAATTCTGATACTACTTATCAATTTCAAGTATATCTTGGAACAGAAACAGAGGAAGGTGGTGAACCATATACAGGTATATATTATGTAAATCAAGTTCCACTTTCAGCAGTGAACGGAATTATTCAATTGAAAGCAGGTCAAACGGCAGGAATTACAGATATTCCATCAGGAACTAGTTTTAAAGTTGTTGAAGTTGGACTAGACAACGGGATATATAATGAACCTGTGTATGACATCACAACAGAAACAGCTGATATTATTTCAATAATAGGAGCAGCCGAGGGAAAAATACTTTTCAATAAGGATGCAAAAGTAACAGTCACCAATAGTTTAAAAGCTTCTGAAGATAAACCAATGATCAAAGTTCAGAAGACATTCAGTGGATTGTCGAAGGATGAGATAGATAAGTTAACTGATTTTTCTATCACTGTAAAGGATCTATCGAATAATGGTATTGCAATATTAAAGTTGGGCAATGGTGAAAATCAATCTTTAAAAGAAGGAGTCACTATTATAGGGCCTAAAGAACTGGGTTCCGGAACAGAAATCACCTACGAATGGGAAATACACAATGTTGATGCCGGAAAATACCAGGTATCTGAAAGTGGTGCAGATAGTTTGGAAAGTTATAAACTGGAGAGCATTACGGTAAATGGTAATAAATTAGAAAATGTTTCCGAAACTGTTACTACACAAGAACCAGGATTTGATGTTACTCGTATTGATGAGATTTCTTCACAATGTGAGACAGAATATGATTTTGAAGATGTTAATTTAATTATCATTAGTTTGGTGGGTAATGATGGTAAGGAATATCTTGTCTGGTCTGCGGATACATTGTCAGCTGGAGAAAGAGAGAGTTTGACAAATGCAGTGGGGAATAATTCTGACAATACTATTGGGCAATTTAAAAATCCGTTAGTTAATGCGGATATGAATAAGATAGTATTTTTTAGTACGAGAGAGATTATTCAAAACGGATTTTATTATCGTGGGGAGATTTCTGTAGATCAAGATAAGCATTTATTGTTTAATGGTGGTCCAAAACAATGGAATCAGATCTGGTTAGGTTCTTATAAAAGGAGTGGAGCTATAGATGCAGAGATTGAAATTGTGAATACATATACACCAGATACGATGGATGTTGATTTGAAAAAATTCAAAACAGATTTTGAAACACCATTAACAGGTGCAAAGTTTAGTTTGTATACTGGTGAGATGGATACAGATCTCAATAAAATAAAGTGGGAACAAAACCCAATGGTGAATAAGTCTGAAATTCCTGTGTCTAATTCAGAAAATGCTATTGAATTAATAGGTTTACAGTCAGGGTATTATAAGCTGGTTGAGACGGAGGCACCTGATGGTTACTTGAAACTGGCTGAACCAATAATTTTTAAAGTAGATATACGGTCTAACTGTGTAACACTTATTGACGAATCTGGAAATTCTATTTCTTCAACAATGTGGAATGTTAACGGTAACTGTATTAAGATTGCAAATAATATCCTTTACGATCTTCCATCCGCCGGTGGATCCGGAATCTTCTGGTATTTGATAAGCGGTACAGCTTTTCTGATGGCTGCATCCCTTATCTTATATAGAATGAAACGTAAGGAGGTACTGGGAAAATAGAGCATGAAAAAACATGAGCGGTCCCGGTACCGCCACTGAAAAAAACGACAGCGCGTAATGGCTTGAATTAAAAAATGGGGAAACCAAAAAAGAAAAGGAGAAAATGAGTATGAAGGCAAAAAAAGTTTTAGCAATGTTAATGGCATCAGCAATGATTATGGGAACAAGTGTAACGGCGTTTGCGGCAACTGAAGGCGCTGATGGAGTTTATGGAACGGAAGATGATAGAGGAACAATTACTGTAAGTGGTATTACATATGAAGCTGACATTACAGTGAAAGCGTATCCGATTATCGAAGCTGATTATACTAATGGAACTTTTAGTGGATATGTTTCTAAGTATACAGGTATTATTAGCGCAACACCTGATGACGAAGGAAATATTAAGGTAGAGCAGAGTCAATTGAATCAGATTCTGAAGGAAATTGCAAACATAGAAAATCCACAAGAAGGTACGGATTATTATTCTTTAACAGATGAAAATAAGGATGGTACATATGTCAGCCAGACGAATGTATTACCAATTGGGTCTTATTTAGTAGTTATTGAAGGTGCAGAGACAAAAGTTTATAATCCTGTTGTAGCTTCGATTGGATATAAAAACGAAGCTGGTGAAAATGCGCTGGATGAAAAAAATGTTAACATTGCAGTCGATGGTAATTCCTGGGTTAAAGTGACGGATATACCAGGTGTTGATAAAGTTATCGTAGAAGGTGAGAATGAGGTAAAAGGAAATTCAGTAAATATTGGTGACAGTGTAGATTATAAAGTGACAATTGATCCAATTCCAAACTACGGTGGAGATTATCCTGAATTAAATGTAGTAGATCAATTAAGTGCTGGACTCACTTTAAATACAGTTGAGGATGATGAAAATCCAGGCGATTCTGATGCTGTAACGGTCAAAGTAATTGATGAAAGTACAGGTACAGAACAGGTATTGCAAGAAGGAACTCACTATACGGAATTGATTGATGGTCAGAAAATAACTGTTAATTTTGTAGTGAATAATGCGTATACTCTGAATCCGTATTATGGGAAAAAGGTTGTAATCGAGTATAGTGCTGAAGTTACAAGCGCAGCAGCTGTTAACGAAGTCGGAAATAACAATGATGTTACTTTGAATTATACAAAAGATTCTAAAGTAGATGGTAATGACGGTACAAGTAAAGATAAGACATATACTTATACATTTGATATCGACGGAGATACAACAGCTACAGATAAAGTTGTTACAAAAGTAGGTGAACACCCGCATGAAGAGGCATTACCGGGAGCTGTATTCGGACTTTATATAGATTCTGATACAACCACACTTTATAGTAACGAAGCAGAAGACGCTGATTATGATAATATAGTATCAGATAGTGAAGGTCAGCTTTATATTACAGGTCTTGAAGAAGGAACTTACTACTTAAAGGAGCTCAGTGCACCGACAGGATATTCTGTTAATACACATGTCTTTAAAATTGATATCACAGCAACATATAATGGGGACGGTACTTTAGCAAGTTGGAAATATGCAATTGATAACAGTGATGTTAGAACAATTACAGTAAGTCATGAAGGTGGAAGTGTAACTGCTACTCCAGGAGAAGGCGGAATGGATATCCAGAATACCAAACTTTCCAACCTTCCGTCCACAGGTGGTATCGGTACTACAATCTTCACCATCGGCGGCTGCGCAATTATGGTAACAGCAGCTGGTCTGTACTTTGCAACACGCAAAAAAACTGAGAAATAATCGGACAGATACATAAGAGCGGCGCTGCCGCAGAAGTAGTCTGAACGACAGAAAAGAAACCCAGTAAAAACGGGGCGGTTCGCCCGCCCCGTTTTTCAAACAAAAATACAACCGTAAGGAGAGACCGGATGAAAAAAAAGTTATTGACTACCATATTGATCGCACTGTTCTTTTTAGCCGGTTTGTCCTTGCTGCTGTATCCATTCGTTTCCAATCAGTGGAACAATTACCGGCAGTCAAAGCTGATTTCCAGCTATGACGCAGCCGTATCGGAACAGGAAGCCTCCGGCGGGATTGATTATTCCGCCGCAAAGGAAGAAGCCGTGGCCTACAACGAGGCCCTGCTTCCGAGCATCCTTCCTGATTCCTTTGCAGTGGCGGCAGCCGCGGACGAGGATTCCGAGGAACATCAGCAGTACATGTCTTGCCTGAACCTTCTGGGAGATGGTATGATGGGATATGTGCAGATCCCAAAGATCAACATCAAGATCCCGATTTACCACACCACGGACGAGGACGTCCTGGAACAGGCGGCAGGCCATCTGGAGGGAAGTTCCCTTCCGGTGGGAGGTGAGAATACACACGCAGTCATTTCCGCACACCGGGGACTGCCGAGTGCCTCACTGTTTACGGATCTTGACAAACTCGAAGAAGGAGATCATTTCCTTCTCTACATACTGGATGACATTCTCTGTTACGAGGTCGATCAGATCCTCGTGGTGGAACCGGACGAGACGGAAAGTCTTGCAGTGCAGGAAGGGCAGGATCTGGTGACTCTGCTGACCTGTACCCCCTACGGAGTCAACAGCCACCGGCTTCTGGTCAGAGGCCACCGGGTGGACTACGTACCGGAAGTGATTGAGGACGAGGAAGAGACGCCGCTGGCCGGCATCAGCCTTCATACCAATTATCTTCTGTGGGTCGTGGTAGGACTCCTGGTAACCGCAGCATTTGTCTTCCTTCTGGCCTTCCTGGACAGAAGAAGACAGAAGGCAAAGGCAGCGGCAGCCGCGGAAGTTCCGGAAGCAGCACAGCCGGAACAGATATCCGATCCGGAGCCGGTACAGGAACCGCAGAGTTCCGAAACGGAAGAAACTCCTACGGATTCTCAGGACGGTCGGTAGGAATCGCCGGTCACAGAGAATGAGGAGACAGGGGAAAACGAAAGCACATCAAAGGAGCAGACATGAAACGCAAACTTTCAGGTATCCTGTTCGGTCTTCTGTTTCTGATCGGTTTTGGCATTCTTGCCTATCCGACGATCTCGGATCAGTGGAATACCTACCGGCAGAGCCGTCTGATCAGTAGCTATGAATCGACGGTGCAGGAGATGACGCCGGAGGATTTCACCCAGGAATGGGAAGCCGCACGGCAGTTTAACAGTACATTGACACAGAATAATATTTACGGGGATGTGTTCTCCACCGATGAGGAGGATCTTAAAAACACCGAGTACTGGAAGGTACTCAATATCGGCGGAGACGGAGTCATGGGTTACCTTTCCATCCCGAAGATCAACGTGAAGATTTCCATTTATCATGGAACCGGCGATGAGGTGCTCCAGACAGGAGCCGGTCATCTGGACGGCACGGCACTTCCGATCGGAGGAGAGAATACCCACAGCGTTCTGGCGGCGCACCGGGGACTTCCCAGCGCCCGGCTGTTTACCGACATCGACCAGCTGCACAAGGGTGACATGTTTTACATCCATGTGCTGGATGAGACCCTGGCTTATCAGGTGGATCAGATTCTGGACATGGTAGACAAGGACGACATGGAAACTCTGGAGGAAGCCCTTCAGGTGGTTCCGGGAGAGGATCATGTGACGCTGTTTACCTGCACCCCCTACGGAGTGAATTCCCACCGCCTTCTGGTGCGCGGCACCCGCGTTCCGTACGAAGGAGAGGAAGAAATAGAAAGTACCCCGGTAGACACCATGCTGCGGGCGGTACAGAATTACTATATGCTGTATCTGATTCTGGGATTGTCGGTAACACTGCTTGTGATACTGATTATGAAATTCCTGTTCGGAAGGAGAAGAAAATCTGACGGCTCCGGACGGACAGATCACAGTTCAAAGGAGGGTAAAAAGTGAAAATGACAGGAAAGATAAAAAAGAGAGGCGCGGCGGCGCTGGCATGCCTGCTGGTGGTTTCAGCGGCGGGAATTTCCAGTGTATACGGAGCGCCCGGAGTGGAGCCGGACCGAAGCTGCTCACTGTCCTTTGAACTGGACGGACAGTATCAGGAGCTCAATGAGATCGCGATCCCGGTCAATCTGTACAAGGTGGCGGATGTGGAGGTCACCGGGGAATATACTTCCCTCGCCGGATATGAGGAGCTGGATCTTGGCTCTGTCAGCGACAGCACTACGGCGGAGCAGTGGGAGGCGTTCTCTCAGGAAGCGGTTTCCCTGAAGAATGAACTTGGCGCGGAGCCCACAGCGGTTCTGGAGATCGCTCCGAACGAGGAAGGCCAGCCGGGCGGTTCTGTGGGAGATCTTTCCACTGGTATGTATCTGGTGGAGGCGGAAACCGTGCAGACCCCGGAATATACCTATGACTTTACTCCGTATCTGATCTCTCTGCCGAACAATTACTATTATTCCACAGGAGACGATACCTGGGTTTACGACGTGACCACCGGGCTGAAACCGGAGCAGACGCCGCGGCTCGGATCCCTGACGATCCAGAAGACCCTGACGTCCTACAATGCCACCCTTGGAAATGCAGCCTTTGTCTTCCAGGTGGAGGGTATCCTGGATCATGAGCAGGTGCTCAGCGATGTGGTATCCCTGAATTTTGACAGCACCGGAACAAAAAGCGTGGAGATCACCGATATCCCGGCGGGAACCGTTGTGACGGTGACCGAGATCTACGGAGGTTCCAATTATGATGCGGTTTCCGGCGGAACACAGACAGCCGTGATCGTGGCGGACGAATCGGAAGAAGTTCCGGCAGCCGTTTCCTTTACCAACGAGTACAACGGCGGTATGAACGGCAGCGCAAGTGTCGTAAACCATTTTGAATACACCGACGGAGTCTGGGACTGGCAGCAGCAGACAGACAGTTCCGCATCGCAGGAGTAAGGGAGGAAGACAGGAATGATTAAAAATATGAAAAAGAAAAATCTTTGCCTGGCAGCAGCAGCCCTTACGCTTACCGCCGGTCTGAGCGTGGGAACAGCGATGGCGTATTTCACCACCTATGCCACAGCTTCCGGCGGAGTGACCATGAGCCTTGACAATGCGGTGACGGTTCCGGAAGAAGAGGTCAGCAACTGGACGAAACATGTCACGGTTCAGAATACCGGTGATATCGACTGTTTCGTCCGTGTGAAGGTATTCGCGGGCGACAGGTATCAGGACGGCCTGACTTACGCCGATGACGAGGGCAGATGGACGCCGGGCGCGGATGATTATTACTATTACAGTGATATCGTTCCGGCAGGCGGCGCGTCGCAGGAGCTGCGGGTCGGCATCGATCCGATGGACAGCGAAGAGAGCTTTAATGTCATTGTCGTACAGGAATGTACGCCGGTGCTTTACGATGAAGAAGGCAATCCGTATGCGGACTGGAACCGTGTGATGGATTCCGATCAGACAGTATATGCAGAGGAGGGTGAAGAGTGATGAAGAAGAAAAAATTTCCCTTCCGTGTAACGACAGCCGTTCTCCTTTCGGCTTCCGCGGTTCTGCTGATCGGAAGTACCGTGGGAAGTACCCGGGCGGCGCTTACGTATTACAGTGAAAATTATGGGGCGGAGGTTACGGTTTCCAATATCGGCGTCAGCCTTCTGGAAAACGGCGAGACCGTCAGCCGCAGGGATTACGATTCCAACGGCGAATGGAACGAGACCAGCGGAGCGCTTCTGGCGGATCTGCAGGAGGAGACAATCGTTCCGGGCAAGGAATATGACGAAGCCCTTGCGGTTTCCAACAGCGGCTCCATCGACAGTTATGTGAGGG
>PPYE01777280.1_pt1 | contig 10280 bp, 9 predicted proteins | sample 1559881 | NCBI WGS metagenome assembly PPYE01 (sample SAMN08240022, study PRJNA423297) | Human gut metagenome, whole genome shotgun sequencing project.
ATCAGTTTGTTGCTTAAATTTAATATTCTACCATTTTGGTGCTTTTTTGTACTGTCTGCACAATTTGGGGCAGCTCACTTGGAAGCGTCTGCTTTTCATGTATTCCAATACTTATTCGGTTAATAATTTTACTGCTAATTTGAACCCGATTTCAAACGCATGGCTTTCTACCATGGATGCGTATTTTTCGTTATATTCAATATATTTTTTAAATATTTTTAAGTCGTTATACTTTAATGATGCAAATAATTTTTCCTGGTGCAAAGCCATGGACTCTATAAGATTTTTCTCTTCTTCGCTGATTTCTCTGTTCTCGCTTGGCTGGAGATTTCCATACCACAGATCGTGAAGCGCTGACATAAAATCACTCCTTTGCAAACACACATATCACAAAGAAGCACCAAAGTCCAGAAAATTTATAAAATATAGTTTTAACGCAAGGTTCGACAAATTTCGATAGACGATATATTATACTATATTATCGAAAGGAGGAGAACCGATGCGCTATCAAAGGGTATTAGAGCGGGTGGCAAATGAATACAATACCACGCCCGAAGAAGTTGAAAAAGAAATGCGAAAAGCGCTGAAAGCGGCAGGCTATGATATTGAACCCGCAGTTTTCATTGCGCTTGCCGCAAGCAAAGTAAAAAAGACTATATATCGTAATTGGTATAATGTATAGTCTATATCACTCCGGCAAAATTAGTATCATAATTTTGTTGGGAGTGATACTGATGACGATTGTTGAAGCCACAAAGCAGCGTATAGAGGAACTGTGCAATGAGCGGGGACTTAATTTCTGCCGCCTTGCGACCATTTCCGGTGTTCCGTATACAACAGTCAAATCAATCATATATAATCAAAGCAAAAATCCAAGTATTACAACAATAAAGAAAATCTGTGACGGACTTGAAATTTCAATAGCCGATTTCTTTGATACCGATACTTTCAGAAATCTTGAACAGGAAATCAAATGATGAAAAGCCTGCATTTCTAATAGTGCAGGCTTTCTTTTTTGTGCTCATAATTTATACATAAACCAATAAGAGTTTGTATATTAAGGACATTGCATAAAATTAATATAGTGATGAAGATATTTCTTTAGCTTTTATTTAACTCAGCAAATTTTGCTTGCATTGTTGGATTTCTTTTGGTGAGTTTTTTTATCGAAACACCTTCAATTTTATTATTAGCTGATCTTAAATGATTGTCTGATTTAGTCAGATTTTCTTTTATTTTTTGTAAATGATCTATTGAATTATCTATTTCTTTAATGGCATCTATGAATCTATCATGTGCATGCTGATAATTTTTTGAAAAACTATCTTTAAAATCTAAAAGGTTCTGTTCAAAATTAGTTATATCTATATTTTGATTTCTTACTTGTAGCAATTCTTGTTTGTACTTTAATGAATTAAGTGCGGCATTTCTAAGCAAAGTAATCATAGGAATAAAAAACTGTGGACGAATTACATACATTTTGTTGTATTTATAGGAAACATCTACAATACCGGAATTGTATAATTCGTTATCTGTTTCAAGTAAAGATACTAGGATTGCATATTCGCAATTTTTTTCATTTCTATCTTTATCAAGTTCTTTAAAAAAATCGGCATTTTTGTGTTTTGTGGTGGTAGTATCCATTTCATTTTTCATTTCAAACATTATTGAAATTATTTCAACACCATTTTCATCAGATTCTCTATAAATGTAATCTCCCTTACTGCCGCTTTTGGCATCATTATCTTTTTCAAAATAAGCATTTTTAAAACCTGTTGCACGAAGCTTGTTGAATTCAATTTCACAGTGTTGCTCAAGGCTTTCTCCTACCATTTTGGTGGATTGCCTTGCTTTGAAATCCTTATAGTAATCTATTAGCTCGTCTTTTCCTTTAAGCTGCTCTTCATACTGCTTTTTAAGTGCATTTTCTTGAATTTTATATTCGTTTTCCGCACTTTCTAATTTAGAATTTAGAGTTATAATTTTTTGGGATTTTTCGCTTAATTCTTTTTCTTTTTCAGAAATGGCTTGTGTTACTGCTAATTGTTTTTCTGTTTCTTTATTGATAAGTTGAGTTTTTAATTGTGCTATTTCTTCATTTTTTTCTGAAATGGCATTTGCTAATTTGAGTTTCAATTCTTTTTTGCTTGATTCTAATTCAGATTCAAGCTTTTGTATTTTCGATTCACTTTCTGATAATTTTTGTTGCGATTTTTCGGAGATTTCTTTATCCTTTTTTATTACAGCTTTATCTACCTCTAAAGCAATTTTTTCTTTTAAAGATTTGATTTCCGATTGTAAATTTGCTATTGCTTCATTTTTTTCTGCTGTAGTTTTTTGCAGAATTTTTTCACTTTCTGCATTAGCTAATTTAAGAGCGGATTCTTTTTCGATTTTTATTGCTAATTCTCTTTCATTTAGCTCTTTTGTAAATTCCTCATCCCTAACCTGCTTTAAAATTGCAGCGTATCCGGATTCGTCAACTTGAAAAACTTTTCCACAATGCGGACATTTAATTTCATTCATAATTGGGCTCCTTTCATGTTAAACATATATTAAGCAACGGCGTTTGCATTTATTCTTTCTATGGTTTTTCGAATACCGTTCCAAAGATTAAGGTCGGTAAACACTTCCACAATACTGCCGTGGTCAGTGAATGGCGTTTCCTGAAGGACAGAAAGATCTTTCATCATTCCGTTTTGAACTATGTACTCAATAATTTGGTTAACAAAATATATTTGCCTCGAATCAAGATTAGCGTTATTAAGATAATCTGCAAAAGCTGCTTTTGCGGCGCTCATATCAAGTCCTACTATTTCGCGAACAAATTCGCCAAGGGGTTTTGTGCCGTATTCAGCTTCATATTCCTCTTTTGTTCCAACTTCACTCCAAAGAATTTTTTCAAGCGACTTTACATCGTTCTCTGTGAGTGGCTGATTTGATTTGAGTTTTGCAATGGCAGTGTTATTTTGATGCTGGCGAACATAGTATTCAGCCTTGGCTTTGTAATTGGCCAGATCGTCATTTTCAAGTTCCGAGTCATTCCAGTTCATTTCCAGAATGTCATCGTCAAAATGAGTCATATATATATTTTGCACCACTTTTGGAATGTACTTCATAAGATTCCTGAGTTCACTGCGGATTGTTTCAAACTCATTTATGCCCGCATTTTCAACATAATCCGTATGAAGAATTTTATCAATCAAATCCGTATGCGCCTGAATTTCAGGAATATTTGCTACGCCGGCAACGCTGTTGACTTTTTTCAAAAGGTCAGAGCGCGCTTTAGTGTATGTTTTTCCAATCAAGTATGCAAGTTCTATACCATACATGAGAGCGTCAAACCTTACGGCACTTGCATCATCTTCATCCGGCAGAATCAGCGGTGCCAATTCTTCTCTTATTTGCAAAGTGTTTTCATAAGTTAGCGAGTCAAATCCCTGAACACTTGAATACAAATCCACAAATTTTAAATGCTGTTTTACTGCAAAATTCTCTCTGTTTAATTCTTTTACTTTTGAAACAAGATCATTTACAAGAGATTTTCTAAATTCTATTAGCTCCGGAGTTTGAAAATCAACAGCCTGAAGTTTAAAAATAATCTGTGTTTTAAGATTAAATATAGATGCCTGCAAAGCAAGCGTGTTTGCAGTAGGCTTACCTTTTGACAATCTAAAAAATTTGAAGTTGCCGCAGAAGTCAAAAATGTAAAATTTACTTTTATCCTTTCCGTCTATCAGTCCGGGGCATAGACGAGTCCCTCGCCCAATCATCTGCCAAAACTTTGCCTTACTCATGACTTTTTTAAAAAATACAAGATTGAGGACCTCGGGCACATCTATACCTGTGTCCAGCATATCAACAGAAATAGCAATTTGAGGCAACTTGTCAGGATCTGAAAATTCATCAATTGCACTTTGTACATAGTTCGTGTAATTATCAATAACTTTTGCATAGCCTTTATAGTTCGGATATTCTTTATTGAAAACCTCATATATTTTCTCAGCGTGTTTGTGGTTTTTTGCAAAAATAATTGATTTTCCTAATTTTTCACCATAATCAATTTTCAAGCCCTTCGTCATAAGAACATTTAGAACTTCTTTTATTGTATCTTCATTGAATACCCACTCATTCAGTGCTGTTGACTGAATGGACTCCGGTATTTCTCCGTTTTCATCTGTAAATGTGGATTCATATTCCTGCTTTTCTTCTTCTGAAAGATCATCATACACTATGCCCTGTTCGATAAATTTCAGCTTGGATTCAACAGAAACATAATCAACAAGGAAGCCATCTTTAACCGCTTGCGCCAGCTCATATCCATATGTGGGCACACCATTTTCCAGGTCAAATATTTCATAAGTATTCTTCTCAATCTCGTCTTTGGGCGTTGCCGTAAGCCCTACAAGATGTGCATCAAAATAAGTAAAAATATCTCTGTATTTGTTATAAATTGATCTATGTGCCTCGTCACAAATCAACAAATCAAAATGACCACAGGTAAAAAGTTTTCCGTCATCGTCTTTAATATCATCTATGCAGTTCATCATTGTCTGGTATGTAGAGAAAACACAGTGAGACGAAAAATTATCTTTTTCTTCACAAAGGTTGGTAACTGAAAGATTAGGAAGGAGATTAACGAAAGAACGCTTTGCCTGTGTAACAAGCGAATTTCTGTCCGCAAGGAACAGAATATTTTTTATCCACCCGTGTTCAAGAAGCACTTTTACAAGGGCAATGACCGTTCTTGTTTTTCCGGATCCCGTTGCCATAACAAGCAAAGCTTTTCTACGGTTGTTATTTTCATCAAAGCTATTGCAAACCGCTTTGATTGCCGCTTGCTGGTAATAACGGCCTGCAATATCATTGTCTACAAACACATTTTTCAAACTTGTGCGCATAGTTTGAAGATTAAACAGTTTTTCAAGATCGCGTTTAGAATAGATTGCCGCGCATTTTCTCTCCGGATATAAATTATCTATTATTCTTGTGTCAAAACCGTTGGTTAGGAAAATAACAGGCCTTCTGCCGTACTTCTTCTCAAGAATATCAGCATATAATTTTGCCTGCTGCCTGCCTATAGCAACATCCTTGCAGGTGCGCTTTGCCTCAATAACTGCAAGCGGTTTACCGCTGTCGTCGTATAGTACATAATCGGCATATCCAACTCCTGATTTGTTCGGCATGCCTTCAAGTTCAACTTCATTTATCCAGTTTTTACCCTCAATCCAGCCTACATCCTTCAGCATGGAGTCAATGTATATTTTTCTGGTCTTATATTCAGAAAGCTCAAGCGGCTTGGGTACATAAGTTTGCTGCTGTTCTTCACGGCGGGCGGTTAGTTTTTCTTTTAATAATTTGTTTTCTGCAACAAGCGCATTAAAATCAAGTTCTGGTACATTGGGAATTTGCGTAGCGGGTTCCTCTTTAAGCAAGTCATAATTAAAACTACCTTCGGTGTATTCTTTTCCATAGCAGTATGCTATAAAATCAAGAAACACATAAAGATTTTCAAGGCAAAGCGCGGCTTCATCATAACTTACCTTTTTACCGCTATGGGCGGCATTGTTGCCGACTTTGCGAATAAAATTCATGCGCTTATAAATGTCTTCACCTACAATATCACGAAATTCCTCACTGCTCATTAGGCTAACCAAAGTATCCTGATAGGGCATAACAAGGCTGCCATCAACTGAATACATCCATTTAACAGCAATTTCCATTGCCCTACGGCAGTTGACTGCACAGGCAGCAGGATCAATATGTATGATTTTTTCTGCAGCAATCGCAGCATTTGAAAAAGTGTTAAACTGCTTGTCCTTTGTAAAAAAATCAAAGTTGGTCATAATATCACCTAAATTTTATATGCGTCATTATTTGATGAAACAGAGTTGTTGAAAACTGTTATATTCAAAAGACCTGTATTGTGCTGGAATATCTCGATAATTTTTTGCGAATTGATTTTTCCTCTTGAAAATTTTTCAAATATTTTCAAAAGTGTTTCTGTTAAAATAATTAAACTATTATTTCTAATAGCTAATTGCACTTGGTTTTCATGTATTTCGTCTCTTTGATCGATTGGCTTTTGCTTAAAAGGATTAATAATAAGTAAAGCCTTTACATTTTCTTTATAACCTTGTGCTTGTAATTCATCTAAATAACTTTGATAATGTACTTCTAATTGAGACATATGTTCTGATTTGACATTAGAGCTAACGCCTTTTATTTCTCCAATGAAAGTAACGCTATCTTTTTTTATTAAAAAGTCTTCTCTTTTTTCGTCTTGAAAACCACTTAAATCACAATCCAATATTCTTTCCAAAATGTTAAACACAATTTTTACTAAATTATCTCCATTCGTAAATAAAGCACTTTTAAAGAATCTATTACTCTCTAATTTTTTCTCTGCTTCTTGTATTTGCAGTTGAATCTCTTGAATTTTATCTTGATAATTAGCAATTGCTTCTTTTTGATCATTATCATCCAAAAAATTATAATTCTCTACCCATTCAGGCAAAGCAGGTTTTGATTTATCAACATTTATTTGCTGTAAAAAATCATTAAGTGTAAAACTTAGTGATTTTATGTCCAAAGATGTTAGTATTAAATTTTTTGAAAGCGCTACAGTTGTTGGTTTTTCACTATCTTTAGAGAAAGTTAAAATTTGTTTCACGTGATCAAAATAAAATGCCGCCGGAATTTTTTTAGTACCAATACAAGTAACTGTATTTTCAAATACTAATGATAAACCAGACACCAAAGCGTAAATGTTATCTGTTATAAGACTCATGATTATATTATTCACATAATCTAAATTATCTTTAATTTTTATTGTTTTGTAATATTTACTACCAGCATAACTTCCATAATATTTGAAATCATAATTTTGAGGATATACAATTATTGTAATTGCATTATGTGTTCCGGCTACTATGGTTTTGATACTTTCAATATCATTCATACAATCTATTCTTTTTGCACTATTTTCTTTAGTTCTCCAAATATAAGGGTTTTGCAATGAAATAATATTCACATCAAACATATCAAAAGATTGTGGAGACGATAAAGATGTATAGGTGAAATCATAATCTTCTTTATCAAAAAGGTTTTTGCAATCACAATTATAAGAAATGATCTGAATTTTCAAAAATAATCCTCCTTTTTATCCAAAATATTCTTGCACTAGTCTGTCAAATAATAATTGAATTTAATCAAGTGCTTTTTGTACCGCTGTTTTTAATTTTCCTAATTAACTAATCAACTCAAAAAATTGATTTTGTGATCCTATTGGAACTATATAAGCATTAATTTTTTTAGACCTGCGGCAGTTGACTGCACAGGCAGCAGGATCAATATGTATGATTTTTTCTGCAGCAATCGCAGCGTTTGAAAAAGTGTCAAACTGCTTGTCCTTTGTTAAAAAATCAAAGTTGGTCATAATATCCACCTTATTGATAATTTGAATTAAACTATAAAAGCACATTATCTAAATTTTCATAACTTGTAAATTCCAGATCTGTTTTGCTTCTTAAATTATCGAATTCTTTCTTGCCATATATAGTAATCAGATTTTTTATATATTTGCCGATAGCCTGATCATTATGGCATAAAATGACAATTTTATCAGCCAAGTTGAATACTTGTTTTATTATATCCTCATCCGTTTTGTCTAACGAATGACCCGCAACAATCACTATAAAATTGTTTGAATTAGATAAAGTAGGACTTTTGCTATAAGAAATACCAATACGCTTAATAAAATCTTGATAATCTAAATCTGTTCGATAAACAATTCTCTGATAATATTTTTTAAATTGAATAAAAGTAGTGTTCAATTCAATTAACTCATCTTTTGAATCAGGATTTATGCCCAAAACCATTTCATTATCTATATCACCGTGTAAATGAAAAACCTTATCTTTATTTAATCCATATAATTTTTCAAAAGTGTTTGTATAATTGAAATTAACTACATAATTTGCTTTTTTTAAAACATGGTTATTTATTATCTCTTGTGACGAAGTTAAGTCTAACGGCTTCTCAACAAAATATTTTAAATATAGCTTTAATAAAGTAATTAATTTTTTCAATGAATCAAATAATTTATCAACAATTTTTTCTTGATCAGGTTTATAGTTGTTAAAATTAAACGGATTTTTGTCTTTATATTCTTCTTTTATAGATATGTCAGATACCTCATGAACAATAATATTTGCTTGCATATCATAAAAGAATGAAAAATATCGAAGCACATGAAGCGCCTGCGGATAGAACGCAGCAGGGCAAAGCGCTGCATAAAATTGCTTTAGAACAAAAGCGATTTCTTTTTCAAAATCAATCCAGCCAAGATCTTTATTATAGGCATCAATAAAATACTTAATCCACATATTATTAGATAATGCCAATATCGTATTTATATCCTGTTTTTCAAAATAAACTTGATTATAGGCGGATTCGTATTTTTTATACGATTTTTCAATAAATGAATCCATCTTCTCAGAAGCTATGGCTTTAAAAATTTCACCAACGGAGTATTGATAAAGATCATCATTTTTATGGTTTATTATGTATTCCATTGTGTGCAAAAAATTTTCGTATTTTGTTGGTAACCCGTGGTATAAATCGAATCCGTTTCCTACTAAAAAAATGTTCATTTAATATTCTCCAATTATTTGTGTTATAGTAATACATTATAACGAAAGAGGTGTATTACTATGAAAAATCAAATTATTATTGACATTGAACAAAGCATGCTTTCATATCTTGATAACGCTCAAATGGAGCAGCTGCATTTCGTATTAAGCCACGCTTTATGGAATGTTGATATATCCGTAAATGAAGATAACACAGCGAAAAATGATATAGCGTCAAATGAAGATTTTCTTGAACTTTTTACTTCTGCAAAAAAAGTAGAGGGGTGTAGTGAAAAAACACTGCGTTATTACAAAGCAACAATAAGAAAACTCTTTGAATTACTGGACAAGCATATTTCACATATAACAACGGACGACCTAAGAAAATACTTATCGGAATATCAAAAAATCAATAATTGCAGTAAAGCCAATATTGATAATATTCGCAGGATACTTTCAAGTTTTTTCGCTTGGCTTGAAGACGAAAATTATATCCTTAAAAGTCCTGTACGACGCATTCACAAAATAAAAACTACAAAAACGGTTAAAGAAACTTATACAGATGAAGCACTCGAAACGATGCGTGATAATTGCTCTTGTTTAAGAGATTTGGCAATTATCGATCTGCTTGCGTCAACAGGTATTCGTGTTGGCGAACTTGTTCACTTAAACATAACAGACATAGACTTTGAAAACCGTGAATGTATCGTGTTTGGTAAAGGCAGTAAAGAAAGGCCTGTTTATTTTGACGCCAGAACTAAAATCCATTTGAAAAACTATCTTAGCACACGAGCAGATGATAATCCGGCGCTTTTTGTATCTCTGCTAAAACCACACAATCGACTGGAGATTAGCGGAGTTGAGATACGGTTGAGGGAATTAGGTAAAAAATTAAATATCAACAAAGTTCACCCGCACAAATTCAGAAGAACATTAGCAACCAAGGCAATAGATAAGGGTATGCCGATTGAACAGGTTCAAAAACTGCTTGGCCATTCTAAAATAGATACAACGATGGAATATGCTATGGTAGATCAAAATAATGTGAAAATCTCACACAGAAAATATATCAGCTAACTGCTATTCCATTGTCAAATCCCGATTTATCGAGATGTTTGGAGTATATCCTGCAAATCCAATGGGATGGGAAATAGGTACTATTAGAGACATTGTTACTGAGGTCCGTTATGGTTCTAGCAGACCAGCTGTTGATGGCGGGAAGTACCCGTATCTCCGTATGAACAATATTACTTATGGCGGCGAATTGGATTTATCCGATACTAAACGCATAGATATCCCGGATAATGAGTTGGATAAATGCACTGTGCGACGGGGAGATATACTTTTTAACAGGACAAACAGTAAGGAATTGGTTGGCAAGACGTGTGTATATGATCGAGATGAAATGATGGTTTTGGCCGGGTTTGTGATCCGGATACGAGTTAAGGATCGCATTCTTCCAGAATTTCTTTCGGCCTTCCTAAACACAGACTTTTCAAAAAAAATGTTGCTTGGAATGTGCAAAACGGCTATTGGGCAGGCAAATATCAACGCACAGGAACTGCAAAATATTGGTCTTTACTTGCCTCCAGTTGAGTTGCAACGGCGGTTTGTTCAGTTCAAGAAAGAAACCGACAAATCAAAATT
>PPYE01072925.1_pt1 | contig 10278 bp, 4 predicted proteins | sample 1559881 | NCBI WGS metagenome assembly PPYE01 (sample SAMN08240022, study PRJNA423297) | Human gut metagenome, whole genome shotgun sequencing project.
AAGTAGTATATTTGCAAACTTAAATTAAATAAAAGTGTTATGAAAAAGATTGCATACTTACTATTAACCATATCGTTTTGCGGACTTACGGCCTGCAAAACCGGAACAAAAAAAGGAGGAAATATGGACAACGAAACGTTGGTAAAGATTGAAACAACCTTGGGAGACATCAAGGTTAAGTTGTATAATGAGACGCCGAAACATCGTGATAATTTCATTAAACTGGCAGAAGACGGCGTTTATGAAGGAACGCTGTTCCACCGTGTTATCAAAGACTTTATGATTCAGGCAGGTGACCCGGATTCAAAGAATGCACCGAAAGGAAAGATGCTGGGTGCAGGAGATGTGGGTTACACCCTTCCGGCCGAATTTGTTTATCCGAAGTATTTTCACAAAAAAGGCGCTTTGTCGGCTGCTCGTCAGGGAGACAATGTAAATCCGAAGAAAGAATCATCCGGTTGCCAGTTCTACATTGTGACAGGCAAGGTGTACAACGACTCTACATTGCTGGGCATGGAAAGCCAGATGAATGAGAATAAGATCAATGTTATTTTCAATACGTTGGCTCAGAAGCACATGAAAGAAATCTATAAGATGCGGAAGGAAAACGATGAAAACGGTTTGTATGAATTGCAGGAGAAGCTTTTTGCAGAGGCGGAAGCGGAAGCTGCCAAGCAACCGGAATTTCACTTTACGCCGGAACAGATCGAAGCTTATACGACTGTAGGAGGTACTCCTCATCTGGACGGTGAGTATACGGTTTTCGGTGAAGTAATCGAAGGCATGGACATCGTGGATAAGATTCAGCAGGTGAAAACCGACCGTAGCGACCGCCCCGAAGAGGACGTGAAGATTGTAAAAGTAGAAGTACTGGATTAAGTAGAATGAAGATTAACAGGCATATTTTGGACAATGGGTTACGTCTGGTACATTCGCAGGACGAAAGTACGCAGATGGTAGCTCTTAATGTATTATATAATGTGGGAGCCCGCGACGAACATCCCGAGCATACAGGCTTTGCTCATTTGTTCGAACACCTGATGTTCGGAGGTTCGGTGAACATTCCCGATTACGATATGCCGCTGCAACTGGCAGGCGGCGAGAATAATGCCTGGACCAATAATGACATAACCAATTACTACCTCACTGTACCCCGGCAGAATGTAGAGACCGGCTTTTGGCTGGAATCCGACCGTATGCTGAGCCTTGATTTCAGTGAACGGAGTCTGGAAGTACAGCGTGGAGTAGTAATGGAAGAATTCAAGCAGCGTTGCCTGAACCAGCCTTACGGAGACGTCGGTCATCTTTTGCGTCCTCTGGCATATCGGGCGCATACTTATCAGTGGCCTACCATCGGAAAAGATTTGTCGCACATAGCCAATGCGACGCTGGAAGAGGTGAAAGCATTCTTCTTCCGTTTTTATGCGCCGAACAATGCAGTGCTCGCCGTAACGGGAAATATCTCTTTTGAGGAAGCAGTCGCATTGACGGAAAAATGGTTCGGTCCCATCCCTCGCAGGGAGGTTCCTCAACGGAATCTGCCGCAGGAACCGGAGCAGACAGAAGAACGACGATTGACAGTAGAGCGTAACGTCCCCCTTGATTCACTATTCATGGCGTATCATATGTGCAGTCATGATCATCCGGATTATTACGCTTTTGATATATTGTCGGATTTGTTGAGCAACGGACGTTCCAGTCGTCTGAATCAACGCCTGGTACAGCAAAAACAACTGTTTTCGAGTATCGATGCTTATATTTCCGGTAGTGTGGATGCCGGATTGTTCCATATCTCGGGCAAACCCGCGGCAGGTGTTTCGCTGGAACAGGCGGAAGCGGCCGTACGTGAAGAACTGGAACGTTTGCAGCAAGAACCTGTTGACGAACAGGAACTGGAAAAAGTGAAGAATAAATTCGAATCGACGCAGATATTCGGCAATATCAATTATTTGAATGTCGCTACCAATCTTGCTTGGTTTGAACTGTTGGGCAGGGCGGAAGATATGGAAAAGGAGGTAGAGCGTTATCGCGCTGTTACTGCCGGACAATTGCAAAAGGTAGCTCAGTCTGCTTTCAGGAAGGAGAATGGAGTGATACTTTATTATAAGAAACAAATATCCTGACTTCTCCTTACCGGCGGGATATTTATTGGAGGCAACGGCAGGATGCGGAGTTGCCGGAATATGCGATTAACTACGGAAAAATAAATGAGAAATATCTATAGTATATATAAGGAGCATTACAAAGCACTGATTTCTCTCGGATTGCCCATTGTAATCGGGCAAATAGGAGTTATTGTGCTGGGGTTTGCCGATACGTTGATGATCGGTCATCATAGTACGATAGAACTGGGTGCTGCTTCCTTCGTCAATAATGTATTCAATCTGGTGATTATTTTCAGTACAGGCTTCTCGTACGGGCTGACTCCTATCGTGGGAGGTTTGTATGGAACTCATCAGTATGCTTCGGCGGGGCAGGCGTTGCGTAACAGCCTGCTGGCAAATTTGTTGGTGGCATTCTTGCTTACCATCGGTATGACTGTCCTTTATTTTAATGTGGGAAATCTAGGACAGCCGGAAGAACTTATTCCCTTGATAAAACCTTATTATCTGGTTCTGCTGGCTTCGCTCGTCTTTGTGATGCTGTTCAATGGCTTCAAGCAGTTTACGGATGGAATTACGGATACTAAGACCGCTATGTGGATATTGCTCGGCGGAAATGTGCTGAATATTATCGGCAATTATATCCTGATATACGGAAAGCTGGGCTTGCCGGAAATGGGCTTGCTGGGAGCAGGTATCAGTACGCTGTTCTCGCGTATCATGATGGTAGTCGTATTTATCATAGTCTTTATGCGGAGTCCGCGTTTTCTTCGTTTTAAGCTCGGCTTCTATCGTCTGGGATGGTCGAAGGCTATATTCGGACGATTGAATTCGCTGGGTTGGCCGATTGCTTTTCAGATGGGAATGGAGACAGCTTCGTTCAGTCTGAGTGCGGTGATGATTGGCTGGCTGGGTACCATTGCGCTGGCTTCTCATCAGGTCATGCTGGCTATTTCTCAGTTTACGTTTATGATGTATTACGGGATGGGAGCAGCTGTGGCTGTCCGTGTGAGTAACTTTAACGGGCAGGGCGATATACTCAATGTACGTCGTTCGGCTTATGCCGGTTTTCATTTGATGATGGCGTTGGGTGTTGTGCTTTCTTCCATCGTATTCCTCTGCCGCAATTATCTGGGAGGTTGGTTTACCGATAGTACCGAAGTGGCGGCTATGGTAACTTCGCTTATCCTTCCGTTCCTTGTATATCAGTTTGGAGATGGATTGCAGATAACCTTTGCCAATGCCTTGCGTGGAATCTCAGATGTAAAACTGATGATGCTGATTGCCTTCATTGCTTATTTCCTTATTTCGCTTCCGGTCGGCTATTTTTGCGGATTCGTGTTGGAGTGGGGGATCATAGGTGTCTGGATGGCATTTCCTTTTGGGTTGACCAGTGCCGGTCTGATGTTATGGTGGCGTTTCCATCACAAGACGAAACTACCGCCTTCCATTCAAAATTCATAATTTAAAATATTAATTGCCTATGGCTTCCTTTCGCTCCACCAAACTGAAAATAACCATCGGCTATATATTGCTGCTGGCGATTCTTCTTTTTTCTCTGGTGTTTGTGCATCAGGAGATGGAGACGCTGTCGGCTGCGGACGATCAGCAGAATCTGCGGACAGACAGTCTGCTGAGTCTTCTCCATGAGAAAGATCAGAATACCCTTCAGATGCTGCGGGTGCTGAGCGAGGCGAATGATAGCTTGCTTTCCGCCTCGGAGATTGAAGAAATCATATCAGAACAGCAGGACTCGGTGATTACTCAACAACGGGTACAACACCGGGTTATTACCAAACGCGATTCTCTGATCACTACCCCGAAGAAGAAAGGCTTCTTCAAACGATTGGGGGAAGTGTTCGCGCCTTCTAAGAAAGATACTGCCGTGCTGGTCAATACTTCTCTGGAAATTGCCACCGATACGATATTGGAACCTGTCAAGTCGGCGGACTCCCTTCAGCATAAGATTCGCATGGCTACCGAAGAGAAACGGTTGCAGCGGAGGCGAACGATCCGGCGTACCAGTACGAGGTATCAGCGGATGAATACACAGCTGACCGCAAGAATGGATAGTCTGATAAAAGGATACGAGGAGGAAATGTCTGCGCGTGCCCGTCAGGATGCGGAACTTCAGCAAGAGGTGCGGATGCGTTCGGCTAATATCATTGCCGGAATTGCCATTGGTGCCGTATTCTTATCCGCCTTTTTCCTGATCTTAATTATGCGGGATATTACTCGTAGCAACCGTTATCGGCGTCAGCTCGAAGAAGCGAATAAGCGGGCGGAAGACTTGCTTGTTGCCCGTGAGAAACTGATGCTTGCCATTACCCATGACTTTAAGGCGCCATTAGGCTCGATAATGGGATATACGGAACTCTTGTCCCGCCTGACCGAAGATGAACGGCAGCGATTCTATCTGGACAACATGAAAAGTTCTTCAGAGCATTTACTGAAGTTAGTAAGCGACTTGCTTGATTTCCACCGTCTTGACCTCAATAAAGCGGAAGTGAACCGGATTGTTTTTAATCCTGCTCAGCTGTTTGAAGAAATCCGTGTTTGCTTTGAACCTCTGACGGCGGCTAAAGGCTTGGTCTTGCAATGTCATATCGCTCCGGAATTGTCGGAAAAATATATCAGTGATCCTTTACGTATTCAGCAGATAGTGAATAATCTCTTGTCCAATGCGGTGAAATTCACTCAGCAGGGCAAGATCACATTAACTGTTGGTTATAACGCTTCGAAGCTGACAATAGCGGTTGAGGATACCGGCAAAGGGATGGCATCGGAAGATCGGGAACGCATCTTCCAGGAATTTACCCGCCTCCCCGGTGCGCAGGGAGAAGAAGGATTCGGACTGGGATTGTCCATTGTGCATAAGCTGGTTCTTCTGCTTGAAGGTACGATCGATGTACAAAGCACGTTAGGAAAAGGAAGTTGCTTTACTGTCGTGTTGCCACTCTTTCCGGTGGGCAAGTCAATAGTGGAAAATAAACCTTTCGGGGGCAGAATTAAGAAACCATCCAAAGATACGGATGTTTCTCCAGAAGAGACAGATGCCGTACCGGCCATGAAGGTGATCCGTGTGCTTCTGATTGATGATGATAAGATTCAGCTGAACCTGACTGCTGCCATGCTGAAACAGCACAACATCGATGCTGTTTGCTGCGAGCAGTTGGAAGAACTGATAGAGCAACTGCGCTCTTCGACGTTTGATGTGCTGCTGACCGATATACAGATGCCTGCTATCAACGGTTTTGATCTGGTCAAATTATTGCGTGCCTCTAACATTCCGCAAGCCCGCAATATTCCTGTTATTGCTGTCACGGCACGCAGCGAAATGGATGAGAAGGCTTTGCATGAACATGGCTTTGCCGGATGCCTGCACAAACCTTTTACGGTGAAAGAATTGCTGGTAACTCTGAATGAAGGACAGATGTCAGCTGATGAGGCGCATATAACACATGATATGCAATTGATTGCAGATGCGCTGCCTGAAGATACTTTATTCAACTTTTCTGCACTGACTGTCTTCTCGGAAGATGATCCGGAAGCGGCGTGTTCTATTATCCGGACTTTTATCGAAGAGACCGGTAAGAATGCCGACCGGATGCAACAGGCATTAACTGACAGGGAGGTGGATGGAATAGCCGCTATGGCTCATAAACTCCTTCCGCTTTTCACCTTGATCGGAGCTTCTGAGTCTGTTGCTTCATTAAGATGGCTGGAGTCTTGCCGGGGGGAAGAATTCTCCGAAGAAATAGAAAAGACTACGTTGGAGACTTTGGAGGCGGTGCGTAAAGTTGTTCGTGCTGCTGAGGAGTATAGTTTCGGTTTACATTAAATCTCTCCCGGCAGCTCCTTTGGAACAGCCTATATAGTGCCATGCTTGTGCCACCTTGTTGGCACAGTTGTGCCAAAGGCATGTCACAGTCGTGCCACTGCGGTGGCACAAGCGTGCCAACGTAGTGGCACGGGCATAAGCTCGTAGCATAGTGAGAAGGTGCTGCCTTGACAAATATCTCACCTTCCGAATGAACGGAATGAACGGGATGAAATTGCGCTAAATGCAACCATAACCTCCGGCTTTTTCACATTTTAGCTTTTGGACAAACCTTTTTTCAAAGTAATTTGTTTACTTTGTATCACTTTTACACTGACACATCCTGCATGAAACGAAAATGGATAAGACGGGTGGGCTGGATATTGCTTACTCCTATAATACTTTTTGTAATACTGATGGTATTACTTTATATACCTCCTGTTCAGAATCTTTTGCGACGGGAGGTTACTGCGTATGCTTCTAAAGCAACCGGAATGCAGATTCAGGTGGAACGGATAGACCTTCGTTTTCCGCTTAATCTGCTGGTACGAGGGGTGGAAGTCATACAGCAGCCGGATACCTTATTGTCTTTGGAAAGCCTGAATGTCCGCGTACAGGCATGGCCGTTGCTCAAAGGAAAAGTAGAAGTTGACGAGGTTACCTTAAGTCAGGTGGCGGTCAATTCTGCCAATCTGATAGAAGGGATGCAGATAAAAGGCGTTTTGGGGCGCTTCTTTCTGCAAAGTCATGGAGTCGATTTATCGAACGAAACGGCAGTTGTCAATCGGACAGAGTTATCCGATACTCATATACAACTTCTGATGACTGATACCACGACCACTCCCAAAGATACGACGGCATCTGCTCCTGTGAACTGGAAGGTGAACCTTCATCAACTGAAGTTGAAGAATGTATCATTCGGTATGAAACTGCCTGCCGACTCCATGAAGATGGCGGCATACATAGGCGAAGCGACCATTGATGACGCCAAAGCGGATTTAAAGAACCAGTTTTATGGATTGAAGCAATTCCTTTTGTCGGGTGCCTCCGCCAGTTATGACACCGGAGAGGCCCAACCGTCGGAAGGTTTTGACGCCTCTCATATGGCAGTCCGGAATATCCGCATCGGATTGGACTCTCTGCTCTACGAAGGCAGAAATATGAACGCTGTGATTCGTGAAATAACGATGGAAGAGCGTTCGGGACTGAGTATTACTTCACTGACAGGGCGGCTCTTTTCGAATGATTCTATCATCCGCATTCCTGAACTGAAACTGCAAACCCCACATTCAGAAATAGACCTGTCCGCCCAGACTTATTGGGAACTCGTAAATATCCCGACGACAGGACGTTTATCCGCCAGCTTTAACGCACATATAGGCAAAGAGGACGTGATGCTTTTTGCCGGCGGACTGCCTCAAACGTTTAAAGAAGCATATCCGTTCCGTCCGTTAGTGATTCGTGCCGGTACGGATGGAAATCTGAAAGAGATGCAGATTTCGCGCTTCACGGTAGACTTGCCGGGAGCTTTCTCGCTAAAAGGGGGAGGAATCCTTGAAAACCTGACGGACAGTCTGACTCGTTCGGGAACTATTGGGCTGGATATGGTTACCCGGAATCTGAACTTCCTGACAGGATTGACTGGAGTCACACCCGATGGCTCTTTAGTAATTCCCGACAGTATGAGTCTCAAGATGAAGATGGAGATGAACGGCCCGCAGTATAAAGCAAAACTCGATCTGAAAGAAGGCAAGGGCAGCATGAATGTAAATGCCGCATTAAACAGTTCGACAGAAGTTTATACGGCCGATCTGAAAATAAACGATCTGCAACTGCATCATTTTCTCCCGAAAGACTCGATTTATGAACTATCTCTTTCGGCAGATGCCAAGGGCAGGGGACTGGATGTCATGTCCTTCCATTCTTTAGCCAATCTGAATCTTTCTTTGGACCAGCTTCATTACGCCCGCTATCATCTTTCGAATGTTCATTTGACGGGAAATCTTAAAGGAGCTTTGGCAACGGCTCAGCTTACGAGTGACAATGAACTTTTGAAAATGACAGCGGATGCAGAATATAATTTAGCTCATAGCTATCCGGACGGTAAAGTGACAGTTGACGTTACTCAGCTTGATTTGTACGAACTGGGACTTATGCCCAAACCGATGAAGCGCCCGTTAGCATTCAACTTAACCGGCGAGGCACGCCGGAACCGGGTATTTACTCATTTCACTTCCGGTGATATGAAACTCAACCTGAGTGCCCGTGCCGGTGTATATCCGCTGATTCGTCAGTCTATCCATTTTGTAGATGTACTGATGAAGCAGATTGACGAAAAGTTACTGGATCATGCTGCCTTGCGTGAGGCATTGCCTTCGGCTATTTTCTCCTTCTCGGCAGGAAAGGAGAATCCGTTGGCGTACTACATGGCAGTGAAGAATATATCTTTCCATGATGCTTCCATGAAATTTGGTACGGCTCCCGATTGGGGAATCAATGGAAAAGCGGCTATTCATGCCTTGAAAGTGGATACCTTGCAACTGGATACAGTCTTTTTCACAGTCAAGCAAGATACTGCCCGCATGAATCTGCGTGCCGGAGTAATCAACGGACCGAAGAATCCTCAGTTCTCTTTCTCTACCATTCTGACGGGAGAAATCCGCGACCGCGATGCCGAACTGATGGCAGAGTATAAGAACGGAAAGGGGGAAACCGGTGTTTTACTCGGAGTCAATGCCCGCCCCCTGATAAAAGGACAAGGCCGAGGCGACGGATTAGCTTTTACGCTGATTCCGGCAGAACCGGTCATTGCATTCCGTAAATTTCACTTCAACGAGGATCACAACTGGATTTATCTGCACAAGAATATGCGTGTGTATGCCAATGTGGACATGTGGGATGATGAAGGTATGGGATTCCGTGTACATTCGGTGCAGGGAGATACGGTTTCTTTGCAGAATATCGATGTCGAGATACGAAGAATCCGATTGGATGAAATAACGAGCGTACTGCCTTATTTCCCCGAAATTACCGGATTATTCTCGGCGGAAGCGCACTATATACAAACAGAAAAAGACCTTCAGCTCTCGGCGGAAGCATCTATCGACGAACTGACTTATGAACGCCAGCGCATCGGTGATGTGACATTGGGGGCTACCTGGTTGCCGGGTGAGCAGGGCAAACAATACCTGAATGCATATCTGAATCATGATAATGTAGAAGTATTGATAGCGGATGGCAAGCTCCTCCCCACATCGACAGGCAAAGATAGCCTGGAAATAAATACGACACTGGAACATTTCCCGCTTCGTATAGCCAATGTCTTTATTCCCGACGACCTTGTCACCCTTGCCGGTGATATGGACGGAGATTTGAATATCACGGGTAGCACCGAACAGCCTTTGATTAACGGAGAACTCGTACTGGATAGCGTATCTGTACTCTCACGCCAGTATGGTGCCAACTTCCTGTTTGATAACCGCCCCGTGCAGCTGAAGAATAACCGGCTGATCTTTGATAAGTTTGCTATCTACACCACCGGGAAGAACCCGTTTACCATTGACGGATATGTAGATTTCCGTGATATGTCCCGCCCTATGGCGAGCCTGAATCTGTTGGCGGAAAACTACACACTGTTGAATGCGAAACGTACCCGCGAAAGCCTTGTCTACGGAAAAGTCTTTGCAGACCTGCGGGCTACGGTAAAAGGACCGTTGGACGGACTGAACATGCGCGGTAATCTGAACCTGCTGGGTAATACGGATGTCTCGTATGTTCTGACCGATTCTCCGCTGACCGTGCAGGATCGTTTGGGAAGTCTGGTGACATTTACTTCGTTCAGTGATACCACCACCGTGATTCAGCAGGAAGTTCCGACTGTTTCACTAGGCGGGCTGGACATGGTGATGATGGTACATATCGACCCTTCCGTCCGTGTGAAAGTAGATTTGGATGCAAGCAATGACAATCGTATCGAACTGGAAGGAGGCGGTGATCTTTCGTTGAAATATACTCCGCAGGGTGACCTTACACTAACCGGACGTTATACATTGAGCGGCGGACTGATGAAGTATTCACTGCCTATCATTGCAGTCAAAGAATTTGCTATCAATAACGGCAGTTACGTAGAATGGACCGGGAATCCGATGGACCCCACATTGAACTTCAAAGCAACCGACCGTATCCGTGCTTCCGTATCCGAAGGAGAGAATGGCGGAACACGAATGGTAAACTTTGACGTTTCCATTGTTGTGAAAAACCGGCTGGATAACCTGTCCTTTGCTTTCGACGTAGCAGCTCCCGAAGATGCGACTATCGAAAATGAACTTATGGCTATGGGGGCGGAAGAACGGGGTA
>PPYE01338473.1_pt1 | contig 10277 bp, 10 predicted proteins | sample 1559881 | NCBI WGS metagenome assembly PPYE01 (sample SAMN08240022, study PRJNA423297) | Human gut metagenome, whole genome shotgun sequencing project.
CTGTTTGGGCTGGTCGCAGCCGTTTGCTGCAAGGTGGATATTCCGCCGCATCTGCTTTCGCCTCTCTCCACCGTGGCAGTTTCGTTCGCAATGCTGCCCGCCGGGCTTGTTTTTGCGGCACTGCACGGAGAAAAGGGGATGCTGTACGGTTTGCTCATGGGGGCAATGTTTTTTGTGGCGCTCTGGATCGCAGCCTTGGCGCAGGGGCAGACCGAATTCACGTCTCTGTCCGCCGTGAAAGGCGTTGCAATGATGTCTGCGGGCGCTATCGGAGGATATTTGGGCATCGCCCTCCGTGAACGCCGCCGCCGCATCCATTGAAAAAGCCCGTCCGTAAACGAATAAACCCCGCATTTCACTCATATCCTGTACAAAGCTTGTACAGCAAAGAGGAGTGTTAAAATGCGGGGTTTTATAAAGCCAAGGTTTACTCGTCTGCACATGCCATTTCGGGCGAAGACAGAAAGAAGCCGCCATTCGTTTCATCTGCAGGCCGTCGGTCTGGCATTGGCTCTGCTGTCCGGAGTGCTCTGCGGCAGCTTCTGGCAGCATGCCTCCCAACAAAATGTATACCTGTCTTATTTTGCAGAACAATATCTTGCCGGGCACAATACCGGCAGCTTTTCCGCGGCAATGTCGGTATCCTTTTTGTCGGCTATGATATTACAGGCCGTCGTGCTTTTTTTCAGCCTGTCCTGTATCGGCGCGCCGGTGCTTGCCTGTGTGCCCGTACTGCGCGGTATTTCTATCGGATGTGTATCCGCCTACCTGTATGCCTCTATGGGGATGAGGGGTCTATTGGCCAATCTGATCCTTTTCTGGCTCCCGGCTATCCTGCAATCCGTATTTCTGGTTTTATTTACAGACGCTGCACTGGATACTTCCACAAGCCTGTTCCGGCTGAATTTTCTGGAACAGGCAACCGGAGCGGGCACCAAAATCAGCCGTTGCCTGCGGATTTTTGTTGTTTCCTCTCTCGGTATGCTGCTTGCGGCAATCTTGGAAGGGCTTCTTGCCGTAATATTCGCTCCCGTCTTCTTGAAATGAATGATCCTAACCAATGCGCCTTAACCGCCATAAGGAGGAGGGGACAGGGAAAACGGCGTTCAGAGTTCGTCATCCGAATGCTTAGGCAGCGCTGTAGCCTTTACCGGCTGTTCAGGCGCTTTTTCAAAATCGAGCTTTGCAAAAGGAGACGCCTGGGCTGCCTGCCGAAGCTGTGCCGTCCCCATGTGGGTATAGATTTCTGTTGTGGATACATGCGCGTGGCCCAAAATCTCCTTGAGGGCGAGCATATCCACATGGCCTTCCTGATACATCAGCGTCGCCGCCGTGTGCCGCAATTTGTGAACGGAATATCCTTTTCCAGACAAACCCGCCGCTTTCAGACAGTTGTCCACAATTTGCTGGATACGCCGCGCGGAAAGGCGCTTCCCGGTATGCTTGGAAACAAAAAGAGCTTTTTTGTCCTGCAAATTCGGCAGTTTAGCGCGCTCGTCGCACAGGCGGCGCAGTGCAGTATTACACGCATCGTTCAAATAAACGAGCCGCTCTTTATTGCCTTTCCCGACGATCCGGATCGTGCCGTTATCATGAATATCGGTAATATTGATATTAACCAGTTCACTCAAACGCATCCCGCAATTCAAAAACAGCGTTAGGATACAATAATCGCGTTCGTAAAAGTCGGACTGCACATTTTTCAGCAGTTCGACGCCTTCATTCAGTGATAAGTACTTGGGCAGACGTTTTTTCAATGCCGGCGTTTCCACGCCATCGGTGGGATTTATTTCCAAAACCTTCATTTTATTGCACAGATACTTATAAAATCCTTTCAGGCTGGAAAGCTTGCGTGCGCGAGTCGCGGGAGCGTTATCACGCTCCTGCGTGACATAATGCAGAAATTCGTAGATATCGCTGGTCGTGACGCTTTTGATCGTATCCAAATCCACGCGGCGGATGTCGATTTCATCCGGAGGCACATCTGCCGGGACAAGCCCGTGTGCCTGCATTAAAAAACGAAAAAAGGTGCGCAAATCAATGTAATATCCGTTCACTGTACGCGGCGAAAGGCCGCGGATGGTTTCACTGTCGTACAGATAACGTACGACAAGCTCCGGACAATCTTTATAGTCGCCATGTTTGTTGGGATGGCGAGGATCAATATAGGTGCTCAAAAAAATCCATATCGTTTGAAACCAGGAATACGGATTATGCAACCGCCCTCAATTTCGCTAAATTTTAATTTAGCGAAATTGCTCCTATTCCTCATTCCTGTCGGATATGTTCCTCCCTTCGCTGAAATTGGAGATTTCTGCAGAAAAAAGATTTGTCGTTCCTCCCTTTTTAGATTAATCCGTAACTGCATTGAATCGTCTACAATAGCTGAATCGCTTGCTTCACATACGTTACACCCAGCAATTCCATTGTATTGAATTCCTTCGGATCGATTTGTGCAAGGCTGTGCTTGGGCACGACCGCACGTACAAATCCCATACGCTGCGATTCTCGAAGACGATATTCTAGATTTGTTACGTTTCGCACCTCACCGCCAAGCCCGACTTCACCAATTGCAATCATATCGTCCGGTACAGGTTTGTCCATCAGGCTGGATACGACCGCCAGGCAAACCGACAGATCGCATGCAGTTTCGTCCAGTTCCAGGCCGCCTACAATATTGATATAAACGTCCAAATTACCCAGAAAATATCCTGCCCGCTTTTCCAGCACGGCCAACAATAGGTTCATCCGGTTGAAATCAAACCCGGATGCGGCGCGGCGCGGCGTGCCAAAGCCTGTTTTGGTTACCAGCGCCTGAATCTCCGACAAAATGGGACGCGTTCCTTCCATCGTGCATGCAACACAATTGCCGCTTACGCCAATCGGGCGCCCTTCCAGCAGCAGCTTGGAAGGATTTTCAATCACTTTCAGTCCGGTGCCCGTCATGTCGAACATGCCGATCTCATTGGTGCTCCCATAGCGGTTTTTAGCAGCACGAAGCACGCGGTACGGCAGCATTTTATCTCCTTCAAAATAAAGCACGGTGTCAACAATATGCTCCATTACTTTCGGCCCGGCAATTGCGCCGTCCTTATTGACATGGCCCACAATAAATGTGGGAATTTCCAGCGTTTTTGCCACGGTAAGCAGCCGCGCCGTGCACTCCTTGACCTGCGACACGCTTCCTGCCGAGGATGATATCTCCGCACAGTGCATCGTCTGGATAGAATCAATAACGACAATGCCGGGTTTTGTTTGTTCAACCAAATCGCAAATTGAACCGATATCGGTCTCCGCCGCCAGCATGATATTTTCTTCTTCTACCCGCAGGCGTGTTGCCCGCAGCTTAATTTGCCTTGTAGATTCCTCTCCCGTGATGTAAAGTACATTCACTTGCCTGGAGATTGCCCCGCATAATTGCAGAAGAAGCGTGGACTTTCCTGCGCCCGGTTCGCCGCCCAACAGCACGACGCTGCCCAAAACAATACCGCCGCCCAACACGCGGTCCAGTTCACTGATTCCGGTGATGATGCGGCTGTGCTCTTCCGTGGTGCTGATGTCCTTAAGCCTGCTGGCGATGATGGCCGCGTTTCCTGTCGCCGGAGCAGATACGCCCTTCCCTTTCGTTTCTTTTACGATGTCTTCCACCATTGTGTTCCATTCCCCGCAAGAGGGGCAGCGTCCCATCCATCTGGGGCTTGCTTCTCCGCAGGAGGTGCAGACGTATACAGTCTTAAATTTTTCCTTTGGCATAATAAGATTTCTTCCTGTTTATCCATAGTTTTGTTGTTTGTTACAGTATAGCATCAAACCCGTTCAAAATAAACAGGCTTTGAAAAAAAACATCCCAAAGATGTTATACTAATCTTATATTGCCAGAAGGAGGCTGCACGAAATGCTCGTGATCCTTTCTCCCGCCAAAAACATGCACCGTGTGCCCACTCCGCCGCATGCTACGCGCCCTATGTTTTTGCAGCAGACCGAAACCCTCGCAGCATCGATGAAGCGTTATGCGCCGTTTCAACTGGAGAGCGTTCTGAAGGTCAACCCACAGCTTGCGCTGCGTGCATTTACGGATATCCAAGACTGGAATGCGTCTATCCCCGGCTCTCCCGCGCTCCTCAGCTATCACGGACTTGCTTACAGCGCTCTTGATGCCGCAACGCTCTCCCGGGAGGATCTCACCTTCGCTCAGGATACTCTTCGCATCCTGAGTGCTTTCTATGGCGTGCTGCGCCCATTGGATAACATTCTTCCGCATCGTCTCGATTTTGAAAGCAGTTTTCGCTGCTGCGGCAAAACAATGTATGAATTTTGGGGCAGCATGCTGCATGATGCCGTTTTTCAGGCCGGCGCCCCTGTTATCAATCTTTCTTCTGCCGAGTATTCGAAAGCGGTTTCCCGATATCTTCGCGCACAGGATGTTTTTATCACCTGTGATTTTCTGGAATTCAAACACGGAAAATGGTGCATGCCGGCGACCCATGCAAAAATGGCACGCGGCAAAATGGCACGGTTCATCGTGAAAAACCGCTTGACAGCGCCGGAACAGCTGAGCCTTTTCGAAGAAGACGGATATTGTTTTTCTCCGAAGCTGTCGACCTCCAGCCGCTATGTGTTTTCACGATCGTAATCAGCCTGTAAAGCCAATAGACGTTACAGCGCAAAAACAACCAGGTGCTTTCGCATCTGGTTGCTTTTGCGCTTTTTAATGGATAGACTGTAAAAATGCACGCAGCCGCGGGCTTTCAGGGCATTCGAACAACTTTTCAGGAGTGTTCTCCTCCAGTATCTTTCCTTCGTCCATAAAGAGAACGCGGCTGGCGGAATCTCTTGCAAAACGCATATCATGCGTTACGATCAACATTGTAACCGCGCGCGCCACCAGCTTCTGTATCGTGACAATTACTTCGTTGGTCGTCTCAGGGTCCAGAGCGCTTGTCGGTTCATCAAACAACATGATCTGCGGATTCATTGCCAGCGCCCGAGCAATCGCAATACGCTGCTTCTGTCCGCCGGAAAGCTGTGCAGGATAATTGTCCGCTTTATTTCGAAGCCCCACAACATCCAAAAGTTCCATGGCTTCCGCCAGAACTGCCGCCTTGTCCCGCTTGAGAATACGCAGCGGCGCGACGGTGATATTCTCCAGACATGTCAGATGCGGGAAAAGGTTAAAATGCTGGAACACCATTCCTGTTTTGGTGCAGATACGCCGCACTTCTTTTTCGGGGGGATATTTCGCCGTGCCTTTCACTGTGTCCACCAGCACATCCCCATCAATGACGATGCGGCCGGCAGAAACGCGTTCCAAATTGTTCACACAGCGCAGCAATGTGCTTTTGCCGCTGCCGGACGAACCGATGATCGCCACCGCTTCCCCTTGCTCCACCTGAAGGGAAACATCGTCCAGCGCTGTAAATGAACCAAACCGTTTGCTGACATGCTCGATCGACAAAATCGCCATATCTCACGCCTCCTTCCTCTCATGGCGGGAAAACCGCTTTTCACACCACTGCGAAAGCAGCGTGAGCAAAAAGGTGAGCGCCAGATAAATCACGGCAGCAATAAAAAATGCCGTAGGATTTACATCCCGGTTGTTGGCGTCCTTGGCCGCTTTCAGCAATTCTCCCACACCAATTGCCGTCACTAGGGCCGTATCCTTGATGAGCGTGATGACCTCGTTGCTCACAGGCGGAATTACACGGGCGATGGTCTGAGGGATGATAATGATGCGCATGGTTTGCCAGCGGCTGAAGCCGAGCGTCTTGGCCGCTTCGTGCTGGCCGTGGTCGATAGACTGCACACCGGCCCGATAGATCTCTGCAAAATATGCCGCATAATTCATCGTGAATGTAAGTACAGCGGCTACGGTATTTTCCATCCGGAACGCGGGCCCGAACATAATGGGGAGCCCGTAATACACAAAGAACAGCTGAAGCATCAGCGGCGTGCCGCGGAACACCCAAATATATGCCTTTGACAAAAAACGCACCGGAAAGAAGCGTGAAATCGATCCCAGGGCAAACGGAAGACCCAAAGGCAGTGATAAGACCAGCGTCAGGAAGAACACCTGAAGCGTCTGCCACGTTCCTTTCAACAGTGCCGGCAAAATCGCCTGAATATATTCAAGATTCATCTTCGCTCCCCTTTTTGCAGTTCTCTGTGGCGCCCCGCAAAAAGCGCGGGCGGGGCGGCCCCGTCCGCGCTGTTCACATTTTAGCCTTTGACGACGATATCCGCGCCGAACCAGGCTTCGCTGATCTCCGCTGCTTTTCCGCTTTCAATCAAAGCGTTAATAGCGTCGTTGACGGCCTGCGTCAGTTCAGCGTCACCCTTACGGAATCCGATCGCATACAAATCGTCTCCAAAGTCCACTTCCGAGACGGCAAAAATGCTCCCCAGCTTGGCGTTTTTGTAACCGCCGTATACTTCATCGATGATCATGCAGTCCAGACGGCCCGCCTGCACATCCAAAATCACTTCATCATAAGTAGGATACTCCGTAATTTTGTCCTGAATGGACGCGTAAACGGCATCGTTCGTTACCGCTTCAAGCGCTGCGCTGCCGGCCTGGATGCCGATGTTATAATTCGCAAGCTCCTCTTTGGCAGATACTGTAACGCCTTCCTTCGTCATAATGACGATTTTGTTGTTCAGATATGCCTGGGATAGGCTCATCGCTTCCTCACGTTCCGGCGTGATGGACATCCCATTCCAGATGCAATCGATATTTCCGGAAGAAAGCTCCATTTCCTTCGCATCCCAATCAATAGGCTGGAATGTCGCCTTTACACCCAATTCTTCGCACACTGCCGTAGCAAGGTCAATGTCGAAACCAACAAGGTTTCCGCTTTCGTCCCGGAAGCCCATGGGAGCGAATGTATCATCCAGACCGATGACAAGTTCGCCTTTTGCCTGAATATCCGCGAGTGTGGTGCCATATACGCTGCTGTTCACCGCACTCCCCGAAGCCGAAGCTGGTTCAGATGCGCCGGCAGCGCCGGAGGAAGACACGCCCGCGCCGGAACCGCCGCAGGCAGTCAGTACAGTACCCAAAACTGCCGCGCTCAAAATAAGGCCGAAAATCTTTTTCATACGCTTTCAAACTCCTCTCATACCACAGTTCACTGCGGCGAGATTCATTATACTATATTACGCTATCATAGTAAAGTGAAAAATTGCTGAATATCCGTTTTTTTGCAAGAAAACACTTCTCACCTTTTCAATATGCCCAGAAGCAGCATGTCCAGAACTTCTTCGGCAGCCGCCAGCATAGAGCGAGCATCTTTGGGGTCATCTTTTGCGCAATACTGCTCCAGTATCCGGCGGAACACACACTCCAGGCTTTCCAAATAACGGGCTGCATGTTCTGCTTTTACAGCGGGACGCAAAGACATTTCGGCAATCACCTCTTGCAGGAAACGCCGGTTCATTTCACGCACGGGACGCCGCAGTTCCAGAATATCCGCTCTCAAGTGCTCCGGCATATGTACCATCGCACTCTCAAAAATCACTTCCCATGCGGGCTCCCGCGCAAAGAAGCGCTCGCGAAGCATGAAATATTGACGGATAGCGGCATGACTGTTTTCTTTTTGTATTTGCGTCGATTCTTCCTGGATATACACCTGCAGTGATTGAAACAATTCTTTAACGCAAAGAAGAAACAATTCATCCTTGCTGGAAAAATAATGATACATCATCCCTTTCGAGATCCCGTGGCGCGAACAGATCCGGTCCATCGTCACGGTCTCGTATGGCTGCGCGCCAAATTCCGCCAGCGCCGCCTGAAAAATCGTCTTTTTTGCATGCTCCTGCCGTTCCCTTTGCGTCATATCACGGATTCCTTTCCGCCTGATGCAGTTCTCCTGCCCATTCAAAGCCTTTCTTTGCCATAAAAACAGCGATGATTTCATTGATAACCGCTGCGGCTGCAATCGTTCCTTGAATGATAGAAGCACACTCCGGCGCCGGGCCGTTCAGTACAGAGACCGCGATGCCGGTAAACACCAGCGATACTCCCGAATGCGGCAGCAACGTAAACCCTAAAAATTTTTTGACTGTCTGCGGCGCATGCGTGACGGATGCGCCCAAATATGCACCGCTGTATTTGCCTATCGCCCGGGCCGTGATATAGATGGCGGTATAAAGGCCTGCTCCGAAAATCAAATGGTAGTCCAGCGGCGCCCCCAGATTCAGTATCGCGATGATCAGGCTTATTCCGATCACAGGGTCCATCACTTTCATGATTTCTGCAAGCTGTTTCTCTGAAATCATATTTGCAAACACCGTCGAAAACGCCATACCAATAAGCAAAAAATTGATGGCCGGTACAGGCAGAACATATTGATTCAGCACCATGCCTATTGCCGCCGAACACAGCAGCAGCAACAGCATTGCGGCAAGCGCTCCGCTTGCCGTATGGGCTTTTTGAAGCAGTTTTCCCGCTACAAAGCCTGTTGCCGCTCCTATGAGCACAGGGAGAAAGACAAGAAACAGCACGCCCAAAACCGGAATCCCTGCCGTCGAAACGTGAGCCGAAACAAGCGCAACAACCGTAAAGAACACCAGTGCCCCGACAAGGTCGTCCAGCGCCGCCATAGGAATCAGCGTGCTCGTGACAGGCCCTGCAGTTTTCATTTCATTCACAATGGAAAGTGACGGGGCTGGTGCTGTGGCTAAAGCGATACCGCCGAACAGGAATGCCAGGTACAACGGCACGCCCGTTATCCCAAAAATGACGCCGAACACCAGGCTGACGACCAGAAATGTCCCCAGGGATTCGGTGATGGTCGTGACAACGATTTGCTTGCCGGCCTTTTTTATCTTGCGCCAGATAAGCTCCGTACCAATCATGAGGCCCACGACGCACTCCAGAATGCTTTCCGCAGTAGTATACCATGCGGCTTCCATCATGGGCTCGTTCAGAAGGCCCAGTGCGTGCGGGCCCAATGTCATACCTGCCAACAGCCATCCAAGAATTGCCGGCAATTTGAGCTTTGAAACCAGTTTTCCGAACAAAAAAGCAACAAAAACTGCGAAAATCAATTTCAACACATCTAAAAACACCATATTAAACAGCACCCCAAAATATAGACGAAGTCGTCTATTTGTTGCGTCTTTTAGCATATCACTTTTAGACGGAACAGTCTATATCTTTTTTGTAAACTTTATTCGGCTGTCTAAAACCGTGGGAATTTGAGTTCTTTTCAGTTCAGACTTTTCCACTTATCCCCTTTCAAATTCCATCCGTCGGGTATCTCTCATAAACCTGGCGGCAAATCCTGCACCGGTTTGACATTTTCAACTCGCGCCAGGCGGAAGCACTTCTGAAAAATAGTGTGAAAATATCTCTGTCACTTGCTGCACTAAGCATATATCATTTTCAGCTTCACTTCAGTATTTTGATGTAATATAATAAAACCGAACACTGGAGGTAAAAGGCATCATGAGAATCCTGATTATAGAAGATGAAAAACTGCTGGCCGATTCGCTTAAAGCCCTGCTTGAGCAAAATGGCTTCGAAGCCGATGCCGCCTGCGACGGCAAAACCGGTGAGTATTATGCTGCGCTGGGAATTTATGACCTGCTGATCCTGGACGTGATGATGCCGGGGCGGGACGGCTATGAGGTGGCCCGGCGGCTTCGGGAAAGGCGGATGGAAATGCCCATCCTGATGCTGACGGCCCGATCTGAACTGGACGATCGAGTGACAGGGCTGAACGCCGGCGCCGATTACTACCTGACGAAACCCTTTGATACGCAGGAATTGTTGGCCTGCGTCAATGCATTGCTGCGCAGACAGGGCGTACATGTGGACGTGCTTTCCTTTGGAAATACCGTTCTGGACTTAGCCAGCGCCACACTGGTCTGTGGAGCGGAGCGTATTCGGCTTTCCTCCAGAGAGTTTGAGATCATGCGGCTTCTTCTCCGGGCGGAGGGAAATAACATTTCCAAGGAAACGATCCTCACCAAGGTATGGGGATATGACTCTGATGCGGTGGAAAATCACGTGGAGGTATACATCGGTTTTTTGAGAAAGAAACTTGCGAATATTGGCTCCAACGTGCGGATCGAGGCGATCCGCCGGCTGGGATATCACCTGGAGGTATGCGTACATGCTTAAAAAGCTGCGGCTCAAATTTGTGTTGATCAACATGAGCATCGTGACCATCATGCTCTGCGTCATCCTGGGATTGATCTTTTATTTTACCAGCGCGAATCTGGAGGCCGCGAGCATCAATATGATGCAGAATATTGCGGCCAACCCACTCCATCTC
>PPYE01433752.1_pt1 | contig 10276 bp, 8 predicted proteins | sample 1559881 | NCBI WGS metagenome assembly PPYE01 (sample SAMN08240022, study PRJNA423297) | Human gut metagenome, whole genome shotgun sequencing project.
GTTCTTGAGGCTGTAGAGCCCTTCTGTTGCGAGGGTGCGCAGGTAGGGCAGCTTGCCGAGGTTCGTCGGGCAGGGGAGACCGCGCAGCTGGGCGAAGAGGCGTTTGCCGCTGGGCGGGATGGCCGGATTCGCGAAGACGGGGTCGGCGTTCATGCGCTCGAACATGCTCGCTGCCGGTTCGCGAAGCTCTTCCTGGCTGAACCCTGCGTTGGCCTGAGTGGCTGCGAGATAGGTGAAGCCCCGTTCGTAAAGCGCGTCGAGCACGCTCGCGTCTGAAACGTTCAGCCGTTGAAGCGCATCCATCATGTCGTGCCAGCGTTCGAAGGATTTCGGACAAGCGGTCTCCGAATTGCTCGGCGAGGCCAACGAGGCTCTTTCGCTGGTATCGTGAGGCGATATCGCGTATTGCTTGCCGTCTCTTGCCACGCTCATGCGAAGCTTGTGGAGATCCATCCCTTATCGGATGACAACGAATAAGACGGTCTGGCTTTTTCAAAATACTTACTTCATCGAATCGAATTGTCCCCACCATCGTGCGGGAGACAAAATAAGTTGGACATTCCCCATTGGCAGACCGTTAAACATATCGGGCGGGTAATTGTTCTGGCTGCGTTCGCTCTGCTCCCGCAAAGGAGTATGCCTTGGAGCTTATGCGTCCTGCGTTTGTCCTACGTGAAGGGACGGCTCCTTCTGACGGATTCTGTCGTAACTGTTGCGAAAAGAGCTCGGCTTTGGAAAGCACGAGCTCTTTTGCCCGACAGGCCCGTCATCGGCAGGGTGGGGCATCCTCGAAGGATGGGGGATTGCCGGCGTTTATGCAAATGGAGGCTCTATCGCCTGCCGGTGCGTTTCTTGCGTTTCTTCAGGTAGTTGCTCGTCGCGAAGAAGGTGTTCGACACCCCGGTGTTCTTGAGGTTATAAACGCCTTGCGAGACGAGCCCTCGGAGGTAGGCCATCTTGTCGATGCGGGGGCAGGGCAGTCTGCGCAGCTCGGCGAACATGCGCTTGCACCCTGGCGAGATCTCGGGATCGGAGAACACCAGATCCGCATCCATGCGCTCGAACATATGCGCAGCCGCCTCGCGCACCTCGTTGTGGGAGAGATCCACCTCTTCGATGATGCCGCTCAGATAGGTGAACCCGCGGCTGTTGTGCGCGCGCAAGATGGCGGGGTCGGTCACCTGAAGGCGCTCGAGCACGTCCATCATGTCGTTCCAGCGTTCGAGGGGCAGCAGCGTGCTGCGCTGCGCGAACGCTTTCGATTTCTCGGGTGTTTCCTCGCGATAGCAGTAGTAGGCGTTGTCCAGATAGACGATGCGGTCGGTTTGGCAGAGCGTTTCCACGAGGAAGGGGTTGTCTGCCCAGCCGGCGCCGGGGATCTCCTTGAAGCGGATGCCGCGCTGCTCAAGGAACTCGCGCCGATAGATGGCCGACCAGATGGAGGGATGGTGGCACAGCAGATGGGCGGCATCCTTGATGGCGAATGGCTGCGCGGGCGGGTGGATGCGGTCCTTGTAGCTGCAGTTCAGCTTACGCTGCTTCGGCGTATCGGGCAGCCAGATGCGCCAATAGGCCGTCTTGATGATGTCGATGGGCTCTTCGAACTGGTTGGCGAAAGCCAGCATGTCCTCGTACATGCGCGGCTCCAGCCAGTCATCGGGCTCCACGATGGATATATAAGTGCCGTGCGCCTCGTCAAGCCCACGGTTGCAGCTGGCGCCGTAGCCTTGGTTTCGCTTGTCGATGATACGTATGCGCCTATCCTGCACTGCATGCTTCCGCATGATCTCGAGGGAGGCGTCGGTCGACCCGTCGTTGAGGCAGATGATCTCCAAGTTGCGGTAGGTCTGCCCCGCAACGCTGTCCAAGCACTGGTCGAGGTACCGTTCGGTGTTGTAGATGGGGATGATCACGCTGATCAAAGGATTGTCCAAAGCCATGAGAGCTTGCTTCTCCTCACGTTTCTGCAAGATGTCGAATTAGTATACGATAAAGAACCGCTATATAGGCGCGGGGTGTGGCGATGGGGGACAATCCCACATGAATTCATTGAAAGAACCTGAAAGACCGGGAGGAGTGTTCCCCTGTAACCCCATCACTGTTTTCCATGATTGATGAAATAGCGCCTCTTGTAAAATACAGCATTCCATCTGCGCCTTGGAAGACCGGTGGGCGGCGTTTTTCAAGGCTTGGCGCAAGAAGCAAAGCGATCGGGGTTTTCGTCCTGTAGAATACTGCCAATAAGGCTTTCCTGCGAGATTGGAGGATGTGGACGGATCGTTGAGTATGGGCTATCTTATTCTCGTATCCCGGCAGGGTTTCCTTGATGTGTTCGAAGCTTGATAGGGTCGTGAGTTTCGCTTCGGGGGTGGGAAGCGCTCGTCTTCCATCGTGGGGATTTCTTCAGATTGTTGAGCAGTCCGGTACTGTTTTGCATTCGTCGGCAAGAGTGAGGTGCGTGCGCAGCTGCTCGCCGGATGTCTTAGCGACGGTGATGCTAGCGGATGCATCGGTTCGTCTGTGCGCAGATGATGGGCTTTTAGAGAGGTTGTCGGATGTCTTTCAAAACAAAGCGCTTCAGGAAGATGCTGGGGGGGGGCATGCTGTTCGCCCGGTGGTGGTGGCGGTCCCCGTAGCTGTTTTCGTAATCCTCATCGTCGCCGGCGTTTCCAACGGAGATGCTTTCATCAGTGCGCTCAACACGTTTTTCGCCGCGCTCATGGTGAATGGGAGTTGGCTGGTCAGTTTGGGGACGCTTGCTTTTGTGGGGTTCATGCTTCTTGTTCTGGTGCATCCGATCGGCCGTGTGAGGCTGGGCGGCAAGGACGCTCGGCCCGAGTACAGCTTGTGGAACTGGTTTGCCATCTCGCTTTGCGCGGGCATCGGTACCGGAATTGTGTTCTGGGGTGCTGTTGAACCTCTGCGGTTTGCGGTGGAACCGCAGCTGAGCACCGGCATCGAGGGAGGCACGGCTGAAGCTGTTGTGTGGTCGCTCTGCAAAAGCTATCTGCACTGGTCGTTCGCCCCTTATGCCGCGTACGGAGTGTTCGGGGTCGTCATAGCGTTCGCCTATTACAATCTTCATGCGCGTTTTTCGGTGAGTTCGGGATTCGCGCCGATTTTGGGGAAACGGGCCGAGGGCAGGCGCTTCTCCGATGCGGTGGACGCGCTCACCGTTTTCGCCATCACCGGAGGCGTGGCGGGTTCCCTTGGGTACGGGCTGCTTCAAATAAGCAGCGGGTTGAACACGTTGTTCGGCATTCCTGCGAACACGATCACGCTTGTGGCCATCTGCGCGTGCATTGTCGCCCTCTACATCACTTCAAGCGCAACGGGCATGAAGCGCGGCATACGTTGGATGAGTGACAAAAATGCTTGGATGTTCCTTGCTCTTATGGTTCTGGCGTTCGTATTCGGCCCAGCGCAATGGATATGCAATCTGCTTACCGAGTCGCTGGGGTCGTTTCTTTCGGGTTTCGTGTCGTCTCTTACGGCGGTGTCTCCGTTCAATGACGCAGGTCAGGTGGTGGGTGCTGTATGGTATCAAGATAGCGAGCTATAGCCCCAGTGGTGGGACGAGCAGTACTTTGTCGACTTTCTGAGTTTCGCCCCCATCGTGGGCTTGTTCACCATCAAGCTGGCCAAAGGAAGGACGTTGCGTCAGTTTGTCGCGATGAACTGGCTTGTGCCTGCGGTGTTTGGCATTGTATGGTTCGCGGTGTTCGGAGGGCTTTCCCTCGATATTCAGTACAACTACGCGGCCTATGCCGACAGAGTGGATTTGGCCGGATGCGCTTCGCTTTTCGAATACATGGAAACGTATGGCAATGAAGCCATGATGCTCAAAGTCATCGAGGCCATACCCCTCTCGTTCTTGCTCAAGCCCGTGGTCTTGCTGCTCGTGATAGTTTCTTTCGTGACGCTGGCCGATTCGATGACCTCCACCGTTTCTTTGATGACGTTCAGAGATGCCGGAGATATGGAGGAGGCTCCGGTTCCGACGAAGCTTATGTGGGGCCTCATTATGGGCGGTGCCGCGCTGGTGTTCACTTTGACGGGCAGCATTGACGGCATCAAGATAGTGAAGACCATAGCGGGCTTTCCCATTCTGATATTGGGATTGTGTATGATGGTCATGTTCCTTGTTTATCTTGTCAAACGCGGTCGCTCGAAAGAGGTGAAGGAGATGATGGTCGAATGAGCTGCTGTGCTTCGCCGGTCTCCGACACCTTGCCCGAGGACGTGCGCGAGGTGTTCGAGCGATGCATGGGCGAGAGATGCCTTGCGGTGGAAAGGCTTTCCGGCGGCAGGACGAATACGAGCGTTGGGGTTGAAGCCCTCTCGGGTTCGTACGTTCTTCGCATTCCTGGCGAGGGCACGAATGCCTACATTGATCGCCGGAGCGAGTTCGACAACATGCATAAGCTTTCCCATCTGCGATTTCTTCCGCAGATATGCTATGCCGATCGTGAAAGCGGAACGCTGGTCACGCGACGCATCAAAGGCGCGGTGCCCATGGGGCCGAGCGACGTTTTTGACAAAGGTCGTCGCGCTGCCATGGTGGATCTCCTTGTTCAGGTGCATCGGTCGGGTGAGATCTTGGAGAATGAGTTCGATATCGCAAAGATGCAAAAAGAATACGCGGCCCGCTTGGACGATCTGGGGATTCAGCGTCCGAAACCGCTTACTGACGTTGCTGGCGATCTCGAGGAGGCTGTGGAGGCGCTTTCTCGGGATTACCCAAAGCGGATGGTCGCCTGCCATGGAGATCCGAAACTCAACAACTTTCTCCTGGCAGACGGCCGCATGTATCTGATTGACTGGGAATACTCGGGCATGGCCGATGAGTACTTCGACTTGGCGAACATGGTGATGACTGACTGTTTGGACGAAAGGCGGGAGCGACTGGTGATCGAATCGTATGAGGAGCGCTCCGGGTCGGGGTTGCTGCGGGAGAAGTACCTTCTGCTTAAGGTGGCTACTGACTATCTGTGGATCCATTGGCATCTGATCAAGCTGGGTCAAGGGCAGATGCCCGCTTACAACGAGGCTTCTTGGAGAAGTCGCCTCGATCGGGCGATCGGCAATCTAAAGCGTTTGGAGGGTTTGTCGTGACGCAGGGCATAATCCTTGCGGCTGGTTTGGGATCGCGTTTGAAGGAAGTTACCGCAACCATTCCGAAGTCGCTGATCCGCGTGAATGGGAAGCCTGTGCTCGAGCGCAACATAGAGTTCATGAGGGAGGCGGGGTTTGACAGGGTGGTGCTGGTGGTAGGCTACATGGCCGAGCGCTTCACCTATCTGTCGGAGCGTTATCGCGATCTTGACTTGAGATTGGTTCGCAATGATCAATACGCCACGTCTAATACCGTCTCCTCCCTTTTTGCGGCTCGGAGGTTCTTCGACCGTGATGCGTTCATCGTTACGGCTGATATCTATCTTGCCGAAAATCCCTATCTGACATATTCGGGAGAAGGGTGCTTTTACGTTCTGCGGCCTGATGCCAAGCTTTCCAAACCCGAATGGATCGCGCACCTCGATGACGGCATGCACATTCGGTCGGTGGACCAGTGCGGGTTTTCGGGGCATTCCTACACGGGGATATCGCATTGGACGACAGAGGGGCTTTCCTTGCTCGAGCGCAAGTTGATGGCGCTCGATTGGGACGATCCTGCAGAGCGCGCACGCTATTGGGATGAGCTGATGCTCCCGGATTTGGGTTCGTTCGACCTGCGGGCTAAAGTGCTCGCAAGCGATGGCGAAGTGTACGAATTCGACGATATGGGCGATATCGAGAAGTTGAAGCGTGAGACGGGTTTACACGTGGAGTTTCAGGAAGGATCGCCTTTCGATCCTACTGAGTCTTGCGCAGTGTAGTCGACCGATTCAGGCTATTGAGACGACCGCACTACCGCTTTGGCCAGTATGAGCTGGTCGAGGGGGGAGAAGCGCGTTGAGTCCCCTAAAAAGGTGAGATGACGCACGGCTCCCCCCTGCTTCTCGATGTAGGAAAGGGCGTGTGAGACGCTATCGAGATCTTGGGGATCCTCCAAAAGGAATGCGGAGCGAGTCTTGCCTGCGTATACTCCCGCAGCAAGCGCGTCGAAGGGCGCCCATGCCGATGAGACGATGAGTCGTTCAACGGTGACGGGCCTTTCGCTGTCGGGACTACTTGAAACGGAGGAGGCTATCTTGTCGTTTATGAGTTCGTTTGCCCGATACGGGCCATCTCCGACAATTCGATCTGTGTTAGTTCCATTTTCTTGGCAACGGTCAAGGAATTCATCCGATACGCGCTTGGTCCCACCCAAAACGTGCAAGCGCTTGAAAGCGCCCCTTTCGAGGACCTTCTCAATCCGATTGTCAATTATCCCGTCCGCGACAAGGAAGAACACGGGGCATTTCCTTTGGAAGATGTAAGGGGAGAACGACACGAGATCTGCCGTGCAGCCGTCGTAGGTGATGAACGCGGTGTCACCCCACGCTCCTTCTTTCATGCCGAACGAGTATATCTCCCAAGACAATTGGGCTGCGGTGCTGCCCGAAAGCCGGATCGTTTCGGGGCTGCTTGTGCAGGAGCTTTCTATGGCGCTGACCACTGAGGGGGAGACCGCGTCTTCGCATCCCACGATGATGACTCGATGCGGCGCCAGTCGATTGAGCTCTTGCAAGGTGGCATCGGGAAGTGCGTCTGGCCTCGTGAGGAGTAAGGGGGCATCTATGAGGCCGGCGAGCGCGGTGGCGCTCATACAAGGGGAGGCGAGTTCTCCCGGGGCTATGACGACCGAGCCCCCTTGCGGAAATTCGCATTCCGTCACCAGCTTTGCAGCCGTGCTGTACCTGCTTTCTCCCGCTATCGTGTCCGTCACCCCGTCGGGGATCTCTATGTGCGCATTGAGCGCCTCGAACACGCGCTGCTCTGCCTCTGCGCTGCCGATGTGGCCGCCGAGCACGCGGTAGGCACGGCACACGTCCTGAGCCGTGCCCGTCATGCGCGTGTGGCCCTTTTCGATCCAAATGGCCTTGTTGCACAAGCGCTCGATTTGCTCGTTGTTGTGGGACACGATGAGGACGGTCACGCCGTGGTCCTTGATGAGCCGCGTGATGCGGCGCTCGCACTTCTGCTGGAACATGAAGTCGCCTACGGACAGCACTTCGTCGACGATGAGTATTTCTGGGACGATGACCGTAGCTATGGCGAACGCGATGCGTGCCACCATTCCCGAGGAGTAGTTCTTCATGGGCATGTCGAGAAACTTCTCGATTTCGGCAAACTCAACGATTTCGTCGAAGTGCTGTTTGATGAACTTGCGGGAATAGCCAAGAAGCGCGCCGTTGAGGTAGATGTTTTCGCGGGCGGTTAGCTCCATATCGAATCCCGCTCCCAGTTCGATGAGAGGGGCGATGTTGCCGTTGATGGCGCACGTTCCCGAAGTGGGCTCTAAAACGCCGGCAATGATTTTCAGCATGGTGGACTTCCCCGACCCATTCGTTCCGAGGATGCCGAAGACGTCGCCTTCCCTCACCTTGAAGGACACATTGTCGAGGGCGCGAAACTCCTTGAACATCAGTTCGCGACGAACAAGGGCTATCGCATATTCTTTGAGGCTGTTCAACTGCTCGCTTGCCATATTGAACACCATGGACACGCGATCAGCTTCGACCATGATGGGCCTTTGGTTGTCTTGCGGTTCGGAAAGCGCGTCGAAGGCAAGGGGTGCTGTGTTGACATTCTCGGGCATGATACCGCCTAGACGTAGAGGATGAATTTCTTTTCGGTTGCTTTGAACACTGCAAACCCTATGGCGAACGTTATAAGCGCCATGGCAAGGCACACGGCTTGCTCTTGTAAGCCAGGCAGCGTGTTGTACATGGCAATGTCTCTAAAGTAGGTGACGTAATGGTACATGGGATTGAAGGCTTCTGCCGACTGCATCCATTCGGGCAATATGTTAAGGGGATAGAAAAGAGGCGTTGCGTATGTCCATGCGGTGAGAACGACGCCCCATAGGTGGCAGACGTCTCGGAAAAAGACCGCGAGCGCCGCCAGCAGCATTCCCAATCCGGCGCAAAACAGCATCATGAACGCAAGCAGGATGGGAAGTGCAAGTAGATTCGGGGTCGGGGCGATGCGGAAGACAAGCATGACGATGACCACGGCAATGAGGGATATGGAAAAATTGACAAGTTGGAACAGCACCTTTTCCAGGGGGAAGATCAGTTTCGAAACACGAACTTTCTTGATGAGTGGAGCCGATTCCAGAATAGAGTTCATCGCCCCGGATGTGGAGTCGGACATGAGAGCGAACAATATGTTGCCCAAAATAAGATACATGGGGAAGTTCTCGACGTCTCCACCAAATTTGAGGATGTTGCTAAACACGACGGCGAGGACGCACATCATAAGCAATGGGTTGAGCACCGACCAAAGCACGCCGAGAATGCTGCGGCGATACTTTAGCTTGAAGTCTTTGGATACCAAAGAGGCGATGGTGAACCAATTTCTCTTCAGCGCGCTCGTTGACGGTATCTGCGGCATACAACTCCTCGTATTGCTCGGACCAAACATTCACTGCGTCGAGTCAACCCCAAAACACTATTGTACCCCAAAGGGCAATCGAGTATCGGTTCCCACGAAAATCCCAAACGCAAAGGGCGATGGTGGCATGCGTTGCGTTTACGTTTCCGTTCGGTAAAATAAACGCTCGGTAAAAGATTGCTGCAAGGAGTTGCCATGGGTGCTCGGAACGTGTTGGAGAGGGTTCGGATGCGTATCCTTCCTCCCTCTGCAAGGGGGGTTTACGTTACGTTTGACGAGGTGAAGGATGCCTTGAGCTCGTTGGAGGCCAAGGTAGAAAGCCTTGCGGAGGACAACAGGCGGCTTTTTGCCCGGATCGAGCAGGCTGACCGAGGGATAAATGGGAACATCGACTACAAGTTCGAAGGCAGGTTGTTCCCCCGCCTTCACAACATGTCTCAGGAGCTCGCAACCCATGATGCTCATGACAAGATTCTTTTGTGGGAGATCGTTCGACAAGAAGGGGAGAGCGTTCGCGAGGCGAAGATGCGTGTGCATAGATCGCTACCGCGTGCGACGGGTGTTCTTAGATTGCTGCAACGGGGGAATGCCGCCCTGCTGCGCGATTTCGTCGCTCTATGCGATGCGCACGGGGTTGAGTATTTCCTTTCGTACGGATCTTTGTTGGGGGCCGCGCGCCAGGGCGGGATCATCCCATGGGATGATGATCTTGACGTGAATATGGCCTTCGAGGACTTCGATCGTTTGCGCGGCATTGTCGAAAGCGACGAGAGGTACGCTTTGTCTGTCGTGTACGATCAGTACGTTTACTGCAAGCAGATACGCTTCAAATACGCGGATGCTGCCATCCCGTGTTTCGTGGACGTGTTCATTCACGACTATACCGATGGCAGCGATCGTGTTTCGGCGGCATATGCCGCCTTGCGCAAGGAGCTTGTCGAAAGTGTGAGGAGGGAGGAGGAGAAAAACGCTTTAGGGGGAGAGGGGAAGTATCTTTCTGCAGGCGATGAGCGGTCAAAGGGGATAGCCGATCTGTACGACAGGTATCGTCAGCGAATTGTCGAAGAGGGACTTGTCTGCTCTCGAGAGGGGGCGGTTGTACTCCAGTACGGGTTGGAGAACATGGACGGAGCGCCGGACAAGGATTATTCTCTTCTCATGTCCGAGGTGTTTCCTTTGGGGCGATTGGCGTTCGAGGGGATTGCGTGCGCAGTTCCGAAGGAGTATGAGAAAATCCTCGAGCGCCATTATGGGGATTGGCTTGAGCTGCCGAATGATTTGTATACTCATTTTGAACACATTGACCGAAGCAGCGTGGACGTGCGGGCGCTTGTCGAACGCTTCGGTTGCGATGGTTGACAAGGTTCGTATCTCTGGCACTTCTGGCCCTTCGATGGGGTCTGCTGCTTTTCGCGTTTCTTTGGGGGCATGCCACGCTGTTGTGCGGTATCCTGTGCAGGTTAAGGGCGAATGCCTTCGATATGGCGCTTAGGAGGAGAAGCTATGCTCGACAAAGTACTGAGAACGTTCTGCGCTGTGCTGCTTGCGGCAGCGCTCGCGCCTTCGGTCGCCTTCGCCGAACTTTCAGAGGAGGTGGCGGTTGGACCCGATGTTGTGTCTGGCGAAGGCTTCGTTTTCGATTCGGAAGATGCTTCCGTACCTGACAACTCCTCTGCCGACGGCGTTTCGCCAGAAGTCGGTTCGCAAGAGGCGTTAGAGCCGCAAGAGGTCTCTGACG
>PPYE01131408.1_pt1 | contig 10275 bp, 9 predicted proteins | sample 1559881 | NCBI WGS metagenome assembly PPYE01 (sample SAMN08240022, study PRJNA423297) | Human gut metagenome, whole genome shotgun sequencing project.
GCGCAGCGCTGCGCCAGCGCCAAGTCCTCCCGGCTGGGCGGCTCGGAGCCATCAAAGACGGCAAGGATCAGCCCAGCTTCTTCCAATTTTTTCCAGCTGCGACGGATGCCCTCGGCTTCGATGGCGTCCTCGGTCTCCCGCAGACCGGCGGTGTCAAAGAGGTTCAGCCGGATATCTCCCAGCTGCACCGCCTGCTCCACCACATCGCGGGTAGTGCCCGCCACCGGGGTGACGATGGCACGGTCGAAGCCTGCCAGCAGATTGAGCAAGGTAGATTTGCCCGCGTTGGGGCGTCCCACGATGGCGCAGTCCACGCCCTCGCGCAGCACTGCACCGGCATCGTAACTACAGATAAGGCCGTCCAGCTCTTCCCGCACCGCGCCCAGCACGGTGCGCAGATGGGCGGGGTCCAGCTCCGGCACATCCTCCTCCGGGAAGTCCACCCAAGCGGCAAGATGCGCCTGCAGGGCGGTCAGCTGGGCTTTCTGGGCGTTGATCTTTTTCGCCAGCGCACCGCCCAGCGCCGCATTGGCCAGTGCGGCCCCCTGCCGCCCGTCTGCCGAGATCAGGTCCATGACCGCTTCCGCCTGGGTCAGACCCAGCTTGCCGTTCAGAAAGGCGCGGCGGGTGTACTCGCCGGGGGCGGCAGGCTGCGCACCGGCGGCAAGGCAGGCTTCCACCAGACGGCGGGCCACCGCGCTGCCGCCGTGGCAGGAAAGCTCCACCACGTCCTCGCCGGTGTAGCTGTGGGGCGCGCGGAAAAACAGGGCAACGCCCTCGTCAAAGGCTTCTTCCCTGTCCACGAAATGCCCGAACAGCGCGGTGTAGCCCTTAGCTTCTTCCACTTTTTTTGCCGGGTTTGCCGGGTGGAACACCCGGGCAGCCACGGTATAGCTCTCCGCACCGGAGAGCCGCACCACGGCAATGCCGCCTGCACCCGGTGCTGTTGCAATTGCTGCAATGGTCGTTTCCTGCATGGTTTTTTCTGGCTTCCTTTCCGCGCCCGGTCTGGCCGCTTGCTCCCATCTGCCCACAGCAGCGAGACCAATACAGTTTCATTGTACCACGAAATGCTGCGGAATGGTACTGTTTTTTCAACCAATTCCCGGGAAACGGTTGAAAATCCGCCCGTTTCTCACACAAAAAAGGGACTTTCCGTCCCAACACGGAAAGCCCCTTTTTACAGGAAACTGATTTTTAGAACTTGGCGATCTCTGCCGTGGTGATGGCCTTGCCGGGCAGCGTGCGTGCATCGGCATTCTCATTCAGGGCCAGCTTGCCTTCGCGCAGCAGCTGCACAGCCTTCTGGTGATCGGCGGCCTTCCAGTTGTTGCCCACGATCTTCCAGTTGTTGTTCACGTGCGGCTCGATGGTGCCGCCCTTCACGGTGCGGATGTACTCGCCCAGCAGCTCGCGGATGCCGCCCACATCGCCGCGCACATCGATCTCCAGCAGCTTGGGCAGATCCTCACCGGGCAGGAAGATGTCCGCAGCCGTCAGCAGCTGGGTGGTGGCACGGTAGTTGTTCACTGCCACAACAAAGGTGTCGGTGTCTTTCACGGCCTTGCCGTTCGGCCACTTGAGGTTCTTGATGCGGTGGCCCGGCTCCTTGGAGACGTCCAGCTCGTAGTTGACGCCCTCAAAAGCATCGTACAGGTAGTAGCGCACCGAGGGGTCAAAGGCGATGGTCACTTCATCCGGCTTCCATGTCTTGAAGAAGGCTGCGGACCACTCCATAAAGCGGCGCAGCTGCTCGCCGGTCATCTGCAGCTTGTACAGGGTGTTCTGGTAGGTGTAGATGCTGGCCATATCGCACTTGCGGATGGTGCCTGCGCGCATCTGAGAGGTCATGGAGGTCAGGGCCGTTGCGGAGACCTGCGCACCGGTGTAGTACATCTGCACTTCGTTGATGAAGTCCAGCAGAGCGGTGTCCTGCACCATGGCCTGCGGCAGGCAGTCGATCTCGTTTTCGGGGGCCAGATCGCCGCCCTTCAGCTCGCCGATGGGGGTGACAGCGTCTTCCTTGGCGCGGGTGTCGTAGGGAGCCAGCAGAGCGGTCAGCTCCGGATCGGGTTCGTACTCCTTGATCTGCAGGTTCTCCGAGGTGCGGTTCACGACCTTCCACTTGCCGTCCAGCTGGCGCTCCAGATAGACGTGGATCTCGGACAGGGTGGCACCGGCGTTCTTGTTCTCCACCACCAGCACGTTGTTGATCATCATGTTGGGGATGCTCCTGTGGCCGTGGCCGCCCACGATGACGTCGAACTCGGGGCAGGCATTTGCCAGATCGGTGACGCCGGAGCCATAGACGCCGTACTCGTTCTCGGTATCCATGTGCATGACGCCGATCAGCACATCCACCTGATCCTTGATCTTATCGATGATCCTGCGGCTCTCGTCCACAGGGTTGGTGACCTTCCAGCCCTCCAGATTCTTGGCATCCCAGCGGATGATGTTGGGGGTGACCATGCCAATGACGCCGATCTTGACGGTGCCCTTTTTGATGATGGTGTAGCCGTCGGCCAGCGGGGTGCCGTCCGGTGCGTAAACGTTGCCGGTGAGCACCTTGGCCTTCTGCTGTCCCATGACCTTTTTCAGCACATCCATGCCGTAGTTGTACTCATGGTTGCCGGTGGTCCAGATATCATAGCCGATGGCATTCATGGCAGCGACCATGGGATGCAGGTCATCGTTCAGGAACAGCTCTGCGGAGTTGGCCTGAATGGTATCGCCTGCATCCACCACCAGCGTGTTCCGGGTGCGGCACTGCTTGATGGCGGTCGCTTGCTGGGCCACGCTGCCGGAAGCATCTGCCTTGTTGGCGGCGTAATCCCAGGGGTCGAACTTGCCGTGGGTGTCGCTGGTGGCAAGGATCTGCAGATCCATGCTCCACAGGGACTTGATGTCACAGGCGGCTGCAGAGGGTGCCATGCAGCTGGCGGCTGCGATGGTCGCGGATGCCCCTGCACCACGCAGGAAGCTGCGGCGGGAAATCTTGTTCTGGGACATAGTCGATTACCTCTCTTTTCATCATTCTGTCTGTTCTTCACGAACAGAACGCCCTTGACTACAGTATAAATCCTCGACCAATTGTTTTACAATTGCCATTTGAGAGAAAAATTTCGGCAAAAAACAGGCAGTTTCTCCAAATTTTGAGAAGAATGACTTTAAAAACACAGGACCGGACAGCCTGCGGGCTGTCCGGTCCTGTTGCTTCAAAAATATTTTCGCTATTACAGCTCGATCTTGCCGAAGCTGAAATCGGCAAAGTCATCCACGCGCTCGGTGCGCTTGGGTGCTACGGGTGCTGCACTCTCGGCGTCGCGGGGGGCGTAGGTGCGCTCCGGCACGCTGGACGGACGCGGGCCGCGGGGTGCACCGCTGCGGTTGCCACGGTAGCCGCCATTGCTGCGGCGCTCACCGCGATAACCGCCATTGCGGTTGCCGCCGGGACGACGGCCATTCCGGTTGCCGCCACGGCCACGGCGCTCGCCGTAGGTATTCTCGGTCTGAGCATCCGGTGCGGTGGAGTAGATGACCACGCGGCGGTCACGGCCCTCGCCCTTGCTCTCGCTGCGCACACCCTCCATCTTGCTGATGGCAGAGTGGATGATGCGGCGCTCGTAGGGGTTCATGGGCTCCATGGCAAAGCTGCGGCCGGTCTTGCGCACCTTGGCGCCAATGCGCTGTGCCAGTGCGGTCAGGTCGCTCTCGCGCTTGTCGCGGTAACCGGCAACGTCCAGACCCAGCTTGATGTAATCGCCCTCCAGACGGTTTGCCACAAGGCTTGCCAGATAGGACAGGCTCTCCATGGTCTCGCCACGGCGGCCGATGAGGGCACCCAGCTTTTCACCGTCCAGACGGATGATGGTGGCTTCACCCTTCTGCACGGCGCTGAAGGTCACGTTCTCCACGCCCATCAGGGTGATGACTTCCCGCAGATAGTCCACGGCGGCCTTCACCTTGGCGTTTTCCTCGATGACGATGGGCACTTCCACCTCTTCTGTCTCCTCGGCAGTCTCAGCGGTCTGCTCGGCGGCAGGCTCTTCCACAGCGGGGGTCTGCTCTGCCACGGGGGCAGTCTCCTGCACGGGGGCGGCAGTCTCCACAGGCTGCTCTGCCACCGGCTCCACCGGCTTTGCGGGTGCAGCGGCGGGGGCATCCGGCAACTCTACGCTCACGCGCACCTTGGCGGGGGTGGTCTTTAAGCCCAGAAAACCGGTCTTCTGGGGCATTTCCAGCACTTCATAGCTGACATTCAGATCGTCGGCCTGCACGCCCAGCAGGGCGCAGGCTTTGGCGCGGGCTTCGTCCACCGTCTTGCCGGTGGATTCCTGTGTACGGATCATAACCGTTTACCTCCCTTATTACTGTTTATCCTGCTTGTCAAGCTCGCTCAGCGGCACGGTGCGCTCGTCCTTGTAGCGCTCGGCGTCCAGTTGACGGGCATACTCCAGCCGGCGCTTGTTCATCTCGCTGGCGGAAAGGTTCTTTTCCACGCTCTTGCCGGTCTTGGGGTCGGTCACCGTGATGGTGGTGTTCTTCACACCGCGCTTTTCCTGCTTGCGTTTGGCGGCGATCTCCGCTTCCACTTCCTTGCGCATCTTCTCGGGGTCGTAGAACTTGCGCATGACCTGAGTCTGTGCGGTCATGACGATGTTGGAAATGACGTAGTACAGAGAGAATGCCAGAGGGAAGGTAAAGCAGAAGAACAGGTACATCAGCGGCATCAGGTACATGGTCAGCTTCATGCTGCCCTGCATCTGCTGGCCGGAAGCCTTCATGCTGATGTGGGTGGACAGGAACATAGTGATGACCGACAGCAGCGGCAGCACGATATCCAGAGACAGACCGATCTGCGGGATGCGGGTCAGGTCGATGCCAAGGAAGTTCATGTGCTGGCCGAACTCGGTGATGGTAGCGATCTGCTCGACGCTGAAGCAGCCCAGCACGCCGCTGTTGCCTGCCAGTACCTCGGCGATGATGTTGGTATCGCGGGTGATGGCGGTAAAGGAGATGCCGGCGGCGGTCATCGCCTCGCCTGCGCTGGCAAGTGCAGCGGCGCTGATGTGGAAGATGCGCTCCAGCGGGTTATACACCACGCCGATAACACCGAACATGACAAGGAAATTCAGCAGCATGGGCACGCAGCCGGCCGTGGGCTTGTAGCCAAAGTCCTGCTGCAGCTTCATCAGCTCTTCCTGCTGCTTTTCGGGCTTATTCTTGTACTTGGTCTGGATCTCCGCGATCATGGGCTGGAAAGCAGACATTTTCGCCATGCTCTTCTGCTGGCTGGTCTGCAGGGGGATCTTGACGATGTTGATGAGCAGGGTGAAGAGGATGATGTCCCAGCCGTAGTTCGGCAGCAGCTTGTAGATCCACTCCATGACATAGCCGAGAGGACCGCTCAGGATGTAAAAGAAGTTCATACCTTTGTCCATTCTGCCCCGGCTGTGGCCCGGGACGCATTATTTTTTTATCGTAGGACACGCCGCCCACAGTGCAGCGCGTCACAAGAAGCGAAAACTTTATCCCCTGTGCCGCTTTTCAAACAGCTTTGCAGGCTGCAAGTTGCGGGCGGGGCTTTGCCAGCGGCCGGGCGGCGGCACGGGGTCGTAGCCCCACTTGCCCAAGGGATTACACCGGGCAATGCGCCATGCGCCCAGCAAAATGCCCTTTATACAGCCGTGGGTCAGGATGGCCTGCATGGTGTAGTTGCTGCAGCTGGGCGAAAACCGGCAGCTGCGGCCGATCCATGGGCTGAGGGTATACTGGTAGATGCGGATGGGCACGCACAATGCCCTGCGGCAGAGCATTTGCAGCCGGTTCACGCGCGGGACTCCGGCTTTTGTTTGCGGGCAGGGGGCACGGTAGCGGGCGGCTTTGCGTCCGGGCGCTTTGCCTTATCCAGCAGACCGGCCTGGGCAAACAGCTTTGCCACAACGCTGCTCAGCTGCCAGCTTTTCAGTTTGGGGGTCATGCCCCGGGCCACGAAGATCAGATCATAGCCGCCGATATTGTAATCCAGATGCTCGTCAATCGCAGCTTTCATCACGCGGCGGGCGCGGTTGCGCTGCACGGCGTGGCCGATCTTTTTCGTGGCGGTCAGGCCCACGCGGGTGTTGCGGCCCCGGGTCTTGAGCACATACAGTACCAGTGCCGGGTTCACATAGGACTTGCCGCGGGCGTACACACGGCCAAACTCGCTGTTGCGGCGGATCGGACGATAACGCATAACATCGGCACCTCCTTTCGTCCGGGTGCACATAGGTGCACTCTTTAGCCAGTATATCAAAAATTTTTGCAGTTTAAAAGCCCATCCGGGCATTTTTACGAAAAAACTTTTGACGGGTAAAAAAATAAGACCGCCAATGGGATATCAGCGGTCTTTTGTGCGCATATTCATTTCTGCGCCGGATCTCACCTGCAAGGCAGAGATCAGACAGTCAGGCTCTTGCGGCCCTTTGCACGGCGAGCATTGATGACCTTACGGCCGTTCTTGGTGCTCATGCGGGTCAGAAAGCCATGAACTTCCTTGCGCTGACGCTTCTTGGGCTGAAAAGTTCTCTTCATGGTTGTATCCTCCGTAAAAACTTATCCCCGGTATGGGGTCTTGATCGGTCCCAGATTGGGGACAGGCTTGCAATTCAACAGTATATCGCATAGTATGACGTTCTGTCAAGCATTTTTTTCAGTTTTCTGCAAACTTTTTTCTGATTTTTCTGTTAAAAGCTTTTCAACTTTTTCACCATTTTGCTGTGGAAAACTTTTTTCTACCAGATATTGTGGTCTTTTTGGCGTGTTTCCACAAGGGCGCTGCGGGGGCTTATTTTATGTATTATAAATTACATTATAGTAATATAGACGCAGGGAGATTTTTGTGGTATACTAACATGGTATCAGCAGCATTGTTGAAAACTTCGACCGATTCAATGGAGTGGATGTTTTATGGATTCTTTCAAGGACGTTTTAGAAGCGGCCCAGATGTACTGCAAGGCGCAGATGGCCGAGCCAACGTACAATCTCTATATCGACGGGTTGGAGCCCATCAGCTTTGAGGACTCCAGCCATATCACCCTGTCGGTGCGCAACGATTTTATCTGCAAGATCGTCACCGACCGGTACCTCGGCCTGCTCAAGGAGGCCTTCAAGTCCGTGCTGGGCTTTGATGTGGACATCACCCTTGTGGTGCCCAGCACCCCGCCCCACGAAGTAGTGCTGGCCCAGCAGTACGAGGCAAACCCCGCCTCCCCGCAGGGCAACTACGAGTTCACCTTTGAAAACTTCATCAAGGGGCCGTCCAACCAGTTTGCGTTTGCTGCTGCGCAGGCTGTGGCGGCAAACCCCTCCGGGGCCTATAACCCCCTGTTCATCTACGGCGGCTCCGGCCTTGGCAAGACCCATCTGCTGACCGCCATTCAGACCGAGATCAAGCGCACCCACCCCGATTTCGTCATCATGTATGTCACCTGTGAGCAGTTCACCAACGAGCTGATCGCCGCCATCCGCGCCGGCAGCACCGAGGACTTCCGCATGAAGTACCGCGTGGCAGACCTTTTGCTGGTGGACGATATCCAGTTCATCGCGGGCAAGGAGTCCACACAGGAAGAATTCTTCCACACCTTCAACTCCCTGCATGATGCCCACAAGCAGATCGTCATCGCCTCCGATCGCCCCGCCAAGGAGATCAAGAGCCTCGAGGAGCGTCTGCGCACCCGCTTTGAGTGGGGTCTGACCGCCGATGTGCAGCCGCCGGATTTTGAGACCCGGGTTGCCATCGTGAAGCGCAAGGCAGAGCTGTTGCATCTGGACCTGCCCGAGGACGTGGCAGAGTTCATTGCCAACCACCTGAAAAACAACATCCGCCAGCTGGAGGGCGCGGTGAAAAAGCTGAACGCCTATTATATGCTGGAGGGCATCCAGCCGGTGATCAGCGTGGCGCAGAACGCCATCAAGGATATCCTCAACGAGACCCAGCCGGTACCGGTGACCATCGAAAAGATCATCGGCGAGGTGTCCCGCACCTTCAACGTGTCCCCTGCCGACATTCGGGGCACCAAGCGCAACGCCAACGTGGCTTCCGCCAGGCGCGTGGCCATCTATATCCTGCGGGAGGTCACCGGCATGAGCATGGAGGAGATCGGGCGGGAATTTTCCGGCCGCGACCACTCCACCATCGTCTACTCCCTCAAGACCATGGAACGGGACATGAAGAACGACCAGCATCTGCGGGAGACCGTAAGCGATATCATCAAAAACGTGAAGGCCTAAACCGGGGAAAACCGGGCAAAAGTCATACTCATTTCAGGGTGTGACCCCAAAATATGGGGAGAAAACGGAACAAAAAGGGGAAAATAAGCCTATATCTTGTGGCAAAAAGGCGAAGCTTTCCACACTTTCCACTTAGTTTTCAACATTTAACATCAGTTCTTCACATCGGCTGTGGAAAGAAACACCGTTCCCCACCTTTCAACATTTCCTTCACGAGCCTTCCACAACCCGGTGGAAAGCCAAAGCCCCGCTTCCCGACAAGACATTTCCGGGTTTTCAACATCTTCCCCACCCCCTACTACGGTTACTACAACAAGTTCAATATATTACTGCCTTCCGGCAGCAGCCCAAAGGGCAGGGATCAAGCCGGAAGTGTGAAAAAAGGAGAGATACTGTTTTGAACATCGTCTGCGATAAAACACTGCTCAGTGCAGCCATCGACGGCGTTTCCAAAGCTGTCACCATGCGCTCGTCCATCCCGGTGCTGGAGGGCATTCTGCTGAAGGCCGAGGGCTTTCAGCTCACCCTGACCGGCTACGATCTGGAAATGGGCATCGTGACCACCATCGAAGCCAACATCAAAGAACCCGGTGAGATCGTGCTGAATGCAAAACTGCTCAGCAGCATGATCAGCCGGATGCCGGCAGGTCAGATCAGCATCGTGGCGGCGGATAACGGCAAGACCACCATCCAGAGCGGCGTGGCACAGTTCGAGATCCAGTCCATGCCGGCTACCGATTTCCCGGATCTGCCCAACACCGGCGCGGAGCAGACCCTGACCATCAAGACCGGCGTGCTGCGGGATATGATCGACCGCACCCTGTACGCCGTCAGTCAGGACGAGAAAAAACCCGCCCACACCGGCGAACTGTTCGAGATCGAGCTGGACAAGCTGACCATCGTGGCGCTGGACGGCTATCGTCTGGCCATCGTGGAGCGCCCCATCACCGCCGTGAAGGATATCCGCATCATCGTGCCCAGCAAGACCATGACCGAGGTGTCCCATCTGCTGGCCAACGATGACGAAGAGGACGTGCACATCAGTGCGAACCGCCGCTATGTGGTTTTCACCACCGCCGGTTACACCATCATGAGCCGCCTGATCGAGGGCGAATTCCTGAATTACCGCAACGTCATCCCCGCCGGAAGCCGCACCCGGGTGACCATCGACACCAAGGACTTCATCTCCACCATCGAGCGTGCCTCTCTGATTATTACAGAGCGTTTAAAAAATCCCCTCCGCATTTCCTTTACAGAGGGTAAAGTCGTGGTGCGCTGCCAGACCAACCTTGGCCGCGTGGTGGACGAGTTCAGCGCCGCCTGCGAAGGCGATGAGGTGGAAATCGGCTTCAATAACCGCTATCTGCTGGATGCTTTGCGCAACGCCCGCACCGAGCAGGTGCGCATGGAGATCAGCGGACCTTTGAGCCCGGTGAAGGTGCTGCCGGTAGAGGGCAACGACTTTTTGTATCTGGTACTGCCGGTACGCTTTAAAAACGACTAAGGAGCGCGTTTTATGCAGAAGATTCTCATTCATACCGAGTTTATCAAGCTGGATGCCCTGCTCAAATTTGCCGGTCTGTGCGAGACCGGCGGCGAAGCCAAGGAGCTGGTGCAGGGCGGTGCTGTGAAGGTGAACGGCGAGGTGTGCACCATGCGGGGCAAAAAGTGCCGCGCTGGAGACATCATCGAGCTGGACGGGCAGAGCGTAGAGATCGGGCAGGGTCAGTAAATGCGTCTGCTTTCGCTGGAAGTACAGAACTATCGCAATATTTGTGCGGCACGGCTGGAGCCCGGCCGGGAGCTTACCGTCATCTGCGGCAACAACGGTCAGGGCAAAACGAACCTTTTAGAGGCCATCTGGCTGCTGACCGGCGGCAAAAGCTTCCGGGGCGGCAAGGATGCCGAGCTTGTGCGCCGGGGAGAAGCATTCGCGGTGCTGGAAGCCGACACCCAGCGGGACCGGCCGGAGGGCTGTGAGCCCGCTGAGCCTGCCCACATCCG
>PPYE01072927.1_pt1 | contig 10274 bp, 10 predicted proteins | sample 1559881 | NCBI WGS metagenome assembly PPYE01 (sample SAMN08240022, study PRJNA423297) | Human gut metagenome, whole genome shotgun sequencing project.
CTGCCATGATATTCCTTCTTCATGTATTGATTAGATGACCCAAACTTAGGTAAAATTTCCGGATAGCCGGTAAACTAATCCCAACTAAACGAACTTTTAATGTTTACCTCCCTGATATCTATTATTTTTCTCCTTAGTTTCTTTGCTTTTGGGCATGCTAAAAATCAATTTCGGGCATGCATAAAATTAATTTTGAGCATGCCCGAAATTGATTTTATGCAATGGAAAAAGGATAAAAGTGTAGGACTAAAATATTACTTAATAAGGAGAAAAGGATTAGTTCATCCGGTGTTTCGGGTTAGTTGCCGGTGAAGCACCGTACGGAAACGTATGGAGAACTGTACGATATCGTACGGTAGTCGTAGTCTCTGTATATTACATTTTGCTGATGGCTAGCCGGTTAGAAAAATGGCATGAATGTTGATTACTTATAGCAAGATATGAACTGATTAATAAAATGACCATGTTTAAACATTATGTGAAAGTAGCCATCCGGCAGATAAAGCGGAGCTTTTTGTTTTCGTCCATCAATATGCTGGGATTTGTGTTGGGGATGACAGCCGCTTTCCTGATCTATCTCTGGATAGTGGATGAGCTGACATTTGAAGATTTTAATAAGAACGGAGACTATATTTACCGGGTGATCCGTGAAGAGCAGTCTGCAAAAGGGCAGGTTCCCTCTACGGTTACCCCGCTTAGCGGAGTGTTCCGGAAGGATTTTTCGAAGGTAGAGAATGCGACTTTTATAAAGTACGGTGGTAAATATGATATTTACGCCGGGGATGTAGGTGTTGAGGCTAACTATGGATATGTCGATACGACATTTTTTGATGTATTCAGTTTTCCGGTTGTGGCAGGCGATCCGTCCCTGCTGAAGAAAGACCCTCAGATGGTCGTGCTCTCAGAGGCGATTGCGGAGAAGCTGTTCGGTAAAACATCGGCTATAGGAAAAGAGGTCACCTGTAAATTCAATAAAAAATATTATAAGGTAGCGGCGGTATTGAAAGTGCCCCGCAAGAGTCATATACAGTTTGAGGTACTGGCAAGTTGGGATTCTTATTTGTGGGACGAAATAAAAGATGAACTTTGGGGATTCTCGGAGAGGATGCACGTCTTTATCCAACTGAAGAAAGGAACCTCTTTGACGGATGCCGACCGGCTGGCCATGCGCGACCTCTGGGTGAAGCATTCGCAATGGGGAAAGCCCCTGGCCTTCCAACCGTTGAAAGATATCCATCTGCGTACAGCATTTAAGGAACCCAACGATGTGTATAATCACGGGAATATGCAGCAGATTTACCTTTTTGCGGCGTTGGCTGCCCTGATCATCTTTATGGGGGCATTTAATTTTATGACTTTATCGACTGCCCGTGCTTCTTTGCGTTCCAAGGAGATAGGTGTCCGGAAGGTGAACGGGGCGAAAAGGAAGAAGCTGATCATACAGTTCCTGTCGGAAAGTCTGGTGCAGGCTTTTATCTCGTTGCTGTTGGCGCTGGCGCTGACGGAATTGCTGTTGCCGTTTTTTAATATGTTTGTTGAGAAGGATATTACTTTGCAATTCAATTGGCAGACCTTGTTGTTTGTGCTGTTCGGTATTGTCGGAGTAGGTTGCCTGGCAGGCTCTTTTTCTGCATTCTATATGTCGTCGTTCAGTCCGCTACTGGCTTTCAAGGGAGGGCAGGCGACCGGTAAGAAGGGAAGATTAGTCAAAGGGCTGGTCTGCCTACAGTTCGTAATCGCAATAACCATGATTATTTGTACGACTATCATATTCAAGCAACTCCATTATTTGCAGAATGCCGATCTGGGATTGAATAAGGAACATCTGATTGAGGTCGATGTTTTGGACTGGCGCCGGGGAGCAGACGGTTTCAAGCAGGAGATACTTAAAAATCCGTATGTGAAGAGTGTGGCGTTGGGTGTGGAGATAACCAACTACCTGCAAGGATATAGCTTTGAAGAAAATATGTTCAGGTGGGAAGATGAAAACGGGAAAACAGACTCGGTGAAGATGGTAGGAATGGTCGGAGATAGCGACTTTATTCCTGCATTGGGGTTGACATTGCTGAAAGGAGAAACGTTTGGCGCAAATCCCGACCATTACTGGGATGGCTCTTACGCACAGGAATCGCCGATCGTTATCAATGAAACGGCATGGAAGATGCTGAAAGTAGAGAATCCGGTTGGCATGCTGCTGACTGGCGGTGGCATCGGCATTCGTAATTCCAGGGTCGTTGGTGTTGTGAAAGACTTTAACTTCCAGCCGTTGCGGGAGAAGATAAAACCTGCATTCTTCTATTATACGGTTCAGTTGTTTAATTATATGTATGTCCGGATCTCGGCAGAGAAACAGGCGGAGACTCTGAAGTTCCTGAAAGAGAAATATGAGGAGGCACGGCCGGATATGCTCTTTAATTACCGTTTCCTGACGGATGTCCTGAATGAGAATTATGCCCGCGAACGGCAACAAAGCCAGATGTTTCTGATCTTTACCGTGTTGGCTATTATCGTGGCGATGATGGGCGTGTTCGGTCTGGTGACTCTTTCAACGGTACAGCGAACGAAGGAGATCGGTGTCCGGAAAGTGAACGGTGCGCATTCCGACCGTATTGTCCGTATGTTTTGCCGGGAATATGCGATTTGGGTAGGCATTGCCTTTGTGGTCGCCTGTCCGCTCGGCTACCTGTTCATGCTGAGATGGCTGAGTGGCTTTGCTTATCAGACAACGATCAGTTGGTGGCTTTTCCCGCTCTCGGGCGGCATTATCCTGCTGATAACGTTGTCGACCGTTATAGCGCAGACCTGGCGTGCCGCATCCAGGAACCCGGTACAATCATTGCGATATGAATAAAATAACAATAAATAAAAACGATATGATTAAGCATTATATAAAAGTAGCTTTACGGTTGATAAAACGGAGCTTTCTGTTTTCCTCTATTAATATGTTGGGTTTCGTGCTGGGAATGACAGCCGCTTTCCTTATCTATCTGTGGATCGTGGATGAGTTGACATTTGAAGATTTCCACGGGAACCGCGACTCTGTCTACCGAGTGATAGCCGTAGACCGGAAAGACGGTGGGGAAATGAAAGAATCAGCTTACACGGTGGCCCCGTTGAGCAAAGCATTACGGGAGGAGTTCCCACAGGTGGAGAATGCAACCTTTGTGCTCAACTTCGGTATGTTGAACCTTCATTCGGGAGCAAATCTGATCGAAGCGAAGTATACATTTGTGGATACGGCCTTCTTTGATATGTTCAGTTTCCCGGTGATAGCGGGCGATCCCGCCCTGATGAAGAAAGATCCGCAACAGATCGTGCTGGCGGAGTCTACGGCAAAGAAGCTGTTCGGAGATTCTCCGGCTGTCGGCAAAGATGTCACCTGCCAGTTTCTGGGGCAAGTTCACCGTTATAAAGTGGCGGCAGTCCTGAAGGTGCCCCGTAAAAGCCATATCCGGTTTGAAGTGTTGCTGGGTGAACAGGCCTATTTTGAACCGCTGAGCTGGGATTTTGCGGAAGGAACGAATGTATATATCCAGTTGAGGAAAGGCGCCGTATTGTCGGAAACCGACCGGAAGGCTATGGGCCGTACCTGGATAAATCAGCGGGAAGACGGGATGCCGTTGGAGTTCCAGCCATTGAAAGATATTCATTTACAGACCTCATTTAAAGACCCGTCGGTCGATAATTACGGGAATATGTCGCAAATCTGGTTATTTATGGCGTTGGCCCTGTTGATTATTTTTATGGGGGCATTCAATTTTACCACTTTGTCGACTGCCCGTGCATCGCTGCGTTATAAGGAGATCGGTGTCCGGAAGGTGACAGGGGCGAAACGGAAGATGCTGATTACGCAATTCCTGTCCGAGAGTCTGGTCCAGGCTTTCCTTTCGCTGGTCCTGGCGTTGGCACTGACGGAATTGTTGTTGCCTTTCTTCAACCGGTTTGTCGGGAAAGATATTGTTTTGTTGTTTAACTGGCAGACTATGTTATTTATACTGTTCGGTATAATAGGAGTCGGGAGTCTGGCGGGGGCGTTCCCTGCTTTTTATATGTCGTCGTTCAACCCTTTGCTGGCCTTTAAAGGCGGAAAGGCAACCGGGCGGAAAGGGACGCTTATCAAAGGCTTGGTGTGTGTGCAGTTTGTCATTGCCATTACGATGCTTTTTTCCACTTCGGTGGTCTTCCGTCAGCTTCATTACCTGCAAAATGCAGACCTCGGACTGGATAAGGAAGATATGGTCGTCGTGGATTGTGATGTGTTCGAACTGATGGCCTACTTCGGCAACCAGGGGATAGACGATTACAGGCAGGAAGTAATGAAAAATCCGAATGTCGGGAATGTGGCGGGAGGCGTGGACCTGTCGAATTACCTTCGGGGACATAAGACGGAAGAAGCCGTTTTCAGTTGGATGGGTGAAAACGGACAGGTCGATTCGCTGAAGATGGTCGGTGTTGTGGGTGACGGCAATTTTATGAAGACATTGGGAGTAACCTTGCTGAAAGGCGAATCTTTCGGTGCCGACAAGAATGCCTATATGGATGGCACTTACCAGAAGGAATCGCCGGTGGTCATTAATGAAACCGCCTGGAAGATGATGCAGGTGAAAGACCCGGTAGGCATGGTCGTTCAGAATAAAGGATGGTTCGGGGAGACCTCGCGGATTGTTGGCGTGGTGAAGGACTTTCATTTCCAGTCGTTGCGTGAGGAGGTCAAGCCGGCTTACATCTATTATTCCCGCCAATTATTGAATACAATGTATATAAAGATATCACCGGAGAATAAGGCGGGGACATTGAAGTTCCTGAAAGAGAAATATGAAGAGATGCGCCCGGATAATATATTTTCCTACCGTTTCTTTTCCGATGCGTTGAACCTGAACTATGCCCATGAACAGCAGTTGAGCCGGATGTTCCTGATCTTTACCGTCCTGGCAATCGTTGTCGCCATGATGGGCGTATTGGGACTGGTTGCCCTGGCTACCGCACAGCGGACGAAGGAAATAGGTATCCGGAAAGTGAACGGTGCGCATTCCGACCGCATTGTCCGTATGTTTTGCCGGGAATATATGATTTGGGTGGGAATCGCCTTTGTGGTAGCCTGTCCGGTCGGTTATCTTCTGATGGTTCGCTGGCTGAGTAATTTTGCCTATCAGACTCCTATCAGTTGGTGGCTGTTTCCGCTGGCGGGACTGATTATCCTGCTGATAACCTTCCTGACAGTTGTAGCGCAGACCTGGCGGGCAGCTTCCCGGAATCCGGTGGAGTCGTTGAGATATGAATAAATGAATAAGAATAATAAAATAAGTATCATGATAAAAGCAGTAAATTTAACGAAAGTATTTCGTACGGAGAGTGTTGAGACTACAGCCTTGAACGGTATTAATCTGGAAATAAACCAGGGAGAGTTTGTTGCAATAATGGGACCTTCGGGTTGCGGTAAATCGACATTGCTGAACTTGTTGGGGTTACTGGATAATCCGACATCCGGCGAGTTGTGGTTTCTGGAAGAAGAAGTTTCCCGTTATACGGAGAATAACCGGACAGACTTGCGGAACGGTAATCTGGGATTTGTCTTTCAGAGTTTCAACCTGATAGACGAATTGACGGTCTTTGAGAATGTGGAATTGCCTCTTTTATATGCCGGAGTCCCGGTAAAGGAACGGGTTCCGAGGGTAAATGCCGCACTCGACCGGATGCAGATTGCCCATCGTACGGAACATTATCCGCAGCAGCTTTCCGGTGGACAGCAACAGCGCGTGGCTATTGCCCGTGCCATTGTAACGAATCCCAAGATCATCCTGGCGGACGAACCGACCGGAAACCTGGATTCGGTGAATGGTAACGAAGTCATGAATCTGCTTCTCGAACTCAACAAGGAAGGTTCAACCGTCGTCATGGTGACACACTCAGAAGAAAATGCCCGGATGGCCGGACGTTTAATCCGCATGATGGACGGAAATATCCTGACTGAAAGCAGGAAGTAAAATCTTTTTGTGCTTCACTGAAAATATTGTACCTTTGCTCCCTCGAAAAATAAACGGTATATGGACAAGATCCGATTAAAAGATAAAGAATTTGAACTGTTTATCCCGGAGAAGGAGATCAAGGATGCCATTGCGAAGATGGCTAAACAGATTAAGGCAGATGTAGGAGATACTAACCCTCTGTTCGTAGGCATATTGAACGGGGCGTTCATGTTTACCGCAGAACTGATGCGGCAGATGGACACCTACTACGAAATTACGTTTGCCCGCTATTCTTCTTATCGTGGCCTCAATACCACCGGAGTTGTTCGTGAGATCATGCCGGTGCAGGCCGATGTGAAAGGACGTACCCTGATCCTGCTGGAAGACATTATCGATACCGGTTACACCATGCAGTTTGTTATGGATAAGCTGAGAAATGACGGTGCGGCGGATGTCAAGCTGGCAACCATGCTCTTCAAACCCGATTCCCTGAAATGCGATCTGAAGCCTGACTATGTCGGTTTACAGATACCAAGCGACTTTATTGTCGGTTACGGGCTGGATTATGATGAAATGGGGCGTGCCTACCGGGATATTTACAAGGTGACAGTTAATAGTTGACAGATGACAGCTTACAGGTGAGTATGATAACTGAAAAATACATTTATAAATAAGGAACAATATTATGTTGAACGTTGTTATTTTTGGAGCTCCGGGTTCAGGAAAAGGAACACAGAGTGAGTTGATCATTAAAGAGTATGGTTTGGATCACATTTCAACTGGTGATGTATTGCGTGCTGAAATGAAAGGTGAAACCGAACTTGGTAAGATCGCTAAAGATTATATTGAAAAAGGTCAGCTTGTACCGGATGAACTGATCGTTGATATGCTTGCCAAAGTATTGGACAGCAAAGCCGGTTCGAAAGGTGTTATCTTCGATGGTTTCCCCCGTACTATCCCGCAGGCAAAAGCATTGAAAGAAATGCTGAACAAACGCGGTACGGATGTTTCTGTGATGCTGAACCTACAGGTTGAAGAAGAAGAACTGATTTCTCGTCTACTGGAACGCGGCAAAGTATCAGGACGTTCGGACGATAACCTGGAAACAATCAAATCGAGACTGGATGTTTATCATAAACAGACAGCACCTTTGGCAGATTACTATGTGGGAGAAGGCAAACACGTCGGTATCCACGGAATGGGTACAGTCGAAGAAATCTTCGATCGTATCAAAGAAGCGATCAATAATTTGTAAATTAAACAATGTGCCGATATGCCAATAAGGGTTTCTTCATTGGCACATTGGCATATTATCACATTAAATAATTATTTTTTATGGCTGAATCAAACTTTGTAGATTACGTAAAGATCTATTGCCGCTCGGGAAAGGGCGGAAGAGGGTCTTCTCACTTTCGTCGTGAGAAATATATTCCGAAAGGAGGCCCCGACGGAGGCGACGGAGGGCGAGGAGGCCATGTGTATCTTCGTGGCAACCGAAATTACTGGACCCTCCTGCATCTGAAGTTCGAACGTCATATCATGGCAACGAACGGCGAAGGCGGCAGTGCCAAGCGCAGTTTCGGAAAAGACGGTGAAGACCGGGTGATCGAAGTGCCGTGCGGAACCGTGGTATATGATGCCGAAACCGGTGAATATATCTGCGACGTTACCGAAGACGGCCAGGAAGTCATGCTGCTGAAAGGCGGTCGTGGCGGACAAGGCAACTGGCATTTCAAGACATCTACCAACCAGGCTCCCCGTTATGCTCAACCGGGAGAACCGGCTCAGGAACGCAAAGTCATCCTGCAATTGAAGTTGCTGGCAGATGTGGGGTTGGTAGGTTTTCCGAATGCCGGAAAGTCGACTTTGCTTTCTGTCGTATCGGCGGCTAAGCCGAAGATTGCGAACTATCCGTTCACGACACTGGAACCGAACCTGGGCATCGTAAGTTATCGCGACCATCGGTCATTCGTGATGGCCGATATTCCCGGTATTATTGAAGGAGCCAGTGAGGGGAAAGGTCTCGGACTCCGTTTCCTTCGCCATATCGAACGAAACTCGCTGCTTCTGTTTATGATCCCGGCAGATACCGACGATATTAAAAAGGAATACGAGATCCTTCATAACGAACTGGTAAAATACAATCCCGAATTGCTAGGTAAAAGCCGTGTGCTGGCAATCACCAAGAGTGATATGCTGGATGACGAACTGATCGAAGCCCTGTCGGAGGATTTACCCGAAGGTATTCCGCATGTGTTTATCTCTTCCATTACCCAGCAGGGTATTACGGAGTTGAAAGACTTGTTGTGGAAGGAACTGAATAAGGAAACCTTCCACGAAGTTGAGAACATTGTTCACCAGAACATCGATGTCAGTTCGATACCCCTGGATGATGATGACGATGATTTCGTCTTTCCTGTCGACGACGACGATCCGGATGAAGAGTATGAAGAATACGAGTGGGACGACGAAGATGAAGAAACTGAAAAGTAATACAGTAGAAATGTTGCAATTCTCCGGATTAGGCGGAGAATGCAACATTTCTCATTTTATAACGACCCGTCACGGAGGAGTGAGCCAGGGTAATTATGCGACGATGAATCCGGGAGAGTTCAGCGGTGACGATCCGGCTTCCGTCCGGATGAACCGTCAGCTCCTTTCGGATGCAATGGGAATTTCTCCCGAAAGGATTTTTGCGCCCTGTCAGGTGCATGAAGCGGAAATAAGTTGTATTGATGCCCAACAGCAGGAGATGCACGGAAAAGATGCATTGGTGACGAATATACCGGGATTCTGCATCGCTGTCTCTACGGCAGACTGTGTCCCGGTTCTGGTCTATGCACCGGATAAGAAGGTGGTGGCGGCTATCCATGCCGGATGGAGGGGAACGGTAAAGCAGATCGTTGCTAAAACCATCCGTTGTATGGTGGACCGTTATTCCTGTAATCCTGGCCTGATGATGGCGGGTATCGCCCCGTCGATCAGCAAGGAGGCTTTCGAGGTAGGCGAGGAGGTGGTCGATGCTTTCAGGGAGACTGGTGTGGATATGAATCGTATCATGGAACGAAACGCTCAGACCGGTAAAGCCCATATCGACCTCTGGGAGGCAAACCGTATCCAGTTGCTGCAATCCGGATTATTGCCGGAGCGTATTGAAGTTTCCGGAATCTGCACTTATCGGCACCATGAAGATTTTTTCTCCGCCCGCCGGCTGGGAATAAAAAGCGGACGTATCCTGTCCGGTATAATGATTAAAGAGTAATACTATATGATACATGTTTCTATCTCGGAAGAAATAGCGAAGGCTTGCCCGGACCTGCATGTCGCCGTTGTGGAATGCGATGTGGTAAACACCGTTTCGGACGAACAATTGTGGAAAGAAATAACAGAAGTGGAAACCTATATCCGTACATCCTGCAAGCTGGAAGATATAAACAAATTTCCTCCTATCAAGGCAACCAGGCAGGCTTATAAGCGTCTGGGGAAAGATCCGAACCGTTACCGTCCTTCGGCAGAAGCGCTTCGCCGGCGTATCCTCCGCGAATTGCCCTTATATAAAATAGATACATTGGTCGATATAATCAATCTCCTGTCTATTCAGAGCGGCTATTCTATCGGCGGGTTCGATGCCGGTAAGATTGACGGAGACCTGGTGCTGGGTGTCGGTCGGGAAGGCGAGATTTATCATGGAATAGGCCGTGGCGAACTGAATATAGCCGGCCTTCCGGTCTATCGCGATAATCAGGGAGGCGTTGGTACTCCGACCAGCGATGAAGAACGAACCAAGATCGACATGAATACGGGAAAGCTGTTAATGATTATAAACGGATACTCTGGAAAAGAGGGCCTGCAAGAGGCGTTGACCTATGGGGTGTCCCTATTAACCCGATATGTATCAACAACTAATTTGGAAATGGAGTTGATTACGCCTGAAAGTAGAGTGAAAATTATGTTATAAACGCGTTAATTATGTTTAGAAACCTCAAAAACACTCGTTTTTATGCTAAAAAACATCTATTTCCTTTTGTTTTAATCGATTAATCTATAAATTTGCCCCCGTTAACGAATTAACAAAACGAAAAAGAAAATGATCGAATTGATTGGTACAAACGCCGGCCTTGTTTGGACAGTTTTAAACGAAGGCGGAAAAATGAGTGTTAAGGCAGTAAAGAAAGCAACTAAGATCAAAGCAGAAAGAGACATGTATGCTGCATTTGGTTGGTTAGCAAAAGAAGGAAAGGTGTCTTTCGAAGAGATTGAAGGTGAATTATTTGTTGCGTTGATCTAATCGCGTAACCGATACTTGAT
>PPYE01187682.1_pt1 | contig 10274 bp, 5 predicted proteins | sample 1559881 | NCBI WGS metagenome assembly PPYE01 (sample SAMN08240022, study PRJNA423297) | Human gut metagenome, whole genome shotgun sequencing project.
CCCCGGGTACCGGCACAAAGCCGATTTCCGGGGCGGGGGTTCATTACTTTTAGGTTTTCACTTTACTTTTCGTGTCTCTTCTTTTTATAGATGAGCACCGCTGCAAGCGCGCCTCCGCTCAGCACGAGCGCCGCGCTGCCGAAAACGACCGGCAAGTTGCTGCTGCCTGTCTTCGGGTTATTGGGGTCTGCCTTCGGCGCCGGAGTTGGCGTAGCCGTCGGTTTTACCGTAGGCGTCGCGGTCGGAGCCGCCGTCGGGCTTGCAGAAGGCGCAGCCGTGGGTGTTGCCGTAGGTGTCTCGGTCGGAGCCTCTGTGGGCTTTTCCACCAACGCGGCCATAGCATCTTCAATGGCCTTCGCCATTGCATCTACCTTGTCTTGTTCCGTTATGTTCTTGTCGCGCACAACTGCGTTAATCGCCTCTTCCACAGCAGAAAAGTCCTTGTAGTTATCTTTTTCCAAAGCATTTGCCTTGGCAATGGCTGCGTCTACTTTCGTGTAGTCGGCAGGTAAATAAGTCATTGCAATCGTCTGCGTGTGCGTCGCCGTATCAGAGGTAATCGTTATATTGTCGCTATACGCTTTGCAGTTATCGGCTGTTACTTCAACAGGGTAAGTTCCTGCTTCCAAACTGACAGAGCCGGTAACCTCCTGACCATTCACTTTAACAACAACATTGGTCAGACCGTCCGGCGTTACAACGAAAGAAACCGGATAGACAGCTTTTGTGATAAAATGAACATTTTTATATTTTGCAAAGTCCTGAGTACCGCTGGAAAGCAGGTCAATTTCTGTTCCTTCCGAGTCTACAGCTTTTGCATAGTTCAGGTGATAGCCATCGGCAATCACAGGCACACATGCATCGGAAATTGCAGGGGTATTGTTTTCATTCGTATTCTTTGCGTCAATCTCTGCTTCTTCTACGGTAAAAGTACCGTTACCGCCCATGGGGGATTTACCGTCAGTGGTTACTTTGGCGCCGCCTTTGATCAAAATATCGCCTTTTGCCCATATTGCACCGTCCGCAGTAGAGGTACAGTTTACCTCGCCGCCGTTAACCGTCAGATTGCCCCTGGCAAACAAAGCGGGATAATAGCTTGTTGCTTTAACTTTAGATGCAGCAAGCTCAATATCGCCGCCGTTCCCTTCTTGATCTTTCCGGATATATGCTCCGTTACGTCCGTCCTGAGTCGCCTTAAGCGTAACATCGGCGCCGTTTATAATCTTCAGCCAATGGGCATCGATTCCGGCATACAAGCCGGTGGAATTCACTGTTGCCCCGTCAATTTCGACCATTCTTCCGGCTATGCCCAATCCGCCTTCAGCGTTTATTGTGACATTTGCTTTATCGGAAATCTTGACGTCAGCCCCTGTGCTAATTCCGTCGTAGTTTTTCCCGATAACGTTGATCACCAGTGTTCCATCGCCGGTAATCTCGACAGAATTGCTGTAATTGAGGTATATTCCCACTCCTCCGCCGGGATCGGTTCGGGTAATACTATTTGTCCCGGTCAACCGTATCTTCAACGTACTGGGGATAGTCGTTTTAATACCGTAGTCTGACATGGTGTCGTTGTCAAGGGTAGCATTGTTCAAAGACAAGGTGTGAGTGGTCGGGTCATAACTTACTGTTCCACTGAAAAGATTATCCTTATTCTCAGACGTGACCTGTACGCCGTCTACCCAGATGTCGTAGACTGTGGGTTCCGCTGCCAGTGCTGTGGCAGGCAGGAGTCCAGCTACCATTACAATGCTGAGTAGGATTGCAAATAGTTTTTTCTTCATAACAGTTCCTCCATTTTTAATTTTCAGAACGTACCGTATATACTGTTTCTATTTTAATCATATACGAAGTTCAGCCAAAAATCAACCTATTTTCCTTTCTTCTTTCTTAAATTTTACGTTATTATTCACAACAAGAATTAAAAATCCGCATTCCCGGTGTTTGCGGAAACGCGGATTTAATTTCTATGAACTTATACGGTTTAGCTATGGTTTAAAACGCATTAGCCCATAGCGCTGCCGCCGCAGGTCGCAAACGGAATCATCGTCTTGCCGGCAAAATCAGAACTTTCCGCCGCCACCGCCGTGGGTCGTGCCGGAGGACGACGTGTGCGTTGCGGAGCCGCCGGAAGAATCGTTGTCCTTCGGCTTTGCCGTGCGGTTCACGTGCGAGTAGAGGAACACGTCGTTTGCATACGCCACGTTCATGCTGCCGGGGCGCACATAATCCGACGCTGCCGCCTTACGGCGCACGGTTTTGAGCTGCCCGCGCATAAAGCCCGTCACAACGAGCGCCGCGACGAGGCCGATAGCAAGCGAAACCAAAATCGCCGGGCCCCACGGGAAATTCCCCACGGTGCTCTCCTCGTATGCCTCACCTTCCTCGTAGTAACCGCTCTGCACGCCCGAGATGTAGCTGTCGCACATATCGGCATACGTTGAAAACGCGTCATAATAGTAGCCGCCGCTGAGGTCGCTCAAAAACGCATCCTCCATATTGCCGCGCCGCGCATCCGTAATGGCCGTAATGGCGCTGCCCGTCGTCGTTATGTACCAGTCGCGCTCTTCCATGCTGATGAGCAGCAGAACGCCGTCCGGGTTATACTTATACGAATTATAATCGTAAAAATCGTCCGCATATTCACGCGGTGTCTTGTCGCCGATGGAGTCTTCCGTCACAACGGCAACGTCCACGCTCAGCCGGTCGCTGATCTCATCAAGCTTCGCGAGCAGATTACTTTCTTCCTCGCCCGTCAAAAGGTCCGCGTTGTCGATCAGGTGCGGCGTGTAGTCCTCCGCCGTATCGGCAAACGCCGGAACAGACACAACGACACATAAAAGAACGGCGAAAAATACCAATAAAAGCTTTTTATTCATTCTCCGCACCCCCTTAGAACAGCCAGAACAGGAAATAGGCAATCAGCGCAATCACGCCGAAGCCTGCCGTAAGCCCGCCAAGCCACTTAAAGTACAGCCCGTTATCCACCGGCAGGTCGCCGACGAATTTGCCGGTCTGCCCATTCATCGCAAAGAGGTACTTTTTACCCTTCCACGTCGTGTTCAAAAGCCACACGGGGTAAAGCGCGTACTTTGCCTTGCCGTTGTGCAGATGAATGGAGGAATTCTCCGTCGTGACGGAGTGATACCCCTTCACCGTGGAAGCGAATGCGTCTTCCGTGGAGCGCTTGATGCGCTCGTTGGCGCGGTCGATGCTCTGCTCGGCCGTCACGTCATACTTGTCCGCAAGGTAGCCCGCGAGATACGCCGTTTTAAAATCCACCGCGTCCTCAAACTTGAACGGCTCAATGGATTCCATCAAATCGTCCGGCATCTTGGAGGAACCGTCCACCGGCACGCGGTCAAAGCCGATATCACCGCTGCGGCCTATCGAGTAGTAACTTGTTTCCGTGTAATCGTAATCGCTGTCGCTCCAGGTGCGCACGCGCGTCGCTTTATAGCGGATATCCGCATCGGCATCGGCATCAAACAACCAAAACGGCACGTAAACGCCCTTGATCTCATCAATATGGTTCTCTTTTTTGAAAATCTTCGGCAGCAGCTTTTTGCCCTTATAATGCCGCTGCAAGGCTTCCTTTGCCGCCTTTTTGTCAATCTTGAACGGAATCACGTAATCGGGCTTCAAAGCGCCGCTCACCTGCCCCATCATCACGACCGGGTTGCCGCAGTACGGGCAGGAGGTCGCCGCCGTGTTTTCATCACAGACGATCTCTCCGCCGCAGGAGTTGCACACGTAACTGCGCAGCGTGCTTTCTTCGCCCTGCTCCCACGCGCCGCCGGCCGTGGTCTCCCAGTCCATTTCGTCGGGCTTTGCGTTTTGAACTTCTTCCTCGTGCGCGGTAAACGCTTCGGTGTCAAACTCCGTGTCGCAGTACGGGCACTTTATCTTCTGAATTTTACTGTCAAATTCCACAGCGCCGCCGCAGCAAGGACATTTGTATTCTTTAATTGCCGCCATTTGCTCTCATCTCCTCACAGTTCAACGCAGGTCGCAACCTTTAGGCACGGTCACTTTCATCAAACGGGTCGCCGCACTGCGGGCAGAACTTCGGCGGGTGCGCGGGGTCTTCCGGCTCCCAGCCGCACTTATCACAGCGGTACTTCGGTAAGCCCTCCGGCTTTTTCGCGCCGCAGTTTGCACAGAAATTGCCCTTGTTCACTTTACCGCAGGAGCAGGTCCAGCCGTCGTTATCCGGCTTCTTTGCCCCGCAGTTCGGGCAGAAATTGCCGTTGACCACCGTGCCGCACGCGCACTTCCAGCTGTCCGCAGCCTGCGCCGCCTGCTGCTGACCCATGCCGTACAGCGCCTGTGCGTTCATGCCGCCCGCATTCATAGCCATATTTACGCCCATAAAGCCGTTCATAGCACCGGCAGAGTTGCCCGCGGCCGTTTTCATCGCGTCCGACTGTGCGCCGACGAGCGTGGCCGCCGCCATAGTCGGGTCGCGCATCATCGCCGTGCGCTGTGCCTGCTTGATCATCTCGGCGTCCTCGTCCGGCAGTGTCACGGAGCCAAGCGCAATGCTGACGACCGTCAAGCCGCGCAGCTCGCCCCATTTCGCGGAAAGCGCCGTATTCATAGCATCTTCCAGCTCCGTGTTGTGTGCCACAATCTGGTTCGGACGCAAACCGAGGTCGGAAAGCTTGCCGAACGCCGGCTGCAAAGCGCTGATGAACTCGTGCTTCAGCTGGCTGTCCAATTCGTCGCGGGTATATTCCTGCTCCACATTGCCGCACACATTCGTGTAGAACAAAAGCGGGTCCGCAATGCGGTACGAATATACGCCGGAGCAGCGGACGGAAACGTCCACGTCCAGACCGATCTTGTTATCGACCACACGGAACGGAATGGGGTTCGGCGTGCCGAATTTATTGTCGATGAGTTCCTTCGTATTAAAATAATATACGCGCTGATCTTTGCCGGCATCGCCGCCATACGTAAAACGCTTGCCGATCTGCGCAAAGGTGTTTTTAATGCCCGCACTGAGAGAGCCGGAGAAAACAGAAGGCTCGCTCGAAGCGTCATAGGTGAATTCGCCCGGCTCCGCGCAAAGCTCCACCACTCTGCCCTGCTCCACGATCATCATGCACTGGCCGTCCGCCACCGCAATGCCGGAGCCGCTCGTGATGATGTTGTCACTGCCGCGCGTATTGGAGGAACGCCCGCTCGTGCGCTTTACACCCTTTGTGACAAGCACCTCTTTCGGCATCGATTCGCAATAGAAAAATTCTTTCCACTGATCCGCCATAACACCGCCCGCGGCGCCGACAGCTGTCTTAATAAGACCCATAAATAATTGCTCCTTTTCAATGGTTTCCGCACGTTATATTCCGCCCGGTGTTTATGCTCTAAGTTTAGCACAGAATTTTGCTGTTTTCAATGAATTTCGACAGCACACTCAACAAATATTTGCGCTTTCCTCTGAATTCAGGGAAGCATCCATGATGGAAACCCATTTTTCAATTTTGAACCTGTGCCCAGAAAACCGGGTGCATATCCGCCTGTGCGGCTCTTTTTTAATCAAATTTGCTTTGCCTCTTCGCCGAGCGTGAATTCATAGTGCATCTCAAGCGCGGCAAACAGTTTTTGCATCACTTCGTTTGCAATGGCACGGATGTCGAGGTTCGCAATCAGCGCCATAACCTCCCGCTGTTTTTCCTCCGGCACGCAATAAATGCGCAGTGTCAGCTGCAAAAAGCGCTCTAACTTGCGTTCCAGCGTAAAATACACGTCGCACGGACGCGCCATATATCCGCGCATAATCGCCGCCGAACCGATGTCCGACTCATAAAAATCGCTCACACTGTACCCGGGCATATACGCGCCGAAAATACGGTGCAGCATCTCGGCCGTCATCCTGTGGATGATTTCCAAATTTTCCGGCAGCGTGTACGCTTCCACGTAAATTTGGCGCAGGTTCTCGTTCAGTTCTGCCAGCGTCAGCTGAATCGCCGTCTCCACCGCGTAGAGTTTTACGGGATCTGTCTCCCCCTGTGCAATCTGCCCCGCGATAGTAAACTGATTTTGAAACATGAACTCGGTCAGCTCGGTAAGCACACCGGCTTTCGTGCGGTACAAATTATAGAACGTGCCCGCGGAAACATCCGCTTCCGTCAAAATCTGCTTCGGCGGTGTATGCTTAAACCCCTGCTCCAAAAACAGACGCACACAGGTAGAAAGAATTCGCTTGCGCGAGGCCTCCTTTTCGTTGCGGTTTGCCATTTATACCCCTCTTTTCCCTGTTTTAGAATTGATTCTAATACTCCAAAATGAGTATACCACAACAAAAAGAAAAATCAAGTGTCGGTACACGAAAAAAGGGCAGCTCTTCGCCGCCCTTAACGAATATTTGTCTTTACCGCACGGGTTATATGTTCCGTAAGATCGCTTTTTTCAGCGTTTCGGCATTCAGCGGCTTCGAGAGATGCTCCGTCATACCGGCTTTGCGGCTGCGCTCCACATCTTCCGAGAACGCGTTCGCTGTCATCGCGATGATCGGCACCGTTTTCGCATCCGGCCGGTCCAGCGCACGAATGCGCTGCACCGCCTCAAGGCCGTCCATCACCGGCATCATGATGTCCATTAAAATCACGCCGATCTCGCCCGGCGCGGAGTTTCGGAAGGCCTCCACGGCCTCTTTGCCGTTCCACGCCTGCATCGTTTCGGCACCCATGTCTTCCAGGAAGAATTCCGCAATCTCCATGTTGAGTTCGTTGTCTTCGGCCAGCAGCACTTTCAGCCCGTGCAGAGCCGTTTCGTCCGCCGCGCCATTCGCCGCCGCCTGCGCAGAGGGATGCTTGTCGATTTCAAACGGCAGCGTCACCGTAAACGCAGAGCCTTCGCCGAGCACGCTTTCCACCGTGATGGTGCCGTTCATCTTCTCGATGAGCTCCTTCACGATAGACATGCCGAGGCCCGTGCCCTGATACTGCGTGCGGGCGCCCTGCTTTTCCTGTGTAAACGGCTCAAAAAGCTCGTTGTTCACAAAATCTTTGCTCATACCGATGCCCGTATCACGTATTGTAAAGCGGAATGTCGCCGTGTTTTCGTCACAGGCAATCTCCTCCGCATACGTTTCAATCGTGCCGTTTTCTTTATTGTATTTCGCCGCGTTGCTGAACAGATTCAATAAGATCTGCCGCAGATGCAGCGGGCTGCCGATAAGCTTTGCGTGCGCAAACGAAATCTTGCCGTAGGTATACACAATACTCGTTTTTGCCACCTGCGCTTCGTTCAGTGCGCGAACGTTCTTCATCAAATCGTCAAGGTCAAACGGCACATGCTCCGGCTCCATATGGCCGGATTCCAGCTTGCTCATATCCAAAACATCGTTGATGAGCGACAGCAGATGCTCGGAGGAAACATGGATCTTTTCAAGGCAGTCGTCCACGCGCTCATGATCTTCACGGTTTTTCTTGATAATCTCCAGCATACCCATCACACCGTTGATCGGCGTGCGGATATCGTGGCTCATGCGGGAAAGGAACTCCGTCTTTGCTTTATTCGCCAGCGTTGCTTCGTCCACCTCAGCCCGCAAGCGCTCGTGCTCCTTCTGCTCCTGTGCATGGAACTCCGTGGTGTTTTTCAGCAGCACAAGGCTGTGGATCATCGGCTTTTCCTCACCGCTCTTCGCATCGTATACGCGTGAAGACATCATCAGCGCCGTTTTCTGTATCCAGCGTGTCTCGCTGCCGGATACGCGCTCACAGTATTCCACCGTCACCTGCTTTTCTCCGCTCGCATAGCGTTCCAAAAGCTTTTCGGCCGTGTCGATCAACCGGTAACTGCCCATCGTTTCGGGCAAAATCAGCATAGAATGACGATGGCAATATTCGCCGTACGGACACGGTGCTTTCAAGTCCTCAATAAAGATGTCTGCGCCGCGTTCACGACGGAAATCGCGCTCCACCAGATCATCCGTCAGATTCACGGAGTATACCGCATCCGCAGTCTCCAGCATCGCATCCACGTAGCTGTCGTTTTCCAAAATAGACTGCTTCAGCTGCTCGTAATACTGCGTCAGTTGCTGCTTGGCGTCCGTCTCCGGCTGCACACTGTCGATCGTCTCAAACGCCAGCAAGAAATGGTGCAGCGTGCCGTCCGGGTCTGCATCCACAAAAATCGCCGTCAGTCGCCCGTAGTCGGCACTGTTCTCGCCGAAAATCTTGTGCTGCAATTCCACCACGCGGTTCTTTTCGGAAAGCGCCTCGCACAGCGCCGTCAGCTGTAATCTGCTGCGCACCGCCTTGCGGTCTTCCTGCGCCACGCGTTCTTCTGCAATCTGCTCCACCGCGCCGGAATAACTGCCGTCCGCCGCAAGGAAAAACGCCTCGCTCGCACGAATTACCCTGTAAGCGTCCTGCCTTGCGTCGCAGTACAGGCAATCGGAAAAGTTGCTGCCGTATTTTTTCATGCTTTTCAGCAGTCTGCGATCCAGCTTCTTTTCGGCCAATGCTTCCTCGCGCTTCACGTGGTTTTTGTTGATATACATGTTTTTGTCTGCGAGGATATACAAATCGCGCATTGTGCAGTTTTCGTTCTCGTCGGAGACCGAAATGCCAACCGCATAGCTCACCGGAAAATCGGGGTTCGCCGCATTGTACGTGTCCACACGGTCGCGGATGAGCTGTAAGCACCGCTGCATTTCTTCCTTGTCCGCACCGTCCATAATGGCGATGAATTCGTCGCCGCCCGCGCGACCCACAAAGTAATGCGCCGGCACCGCCTCGCGCACCAGCTCCGCAAAAATGCGGATGTACGCATCGCCCTTTTCGTGGCCCATGCTGTTGTTGATGCGTCTCAAATTGTTGAGGTCAAAGCTGCAAACACCCACGGGCATCGTGATCATCTTCGGCGCGCTCAATAGCTCCTCACATTTATTTTTGTTCGGCAGCCCCGTCGCTTCGTCCATGTACACCTTTTTCTGCAAAGCGTGGTTCATGGCGGTGTAGTGCAGCGCCTTGATAAACTCATAACCGATCAGCATCATCAAAACTACGATGTCCGCCGTGATGTACCGCTCCAAAACCGCCAAAGAGGACGCGCGCTTTTGCGAATAGGTTTCCGCAAGGCCCGTCGCATCATCGCAAACGTCGAAAAACTTTTCGCTTTTGTCGATGATGTCGGTTTTCTCAAAACCCTTTTCGCGCACAAGATAAATCTCCTGCTTCAGGCTTTCAAAGCAAGAAGCCAACTCTTCCATTTTCGTCTGAAAACTCTTGTCGTCCAATCGCACAAGGGTAAGCTCGTCATCGCCGAAGCGCAGACCGTTGATGAACGATTCCACGCTCTCCATCATCCCGTCCTCCGCTTGACCCGCAATCTCCATTTTGACAAGGCGCTGCGTTTTGCCGCGCACAAGGCCCGCGTAGTTCACCACGCGCGCCGTGCCCTGAATGCCCGAGACCAGCACCATCATCCAAACGATCAGCGCCGCCAAAACCACGGCCAGCACGCCGATGGCCGCCTGCACGGCATTCGATATTTTCTTGTTTTCCCTCATATTCTTCACCGTTTCGAATCGTTTGGAGTTATACATTGCCAGACCCTTTCCCAAAATCTTACGGTTCATTATAGCACATTCATGTTCCGTCTTCAACACAAAAAAAGGCCCGACCTTTGTGCATCAAACTGCCAAAGGTCGGACTGCTGTTTACTTTACGCGCCGCACCGGCCGCACGTATTTCCAAAAGCGCTTTTCACCATTTCGGCATACTCCTTTTTCACGTTTTCCGGCTCCGTGATTCGGATTTTCCCACCGTAGCCGAACACCCAGCGGTAAAAGACAGGGCTTGCCGCCGTCTCCGTTTCCACGGTAAACGCGTCGTCGCCAACGGCCTTTGTTTCCACATCTTCGCCGAATGCGTCCACCACCGCATTCATCATCGCGTTGTCACACAAAAGCGTCACGCGCTCACGGCGGCTGTCATACATGCTTGTCATCGTGCGGATATGCCGCATCAACTCCTCTTTTTCGGGCCGCGGCTCCGCGTCCTCATCTAAAATCTCCGGGCAACGGTCAATGCGGTCCACGCGAAAGCTCACAAGCTTTTCGTGCTTGTCGGAATACCCCACAACGTAATATTCATCTGTATTCCAAACAAGCTTATATGGGCTGAAAACATACGGCTTCCCGTCGTTTTTCAGCACACGGTTTTTGCCCGGACCGTAATGAAAATAGTAAAACGCAATTTTCTTCCGCTTCGCAATAGCCGCGTTGATCGTGTCCGCAATATAGTAAATGCTCTCATTGC
>PPYE01414289.1_pt1 | contig 10274 bp, 5 predicted proteins | sample 1559881 | NCBI WGS metagenome assembly PPYE01 (sample SAMN08240022, study PRJNA423297) | Human gut metagenome, whole genome shotgun sequencing project.
TGAAGCGCTCGTAGTAATGGTCGCTCTGAGCCGCAGGATCCGGCTGGTTGTTCTCATTACCAATCTCCAGATACTCGATGTTGTATGGTTCCGGATGACCGTTCTTGGCACGCAGCGCACCATATTTGGAGGTAACAGGACCATTGGCATACTCCAGGGCATTCATGCACTCATCAATCCAAGGCTGGATGCTGTCCACAGGAGTCATGCCGCCGTGCCACAAACCTACGTTTACTACATAGAGAGGCTTGGCATTCAAATCCTCAGCCAACTGCAGATATTCATCGAATCCCATACCGTCGCTGGTGCGGTAGCGCCAGTTCACGTTCTTATGTCCCGGACGCTCCTCAATAGGACCTATGGTCTTCTCCCAGTGGAATGCATTCTCAGGTGACTCCTGTCCCTCTACGTAGCAACCGCCAGGGAAACGGACGAACTTAGGATGGATGTTATAGAGAAGCTGAGCCAGATCAGGGCGCAAGCCATTTTCACGATTCTTGAAAGTAGGAGGAAAGAGGCTAACCACGTCGAGAACGATGGTACCCTTGCCGTCGGCTACGAGTTCAAACTGCGCCTTGGCATCGTTGGCATTGGCTGTGAGTTCAGCTGTATATTTGGTCCACTTCTTGCCTACCTTGGCATTGAGGGATGTTTCTGCATACACCTTGTCGCCCTGGGTGTTGGTGAGACGAGCCTTCAATCCGCCCTTGTAGCTACCCTTTGCCCAGAAAGAGAGCTTGTAGGTTCTGCCCTGTACCGCATTGATGCCCCAGAAGCCTTCATTGATGAGAGAGGCTGTGGCAGCAGGCTTTGCCGCGATGGTAAGCTGGAGAGCCTTGCCCTGTGCCTTGTTGAGCAAACCCTTGTTGATGAGTTGTGCATTGATCTTTGCACCTTCCTGTGCGGAAGTTTTCCAGGTAGGGATGTTCTTGTCGTCATCCTCGAAAGAGCGGTTGCTGATGAGTTCGGCATAGAGACCGCCGTCAGCAGCGTGGTTGATATCCTCGAAGAAGATACCATATAAATTAGGTGAAACCTTAGCGCCTGGGTTAGAGGCATCTACGTTGATGGTTACCTGGGCATTGGCTGCCAATGTTGTGGCGAGCACAGCCGAGAGTAAAAAATGTCTTTTCTTATTCATTGTTTATTCTTTAGGCTTGTTTTTATTTTGTTGCTTGTTATTTGCTGGTAGCATGAAGCCGCAGCTTTTGGAAGTTACTTCCTGCTGCGATTCATACACAGCCGCAAAAGTACACAAAATACACGGAAAAGAGGTGGACAAAACGGAGAATATAGTGTAAAAGGTGGATTTTCTGCTGAAAATCCACCTTTTTATCCTCTGTGAGGGTGTGTCATTATTCATCGGATTACGCACGGAAAATCTATGAAGTAATCCCCCAATCCAATATGCCTTTTCCTTCCTCGTCCAGTTCTATGCCGAGGCCTATCACCTTTCGCTTGTCAGCCTTGAAAGGTTCCAGGTATCTGTTTTCTTGAATCTGCTGGATGGCAGCCTTCTTGCCGCCATTGTTTCTCAGCTTCAGTTCTATCACGTAGATGTAGCGGGAAGTCTGGGCTATGAGGTCGATTCTTCCTGTGGCAAGCATGTGCTCCACTTCAACTTTCAGTCCGATAGCATTCAGAATGGTACTGATGATGAGTCTATAGCGCTCTTCCATATCCATTGAGGCAAGCTTCTTGTTGCTGTAAGGCACGTCGGCAACCAATGCTTTCAATGTTTTCATAGCATCTGCGATTTCACCAGTACCCAATTGACGGAACAGACTACTCTGCAGACTGATGATATCGCTTTCAGATTGCATCGTCAGCGTGGGCAGCACCACCTCGTAGAGAGCCTGTTTCACTTCCTGATTAGGGAAACCGAGGAAGTAGCCAAATTCATCGCTGCTTTTGATGGTAAGGTAGCCCGTCTGATAGAGGAAAAGCTCGGCACCACCATTGATTACATCAGAACTCTCAAGCGTCTTGCGTAAGATCGGACAATGTTCGAAATTACGTAAGCGAAGCTCCATATTATCCACAAACTTCGGCAGCATGGAGGTAGCGCCTGATGAAACCCAGAAACAGCTCAGGTCTTGTGTATCTAGCGCATTGAGGAGACTGAAAGGATTGTAGATGTCCACCATATTTCTGCGACTGAAATGGTAGCCGTCGTAGTAATCCTTCAGATTATCGTGGGTTTGCTGCAAAGTCCAGCCATTCACTTCAGCCATTCTTTCCAGTTCCGGCTTGAAGTTCTGTCCGATTTCTTCTTCTGTGATGCCGCAGATGGCAGCATATTCAGGAAGGAAACTGATATTGGTCAGGTTGTTGAGAACTGAGAAGAGAGAAATCTGCGTAAACTTGGTAATGCCCGTGATGAAGACGAAACGCTGGTAGGCATCGTCAGCCTTCAGAATGGCAAAAACGCTTCTATATACATCTGTGCAACCCTCATGCTCGGGAGTCTTCCAGGAGTGCTGGAGAGGAGAGTCGTATTCATCGATGAGAATGGCAACTTTAGCTCCTGTTTGCTTATAGGCGGTTTTGATGATGAGGTCGAAGCGGTTTCCCAGTGAATCTGTTGGTTTAATATGGATGCCATATAATTGCTCATAAACATCAAAAGTCCGATCCAGATATGCCTTAACTTCATCTGCGGTTGCTCCCCCTCGGCTCATATCAAGTCGAATTACCGGGTACTGTTTCCAATCTTTTTCCAGCTCCATGATTTTCAGTCCTTCGAAGAGATCTTTTCTTCCTTCGAAGTAAGCCTGGAGCGTATCAACAAGCACAGATTTTCCGAATCGGCGAGGACGGCTCAAGTAATTATACTGTTTACCATTGTTCGCCAATTTCCAGATAATGTCACTCTTATCAACATAGAGATAACCTTCTTCTCTGATCTTATTGAAAGATTGTATGCCTACCGGCAGCTTTCTGTATTCATTGGTTGCCATAATCATTTCTCCTATTCCTTTCTTTAGCCGCAAAGATACGGCAATTTTTTGAATCGTGCAAGTTTTTGGCAATTAAAAAGATGTAAATCGTTTCCGACAGGGGGGATTGCAAATCCCCAGGTTTGATAAGTCGAACCTTTTTATACGACGGATTGCAAATCATAAGTGGTTGATAGTTTTGTTATTCAATAGAGGTAAATTCTATGGTTTTTCAAATTTTTGCATTTTTTTCTTGGAGTTTTCAGAGAAAAATCGTAAATTTGCCATCAGATATCAATTATCTCAATATTTTGCCATGGGTAAATATATTAACCCCTTCACCGATTGGGGATTCAAACGCCTCTTCGGACAAGAATTCAGCAAGGATTTGCTGATTAGTTTCTTGAACGACCTGTTGGTTGACGAAATGCATATCAGGGATGTCACCTTCAAGGATAAAGAGCAACTGGCAGATTCAAAAGATTTGCGTGGCTGCATCTTTGATATTTATTGTGAAACCGATGATGGAAATCATTTCATTGTCGAGATGCAGAACAGATGGGTGCCATTTTTTGTCAATCGCTCCATCTATTATGCCAGCAAGGCTATTGTCGGGCAGCGGAAAAAGACAATCGAGCAGAAACCTGCTCTCTATCAGTTAATGCCCGTCTATGTCGTCTGCCTCATGAATTTCATGCCAAAGGACAATGCAGTGTCGAAATTCAGAACCGATGTAGCCTTGTATGAAAAAGGAAGTCAAGATGTCTTTTCCGACAATCTTCACTTCATCTACTTGTCTCTTCCTTTCTTTGACAAGAAGGCTGAAGAATGTGAAAGTGATTTTGACAAATGGATTTATGTATTAAAGCATATGGAAGCATTAGAGAGAATGCCGTTTACGGCACAGAAGGAGATTTTCAAGCGTCTAGCTGAACTGGCAGATTCCCGCTGTCTGAGTCAGGAAGAGCAAGAGAAATATGATGAAAGCTTAAAGGCCGCCGATGATTACTATGGTGTCTTAATGAGCTATTACATGAATGGTATTGATGAAGGTGAAGCCAAAGGTGAAGCTAAGGGTTTTGCCAAAGGTGAAGCAAGAGGTAGTTATCACAAAAGTCTTGATATAGCGAAGAAAATGCTATTAAAGGGTATGGATGATGACTCTATTATGGAACTGACAGGCTTAACCCATGAGCAATTGCATCAATTGAAATCATAAAATTATCAGATACAAGTTCTCCCCATAAGCCAGGCGATAGATGCCTGAACTTATAGGGAAACTGCAAGCCACTTTCAAAAACACTCTTCACTCTTCACCCCAGATTTTTTCGCTAGCTGTTTATAGATTGAGGGGGGATTGCAAATCCCCAGGTTTGATAAGTCGAACCTTTTTATACGACGGATTGCAAATCCGTCGAAACTGCATCTTCCTGTCTTCCGTTAGGCGTCCCAGCGGATTTGCAATCCGCTGTTAAAAAATGTTTGACCTTTTCTTTGCGGATTTGTAATCCGCTGGGACGCCTGACGGAAGATTCTTTACCATCCGTCAGTACTATCATGATGCCCTCTCAGTGACACCTTGACCCCTTGTCAGGAGTATCCTGACAAAAAGAAGGGCTGGACTTTCTCCCGAAAACCCAACCCTTCTTTTTAAAACAGCTGTTTTATACTTTATTTATATATAAGTAAAAGATGTTATTGTATTTATCACTTATCTTGTGTTTATTGCAGAACACGTACCAGGCGTAATGGCATCGCCTTGTAGCGGCCGGTGTTATTACCATTACTACCACTCACGAAACGTACGTTTGAGAAGTTCAGACTCTTGTTGTATATATCGAAATAGTTATACCAGAAGCCATATTCCGGACTACCTGTACTGAAACCTTGGGTTCCAGAGACTAGTGTTTTGGTCCAAAAGACCACGTGCATTGGATATTTATGGCTTTCACCTTCCAGATATCCTCCGTATGGCAGATAGATGGTTTTCAACTCAGAGTTTATAGTATTCATGGATGTACAATAGTACGATTCTCCAAGAGCAGTATGGCGTACCTCTGTTTTAAGCGTACCTTTCGCAATCAAGTCCTCAAACACCGATTTCTCTGGTATTTCAAAGCCTTTAGGTGACAGTTCTGAGGACAGGTTTCCCTGCTTAGCATCTGAATAATTCTTATTTTCAGAAATCTTGAAGTATCCACCGATAGCACCTTTATGGTCATTAAGTTCGTTGACGTCTGGTATATAAGGACTATTGTCGGTAGCACCCAGGTTACGGTCAAGCATGATGTAGGTTTGAGTTTGTCCCTGCACCTTCACTACACCATAATAGAACATACCTTTTACCTTAAGCTTGTCATCACCACCCTCTGTTAATTCGTATTTGTTTGCCATATCATCTGTTATCTCATGGAAGATACCAGTATGATAAACAGTGTAGGTGATGTTGATACCATCCTTGTTTTTTATCGTAAAGGTGCCTTTCCAAAGATCATAACTATTATCGTGATTTTCCGCCAACGTCACTTTCCAGAATTCTTTGTTTCCATCAACTTCTTCACGAACATTGAAATGGCTATCATTATCAGTCAGAACATCCTCATCCTGCTTAGGTATCTTATAACTGTAGGCATTCTTACCTACAGTAAAATGAAGACCGTTGTTTCTTAATACGCCTTGCATTTGTTCTGGCTTGATACCTTTAACCTCCGTATCTAGCCAGTTAAAATAGTCCTGTTGATACTCATTGTTATCTTCATACATGATAACTTTACGATTAGGGTCGTCTCTCATGAAATCGTAGCCCGCCTGAGTTATCTTCACATCAAGCTTGAGATCACCAGAAGATATCGTAACCGTTCCTGTTCTTGGGGTTTCATGAATGTTTGGATTCAGCGTAAACGTCAGAACATATTTCATGCCAGGTGATGAATTACTTTCTGATTCCGGAAGTTTCGTTTCTGTTACATCTTTATTCTTGTCAAACGTAATCCATTTATCTGCAGGAGGATTGATGCTTACTCCGTAGAGTTTGTCGTCAGCACTTGTTGCAGAAGAGAGCGTAGTAACCAAAGTGATGGTTGCTTTAATAGCTTCAGTTGCTTCAGCTGCTGTTGCGTTTACGGATAGGTCGTCACTAACACCAAGCTCATAATCCTTGCAGGCAATCATATTGTAGATGACAGGATTGTCATCTACAACTTCTGCCTCTATTCTGTTTTCTGGTTGAGCCTTGATGGCTTCGTCCAATTTCTTAAAGCCATAATCATTCACCTTGGTTACGGTGATGGTATAGTTATGGTTTCTCAAGAGAGCATACTGGTCCTTATTGGTTGTTGCATCCTTCTTGTAAAGCCCCACTTTATAGTAACCTTCTTCACCCTTGTATTTAGCCTGGATGATAATGTTTGCTTGACCAATAGATGTCTCGTTTACAGCTACAACTCTGCTTGAGCCATTGCCAACATTTGTGCTACTGAATTCTGTAGTTGTTGCCAACCCTTCATCTGTTGGCTCTTTATAGTCTTTTGGAGCGATAGCTGTTTTCTTCGCTGTATTCTTGATGATAAGTCCTGCGCTTTCTTCAGGAAAGATACCCTTAATGCCTTCAGCAACTTTGAGGGTAATCTTGGCATTAGAGCGCAGAAGCGAAATCTTGGCAGTCTCAGGAGTTAGCAAATTGGTAACCTTGATGCTACCCCAACAAACTGGCTCAGTAAGGCTTGGAGTGCGATCTGCTGCTTTACTGATTTCCTGTAAGTCGCTTGCTTCTTCATTTGTAACATCGGCATTGGCAACTACTTGTATGTAGCTTGCTTCTTTCGGAGCGTTTACTTTGATGTTATAGCTGCCATTGCTTTTCTTGTTGGTCTCTATTAATTGATTGGTACAATCTTCTTTGTCTAGATACTTGTTGCTACTGTCGTAATAAAGCAAAGTGAGCTCTTTGATTGATTCTGTTTCTGTAGCATCAGCTCTCGTGCCCAGTTGCTTTTCAGAAAAATTGGGCAAATCAATGTTCAAGACAAGTCCCTCGGCAGGGATTTCATCCCCGCCGAGTCCGATAGCCTCCATCGTATCCTTGCAGGAAACAAGGCTTAGGAGCAATCCTATCCATATCATTAAATGCTTTATCTTCTTCATTTTTTCCAATATTATTTATTCAGTTACGCCTTTAGGCTTACCTTGATACCATTTTCCATCTTTGTAATAGCCTGTATCGTCTTTGAAACTATTGCCATTGAAGAGTGTAATAGTAGGAGAATTATCTTTGTTTTCCTTTTTCAGGAGGATGTTTTTTTCGTGTTCCCCTTTTACTGCTTTCAACTTGATGGTTGTTTTATACCAACCATTTCCCACCGGCTTGCATTCCCAGCTTTTTTTGGCATTAGTATCCCAAATGGTAAACTGACCTGATCCTGCTATACCATATACCTTATACCATCCAAAAAGCGCAGACTGGGTATATACCTTGTACTCTATGTCTTCAATTTCAGGCATGTTATCATATACATGCCATATAGGATCGGATGTAGGGTCATATACGATCCATCCTTCACGATCTTCATAATCGAAGAGAGGAATACCCGGCTCTAGATGATGAGGACAACGGTGTAAACTATATCCTTGATCTAGATATGTATTATTACTGAACATAATCAATGTCTCACCTGGCTTAATAGTTCTTGGACCTTCTTTGTCTGCTCCATTTGTATATGATACATTCTGCGCATTTTCAGGGAAGTTTTTGTAATACCATCCGGTGTTAGTCTCGTCGGCCACCATTTCTTCTCCAGGCCATCCATTTCTCTCGGTCCCTTTCGTAAAAATCCAACCTTTTCCTGTAGGGGCATCTTCTGTTTCACCTATCTGGGTATAAACATAGATGCAGTGGTTTTTTGTTATTGGATCACTTGTATCTTTTGCATCCTCATTCCATCCATCGCTCCAGTTGTTTTTATCTTCTTCTGATAAGATTCCCTTGAAATTATCGGAACCGCTACCTCCATTATATTTACTTCGGTCATTAATCGCTCTGAAATAGATACGATAGTCACCGATAGGAGGACGCACAATTACACGAACAGTTTTATATTGGACATCCTTAGTCACATGTTGGGGTATTACCTTAAAATCATAAATGGTGGTCGTTATAGGATCACTTGTTGCAGTTACTGTGAAGACACCTGTGGCTGCATTCGATGAATTTAAATTCATTTCGATGGTGGATTTACCTTTTGTAAGTGTGGTCTTTTCCAACTTGATACCCCCAAGATTAGTATCCCATTCTATCTTTCTGCTATTCTGAGAATTATTATCTTTATTATAATAGATGACCACTTTTTTTGTAACATCCAGATAAGGTGTAACATCATAATGTACATCTATATATTTCTTGAGGTTATTTGCCTTGAGCCAAACCTTAGTATCACCATTTAGCTGATTTTTAGGAAAAGCGCTGATGGGGATGTTGGGATTTACTCGAAATTCAATAATGTCATTGCCTGATGCGTCTTTGCTGCGTTTTGATTCAACGATAACAGCTTCAGGATTACCATTGATTGTCATGGTTTTATCGCATCCAAACTCTACATTGACTGCATTCGATTTATATGAAATATAATCATTTGTCGTAGAGGTCACCTCTGCCTTGGTCTTACTTACCCACAAAGTAGTATGATTGAAGTCGGCATCTATCGGTACAGGAGTCCAGTCCTTTACGCTCACATTACAGTCGAGAGTCATGTTTCCCAGACTCTTGATTTTGCCGATAATCTCATAATAGGTGCCACGAGGGAAGGTTGGAACTTCGGTGGAAGTTGAGCTCTCGTCCTGACGATGTCCCAGCTTAATCGTATAGTTGTTCTCAATGTTATCATTCACAGAGCCATTAACTTTGAGGGTAGACTGCTGAGAGGCTTCGGCGATATAACGCTCAGGCAGATAGTAAGTGCCTTGGAAAAGCCACTTAGCTGCGGCATTCTGTGGAGCAGCTGTAGGAGTGGCACCAGGAACAAGGGTGATGATGTCCTTATCATTCTCATTGGCATTGGCAGCAACCTCACTCCACTCTCCCGCCTTATAATAACCACCCTTATTGCTTGCCTCAGAAGAAGTAGCATAAACTTCACTTTCAAAACCATTGGCATAATCTGTCCTAACATTAGAGGATGACTTGCTAAATGCTCCATCCCAACTCAGCGTGGTGCAAGGAGAGAGCTTTTGAGCCAGAATATTCTTGATGCTATAGCTCTTGCCATTGAATGCTGAACCTTCAGCTGTAGGGTCGAAGAGCAGGTTGAGCTTTACCTTTACGCAAGTAAACTTCAGGTTGGCTGCCACTGTGGTGTACTTATCACCAGCCATATCAATATTGGTTGTCTGCAGATTGCCATAGATATCCTTTGGCTCGTATATCATTGGGATATTGGTGGCGATAGGGAGATTTGCCGTAATGCCATCTGTATATTTCAAGACCTCAGACTTGAGGTCACTCTCATTGCTGATTTTGGCTTTGGAAAGAGCCTCAGCCATATTTGCCACGGCATAAATATGATACTTGCCGGGATTGATGCGCAGCTGATAGGTGGCGATATGCTCATCCAGCATGTTGGAAGCGATAGGGGCTGTCAACTGCTCTACGATGGCTGTACCATTAGCATTGCCGTTATTATCTACAGGAAAGGCGTAGAGGCGAAGATCATTGATCTGGCATTCATCTTCCGTGGCATTATAGGTAGGAGCCTCAGAGAAACTGCTGCTTAAAGCATCGCTGTTCGCACTGAGCACGGTTGGTACCAGCACGTGCAGGTTGCTTGACGAGTTGGGGGTATATCCGTTACCCTCCAACTCGTCATTACAACTAACTGCAAATAAACTAGTCAACAACCAAACTATGAAACCTATATAGATATGAAATCTTCTCATGATAACTTTGTCTTTCTTTATACTTATCTCTTATCTCGATAGCTTACTACCGATAATTTGGAATTCGATTATAAGTCGACACGCTGGATGCGCTTGCTCCAATCCAGGATGGAAATGCTGAGCTGCACATACTTCCACTGGTTGCCCTGGAGGAAGAAGTCGAGCTTATAGTCGTACTCACGGTCCAGGAATTCCTGCTCTGAATAATGGCGGGCTTCGAAGGCGCCACGGCCTTGAGCCAGACAGTCAGCAAGATTGATGCGTGCCACCTCTTCGCCTGTAGTCTTGTTCGTGATGGTGAGGATGGCGTTCTTGTCGTTTTCTGCTGCCGGATGCCAGATGAGTCGGGAGAACATGAGGGCGGCATGAGCGGTGCGCTCCTTTACATTGCCCTCGGTATCCTTAAAC
>PPYE01187684.1_pt1 | contig 10273 bp, 5 predicted proteins | sample 1559881 | NCBI WGS metagenome assembly PPYE01 (sample SAMN08240022, study PRJNA423297) | Human gut metagenome, whole genome shotgun sequencing project.
GCACAATTCCCGCCTGACGGCTTAAGCACCGCTCCGGCGGCTGCGGCACGGCAACTGCGTTGCCAAAATGCTCGATAATACACAAAGTATTATCTGCGCTTTTGGCTTAGCAGCTGCCGCACCTCGCTCGCTGTATCGGCACTTAGAATTATGCGGTATTGCCTTTACAATTAAAAAGATCTATACTATAATGAAACAACAGTAAGTTGTACAAGACGAACTTAAGTTGTAAATAAACGACCAACAGCAGGGGAGGTCCGCTATGCCGGAGCAACAGGAAAATCAAACCGAGGTATTCCACCTCAAAGCACCGTTCAAACCGACTGGCGACCAGCCCCAGGCGATTGAAGCGCTGGTGCAGGGCCTGAAAGCAGGGGATAAAGGTCAAACTTTGCTGGGCGTTACCGGCTCCGGCAAAACCTTTACGATGGCCAATATCATTGCACAGTGCAACCGCCCCACACTGATTCTGGAACCAAACAAAACCCTGGCCAGTCAGATCTGCACCGAGATGCGCGGATTTTTCCCCGATGATGCGGTGGAATATTTTGTGAGCTATTACGACTATTACCAGCCGGAAGCCTACATCCCCTCCACCGATACCTATATTGAAAAAGACAGCGCCATCAATGATGAGATCGACCGCCTGCGCCATTCGGCCACGGCGGCATTGTCGGAGCGGCGCAATGTTATCATTGTGGCGTCGGTTTCCTGCATTTATTCCTTGGGCGACCCTATCGATTACCGCAGCATGGTCATCAGCCTGCGCCCCGGTATGCAGATGGAGCGGGACGAGCTCTGCCGCCGCCTGGTCAAGCTGCAATATGAACGCAACGATATGAACTTTATCCGCAATAAGTTCCGCGTTCACGGCGATATTGTGGATATCCACCTTGCTTATAATGATGAATACGCCATCCGCGTCGAATTCTTCGGCGATGAAATCGACCGCATTTCCGAGTTTGATCCCCTGACCGGCGAGCGCAAAAATATTGTGCGCCATGTGGCCATTTTCCCCGCCAGCCACTATATCGTCGGCCCTGAAAAAATGAAAGAAGGTCTCGCCAAGATCCAGACCGAGATGGAACAGCAGGTGCAGGCCTTTACTGCAGAGGGCAAACTGCTGGAAGCCCAGCGCATCCAGCAGCGCACCCAGTACGATATGGAGATGCTACAGGAAGTTGGCATGTGCAAGGGCATCGAGAACTACTCTGCCGTGCTGTCCGGCCGTGCCCCCGGCTCCACCCCCACCACGCTGCTGGACTACTTCCCCAAAGATTTTATCCTGATGGTGGATGAAAGCCATGTGATGCTGCCGCAGGTCCGCGGCATGTTCGGCGGGGACTACAGCCGCAAAAAAACGCTGGTGGAATATGGCTTCCGCCTGCCCTCGGCGTTTGACAACCGCCCGCTGAAATTTGAGGAATTTGAATCCAAGGTCGGCCAGACGATCTTTGTCAGCGCTACCCCCGGCCCCTATGAACGGGAACATTCCAGCCGCGTGGCCGAGCAGGTCATCCGCCCCACCGGTCTGCTGGACCCCGTCATCATGGTGCGCCCAGTGGAAGGCCAGATCGAGAATCTGCTGGGCGAAATTTTGCAGCGCATCGACCGCGGCGAGCGTGCCCTAGTTACCACCCTGACTGTCAAAATGGCCGAGGACCTGACCGACTACCTGGAAGAACACGGCGTGCACACCAAGTATATGCACCACGAGGTGGATACCTTTGAGCGCATGGAGATCATCAAGGACCTGCGCACCGGTGCCATTGATGTGATTGTCGGCATCAACCTTCTGCGCGAGGGCCTGGACCTGCCGGAAGTTTCGCTGATCGCCATTCTGGATGCCGACAAAGAGGGCTTCCTGCGCAGCGAAACCAGCCTGATTCAGACCATTGGCCGCGCGGCCCGCAACGCAAACGGCGTGGTGCTGATGTACGCCGATGAAGTAACCCCCAGCATGGAGCGCGCCATCATGGAAACCGAGCGGCGCCGTGCCATCCAGGATGCCTACAACAAAGAACACGGCATTACACCAAAAACTATCGTGAAAGCCATCGGCGGCGGGCTGGAAATCAGCATGAGCGAAGAAAACAAAAAGATGCGCCAGCACCGTATGAGCCGCGCTGAACGCGAACAGACCATTACCCGCCTGACCCGCGAGATGAAAGAAGCCGCCCGCCTGCTGCAGTTTGAGCACGCCGCATTCCTGCGTGATGAGATTGAAAAGCTGCAGCGCGGGGAGGACCCTACCGCCGATACCAGCACCCGCCGCGCCGCTGAAAAACAGCGCAAAACGGGCAAGGGGAGAAGGAGCTATAAAAAGTGAGCAACATTCAAATTGATGCCAACAACCGCATTACGATCAAGGGCGCGCGGGAGCATAACCTGAAAAACGTCAACCTGGTTCTGCCACGCAACAAGCTGATTGTTATGACGGGCCTTTCCGGCTCCGGCAAGTCCAGCCTGGCCTTTGATACCATCTTTGCGGACGGCCAGCGCCGCTATATGGAAAGCCTTTCCAGCTATGCCCGCATGTTCCTGGGCCAGATGGAAAAGCCCGATGTGGACGAAATCACCGGCCTTTCCCCGGCGGTTTCCATTGACCAGAAAACCACCAGCCACAACCCGCGTTCCACCGTGGGCACCGTGACGGAAATTTATGATTATCTCCGTTTGATGTATGCCCGCATTGGCGTTCCGCACTGCCCGGTCTGCGGACGCGTCATCAGCCAGCAAACGGTGGACGAGATGGTAGACGAGGTGCTTAAACTGCCGGAGCGCACCCGCTTCCAGGTGCTGGCCCCTGTTGTGCGGGGCCGCAAAGGCACCCAGGCCAAGGAGCTGGACGCTGCCCGCCGCGGCGGTTACGCCCGCGTGCGCATTGACGGCAACATGTATGATCTGGACGAAGAGATCAAGCTGGAAAAGAATATCAAGCATACCGTTGAAATCGTCGTGGACCGCCTGTCCATCAATGATACGGTGCGCGGCCGCCTGGCCGATTCTATTGAGACTGCCGTTGCCCTGACCGGCGGCCTTGTCATCATTGATGTTATCGGCGGCGAACCGATGGAGTTCAGCCAGAACTATGCCTGCCCGGAGCACGGTGTTTCCATTGACGAACTTTCCCCCCGCATGTTCAGCTTTAACAATCCCTTTGGCGCCTGTGAAACCTGCACCGGCCTGGGCACCTTTATGAAGGTGGACCCGGCCCGCGTGATTCCGGATCCGCGCAAGTCCATCCGCGAAAGTGCCATCAAGGCCAGCGGCTGGTATTATGCGGAGGGATCCATCTCTGAAATGTATTACAAAGCGCTGGGCAAGCGCTATGGCTTTACGCTGGATACCCCCATCAAGGAGATGAGCAAAGAAGCCGTGCACGCCATCCTGTATGGCACCGGAACTGAAAAAATCGAGATGCAGCGCGAGAATATGTTTGGCTCCGGCACCTATATGAACACGTTTGAGGGCATTATCCCCAACCTGGAGCGCCGCTTCCGTGAAACAGGCAGCGAGTGGGTCAAGGAGGAAATCGCCCTTGTCATGTCCAGCGAGGAGTGCCCCACCTGCCACGGCCAACGCCTGAAGCCCACCAGTCTCGCAGTCACGGTAGGCGGCATCAACATTGCCCAGTTCTGCGATATGAGCGTGAACGAGGAGCTGGAATTTATTCAGACGGCAAAAGTGTCCGAGCGGGATGAAGTCATCGCTGCCTCCATCTTCAAAGAGGTCAAAGAGCGTCTGGGCTTTTTGAAGAGCGTGGGTCTGGGGTACTTGACCCTGTCTCGCGGCGCATCGTCACTTTCCGGCGGCGAAAGCCAGCGCATCCGCCTGGCGACCCAGATCGGCAGCGCACTGACCGGCGTGCTGTATGTGCTGGATGAACCCAGCATCGGCCTGCACCAGCGCGATAACGATAAGCTGATTGCCACCATGAAGCGCCTGCGCGACCTGGGCAACACCCTGATTGTAGTAGAGCACGACGAGGACACCATGCGCCAGGCGGACTATATTGTGGATGTCGGCCCCGGTGCCGGTGTGCACGGCGGCGAGATCGTGGCCGCCGGCAGTGTGGAGGACATCTGCAATGCCCCACGCAGTGTGACCGGCGAGTACCTTTCCGGCCGCAAATTTGTGGAAGTTCCCACCGCCCACCGCTCCGGTAACGGTAAAATGCTCACGGTGGTCAAAGCGCGGGAAAACAACCTGCAAAACATTACCGTGGATTTTCCCCTTGGCAAAATGATCTGCGTGACCGGTGTTTCCGGTTCCGGCAAGTCCACGCTGGTCAATGAAATTTTGTATAAGTCGCTGGCCGCAGCGCTCAACGGCGCCCGCAGCCGCCCCGGCCAGTGTGACGAAGTTCAGGGTATGGAATGGATCGATAAGGTCATCGGCATTGACCAGTCGCCCATTGGCCGCACCCCGCGCTCCAACCCGGCCACCTACACCGGTGTGTTCGGCGATATCCGCACCCTCTTCTCCAACACCCAGGATGCCAAACAGCGCGGTTACGGCCCCGGCCGGTTCAGCTTCAACGTCAAGGGCGGCCGCTGCGAAGCCTGCGAGGGCGGCGGCATTGTGCAGATCGAAATGCACTTTCTGCCGGATATTTACGTCCCCTGCGATGTCTGCAAGGGCAAGCGCTACAACCGCGAAACGCTGGAAGTAAAATATAAAGACAAAAACATCTCCGATGTGCTGGATATGACGGTGGAGGAAGCCTGCAATTTCTTTGCCAACCAGCCCAAAATTGCGCGCAAACTGCAAACCCTGCAGGAAGTCGGCCTTGGCTATGTGCAGCTGGGCCAGTCGGCCACCACACTTTCCGGCGGCGAAGCCCAGCGTGTCAAGCTGGCCAACGAGCTTGCCCGCCGCGATACCGGCAAAACCGTCTATATTCTGGACGAGCCTACCACCGGCCTGCACATTGCCGATGTGCACCGCCTGGTCAAGGTGCTGGATAAGCTGGCCGATGCGGGCAACACCGTGATCGTGATCGAGCATAACCTGGATGTGATCAAGCGTGCCGACTATATCATCGACCTGGGGCCGGAGGGCGGCAGCGGCGGCGGTACCATTGTGGCAACCGGTACGCCGGAACAGGTGGCCCAGAACCCGAACTCCTTCACCGGCCAGTACCTGAAACCCGTGCTGGAGCGTGCCTGGAAACTGCAGGGCACAGCTCCGGCCCCCGTGCCGGAAGAGCCGGGACGCCCGGCGCCCGCAGAGAAAAAAGCCTCCGCCCAGCCGCCGCGCAAACGAAAAAAAGCAGACAAAAAATAACCACAACAGGGAACTTTGTGCAGCAAAAACGCAAAATTGGATTTGACAATTCCTGTCAACCTGTGGTTTAATTATCTTTACGCGCCTGAAAAAGCAAAATTCTGCGCGCACAGGGGTACGCAGCAGCGTGATTCCCTGCATCCAAAAACGGGAGGGAACTGCCGAATGGCAAAAAAGAAGGAAGAATACGGCAACGAAAGCATCAAGAGCTTAAAAGGTGCAGACCGTGTGCGCAAGCGCCCGGCCGTTATCTTTGGCTCTGACGGTGTGGAAGGCTGTGCCCATTCCATTTTTGAGATCGTATCCAACTCCATCGACGAAGCGCGTGACGGCCACGGCAACAAAATCAACGTTACCCTTTACCCGGATCACTCTGTGGAAGTAGAGGACTTTGGCCGCGGTATCCCCGTCGATTACAATAAAGCTGAAGAACGCTGGAACTGGGATCTTGTGTTCTGCGAACTGTACGCGGGCGGCAAATATGGCGAGGGTAGCGGCAACTATGACTTCTCCCTTGGCCTGAACGGCCTTGGCCTTTGCGCCACCCAGTATTCCAGCGAATGGATGACTGCGGATATTTACCGCGATGGCATGCACTATCACCTGGATTTCAAAAAAGGTGAGAATGTCGGCGGGCTGAAAAAAGAGCCGTTCACCGGCCGCCGCACCGGCTCCGTCATCCGCTGGAAACCGGACACCGATGTGTTTACCGACATTAATGTTCCGGCGGATACCTTCAAGGATATGCTGCGCCGCCAGGCCGTTGTCAATGACGGTGTGACTCTCGTGTTCAACGACCGCACGGGCGAACGTGCCGAAAAAATCGAATATTTCTATGAGCATGGCATTCAGGACTATGCCAATGAGATCGCCGGTGAGGGAACCCTGACCCCGGTGCATTTCTGCTCCGGTTCCGCAATCGGCCGCGACCGTGATGATCAGCCGGAATATCAGGTCAAAATGAACGTGGCGTTCTGCTTTTCCAACGCGGTGCAAACGCTGGAATACTATCACAACTCTTCGTGGCTGGAGCACGGCGGCAGCCCGGACCGCGCTGTCCGCCTGGCCTTTGTCAACCAGATCAACAACTGGCTGAAAAATAAGGGTCTGTACAAGAAAAACGAAAGCTCCATCACCTTCAACGATGTGCAGGACTGCCTGATTCTGGTTTCTTCCAGCTTCTCCACCCGCACCAGCTACGAGAACCAGACCAAAAAGGCCATCACCAACAAGTTTGTGGCCCAGGCCATGACGGAGTTCCTCAAGCACCAGCTGGAAGTCTACTTTGTGGAGCACCCGGACGAAGCCGAAAAAGCCTGCAAGCAGGTGCTAATCAATAAGCAAAGCCGCGAGCACGCCGAAAAAGCGCGTGTCTCCATCAAAAAAACAATGACCCAGCAGATGGACCTGGCCAACCGCGTGCAGAAATTTGTGGACTGCCGCACCAAGGATGCCACCCGCCGCGAACTGTACATCGTGGAGGGCGATTCCGCTATGGGCGCGGTCAAACAGAGCCGCGATTCGGAGTTCCAGGCTATCATGCCCATTCGCGGCAAGATCCTGAACTGCCTGAAGGCCGATTACGCCCGCATTTTCAAGTCTGACATTATCACAGACTTGATCCGCGTGATGGGCTGCGGCGTGGAGCTGGGCGGCAGCCACAATAAGGACCTGGCTACCTTTAATCTGGACAACCTGCGCTTTAACAAGATCGTCATCTGTACCGATGCTGATGTGGATGGTTATCAGATCCGCACCTTGGTGCTGACGATGCTCTACCGCCTGACCCCCACCCTCATCAATCAGGGGTATGTGTATATCGCGGAATCCCCGCTGTATGAGATCAACACCAAAAATAAGACCTACTTTGCCTATACCGAGCCGGAAAAGGCCGATATCATGAAGCGGATCGACGGCCAGAAGTTTACGATCCAGCGATCCAAAGGTCTGGGCGAAAACGACCCCGAAATGATGTGGCTGACCACCATGAGCCCCGAAAGCCGCCGCTTAATTAAAGTTCTGCCCACCGATGTTCAGCGCACGGCGGAGGTGTTTGACCTGCTCCTGGGCGATAATCTGCAGGGCCGTAAGGAGCACATTGCGGAGCACGGCGCTGAATATCTGGACGATCTGGATGTATCTTAATCAGGGGAGGAGAGAGCAAAATGGCAAAAAAAGCAACCAAAAAGAAAGCCGCCCCTGCCCGCCCGCAGCTGGGCGATAACGTCGAGATCCTCTCTGCCGGTGAGGTCATCGAAAGCCCCATTACCGATACGCTGGAAACAAACTACATGCCTTACGCCATGAGCGTTATTGTTTCCCGCGCGCTGCCGGAAATTGACGGCTTCAAGCCCGCCCACCGCAAACTGCTGTATACCATGTACGGCATGGGCCTGCTGAAAGGCGCCCGCACCAAAAGCGCCAATATCGTAGGCAGCACCATGCACCTGAACCCCCACGGCGATGCCGCCATTTACGACACCATGGTGCGTATGGGCCGTTCCAACGAAAGCCTGCTGGTGCCCTTTGTGGACTCCAAGGGTAACTTTGGCAAGGCGTACAGCCGCGATATGGCTTACGCCGCCGCTCGTTACACCGAGGCAAAGCTGGAACCCGTGTGCGAAGAGCTGTTCCGCGATATCGACAAGGATACCGTGGATTTTGTGCCCAACTATGACGGCACCACCACCGAACCGACGATGCTGCCGGTCACCTTCCCGACCATTCTGGCCAACAACACACTGGGCATTGCGGTCGGTATGGCGTCCAACATCTGTTCCTTCAACCTGGTGGAGCTCTGCAATGCAACCATCGCCCTGATGAAAGACGACCAGGCGGACCTGGCCCAGCTGATGCCCGCGCCGGATTTTGTCGGCGGCGGTTCCATCCTGTATGATGCCGCCGAGATGCAGAATGTGCTGGAAAAAGGCCGCGGCAGCATCCGCGTGCGCGCCCAGTGGGCTTACGATAAAGAAAACAACTGCATTGACATCACCCGCATTCCGCCGACCACAACGGTGGAAGCCATCATGGATAAGATCACCGAGCTGGTCAAACTGGGCAAGATCCGTGAGATCAGCGATATGCGTGATGAAACCGACCTGAACGGCTTGAAGCTGACCATCGACCTCAAGCGCGGCCAGGACCCGGACAAGCTGATGGCGCGTCTGTTCAAGGCAACCCCGCTGGAGGACAGTTTTGCCTGCAACTTCAATGTGCTGATCGGCGGCCAGCCCCGCGTGTTGGGCGTGCGCCAGATTTTGTTGGAGTGGATCGCATTCCGCTCCGAATGCGTGCGCCGCCGCACCTACTATGATCTGCAGGGCAAGCAAAAGCGTCTGCACCTGCTGCGCGGCCTGGAAGCTATCCTGCTGGATATTGATAAGGCAATTGAAATTGTGCGCAACACTGCGGAAGAATCCGAGGTTGTGCCCAACTTGATGATCGGTTTTGGCATTGACGAAGTGCAGGCTGAGTATGTGGCGGAAATCAAGCTGCGCCACCTCAACCGTGAGTATATCCTCAAACGCACCGAGGAAATTGAGGAACTGGAAAAGGCAATCGCAGACTTGGAAGATGTTCTCAAACGCCCCGCCCGCATCCGCAAGATCATTATGACCGAGCTGGGCGATGTTGCCAAAAAGTATGGCAGCCCCCGCAAAACGGAAATTCTGTACGACCTGCCGGACGATTCTGCTGCCGATGAGCAGAACGAGATCCCGGATTACCCGGTCACGGTGTTCTTTACGCGGGAAGGCTACTTCAAAAAAATTACCCCGCAGAGCCTGCGCATGTCTGGCGAGCAGAAGCTGAAAGACGGCGACGAGGTGGTTTATACCAAAGAGACCACCAACAGCGCCGAGCTGCTCTTCTTTACCAACCATGCCCAGGTGTACAAATCCCGCGCATCGGAATTTGCCGATACCAAGGCCAGCGTGCTGGGTGATTATGTCGCTTCCAAGCTGGAAATGGAAGAGGGCGAAGTGCCGCTGTTCATGACGGTCACAGTCGATTACCGTGGTTACATGCTGTTCTTCTACCAGAACGGCAAGTGTGCAAAGATCCCGCTGGCCAGCTATATGACCAAGCAGAACCGCCGCAAGCTGCTGAAAGCCTATAGCGATAAGGAAGAACTTGCCGCAATGCTGCACATTGAGGAAGAAACCGAGCTGGCCGTCTTCACCAGCGGCGGCACCGGTGGCCCACGCTTGATCCTGGTCGGCAGTGCGCTGATTCCCGAAAAGGCTACCCGCGATACCGCCGGTATCAACATGGTAACGCTGAAAAAGAACGCCCGAATCGCCAAAGTGCGCCTGGCGGCGGGGCTGGAACTGAAAGACCCGCACCGCTACCGCGTGCGCACCCTGCCCGCAGCCGGCGCGCTGCTCCGCCAGGAGGACACGACCGAGCAGATGAGTCTGTAAGGAGCAAAAAAAGGCAATGCAATCTTTTTCTGCACAAGGCAGGGTAAAGTTCTTGCATTTTGCTTTTTGGTATGTTATATTATAACCTGTATGAGAGTTAGGGCAGGCTGAAACATCCGTTTTGGCTGTGGCCTGAAAAGGAGTTGCTGTTAATCCATGACCGCTTATGAAATCGCGTTCGGCGTTGTGCTGATCATTGTTTCGGTTCTGATCGTTGTGTTCACTTTGTCCCAGACCCAGAAAGGGCAGGGCCTGTCTGCTGCCATTATGGGTGATAGCAGCTTTATGGCTGCCGGCCGCGAGCGTGGCCTGGATGCCAAGCTGGCCAAAGTGACCAAAATCTGCGGCGCTGTTTTCTTTGTAGCTACGCTGCTGGTTGGTGTGCTGAGTGCCCGCTTGTAATTGAATGAAAGGAGAACGGTCTGGCCAATTTTGTTGGCGTTCCGCTTTCCCTTATTCAGGAACCGTCAACGACCCGCCCAATACCGCGGGTCGTTTTTTATGGGAAAAATAAAAAGGTCACAAGGGTGCAGGTGCTGCCGCGAAACCAAAGGCCACGC
>PPYE01644286.1_pt1 | contig 10273 bp, 9 predicted proteins | sample 1559881 | NCBI WGS metagenome assembly PPYE01 (sample SAMN08240022, study PRJNA423297) | Human gut metagenome, whole genome shotgun sequencing project.
AATACCGTCGCTGACATCGTGCAACGACACAGAGCTAACGCTTAGGGTGTCATTTCGCCCTCAGCCGGAACCGACCCCTTATCTGAACATAAAACACTATCAGTAAGTTGGAGTCATTACCGTCAACTGGAAGCATATTCAATATTACCTAAAAGCTAAAGCCAGCTTATGATCCGAAAACAGAGCAGACAGTCGCTCTGTCTGCCCATTGCCACACATGTTAAGTATTCACATAATTTTGCCGTATACTCTTTCAGAAGGTAGATGAACGCCACTGCCGCACTTTATGATTGCCAGTCCGCACCGCCAGCGAATGGGCTACGCGCTGTGATTGAGCCATCACCGCCTGCTGATTGATCTGCGTGAATTCGCCAGCGCGCAACAAACAGACGCCGTCGACAAATACGTCACTCACTTCATGCCCCAGCGCAGAATAAACCAGCGACGACACCGGATGATGAATCGGCGTCATCGCCGGGTGTGAGGTATCGACAATGACGACGTCGGCGCGCTTACCCACTTCCAGCGACCCCACCAGATGATCGAGGCCAATGGCGCGCGCACCGTCAATGGTTGCCATCTCCAGCACCTTTTCTGCAGTCATGATGGTTGGATCGCGATGTACCCCTTTTTGCATAAGTGCTGCAACTTTCATCGCCTGAAACAGGCTGTGATTATTACTGCTGGCCGGACCGTCTGAGCCCAGGCCCACGGTCAACCCTGATGCCAGCATCTCGGGGATTGGTGGTACCCCCGATGCAAGATAGAGATTGCTACACGGATTATGGGAAACGCGCGTATCGTGATGCTTCAATGCACGGATGTCGCGCGAGCTACACTGCACGCAATGCACCGCCAGCACATCACGCCCAAGAAAACCGATATCGCTGAGAAATTCGGTATCGGTTGCCTGAAAACGCAGCCTGGACTGTTCGATCTCAAAATCAGTCTCTGCAACGTGCGTGGTAATGAGGACTCCGGTTTCATTCGCCAGCTCGCGCGTACCGCGCAGCACTTTTTCATCCAGCGCCCAAATCATGCTCGGCGCGAGGCCGACTTTGACGCGTCCATCGGCCTTATGGAAACGCTGAATAATGTTGCGCGCGTCCGCCAGCGCCTGTTCCGGCGTCTCAATCAATTCCGCTGGAATACCATGCTCGGCGCCGCTGGTAAGAAAACCGCGACAAACGTGACCGCGAATGCCGCTGACCTCAAAGGCCTCGATAACCTTTGCGGTCAATCCAGGACGCGGATGCGCATACATAAAATCCACCAGCGAAGTGACGCCGGAACGCAATGACTCCACGCAGCCGTGCAGCGCCGCTGCGTAGACATCCTCTTCCGTCAGCGCGACCGCGCTCGGGCCAGTCATGCAGGTAAACCATTTCTTCAGCACCATGTCATCGCCGAGCCCTTTCAGCAGCGTCTGAAACAGATGCGTATGGGTGTTAACCATGCCTGGCATGATAATGCGTTCGCGACAGTTAATGATTTCCGCTTCAGGATAGCGCTGCTGTAAGGCTTCGCGTGTACCGATAGCGCTGATGCGGTTGCCCTCGATCACCAGACTCGCCTGCTCCAGGATGTCGCGCTGCGCATTCATGGTGATAATCCAGCCGTCAGCCAGTAAATAACTCATTGCTCGTTCTCCAGCTGCTGCTGTAACTGTTCCGCCTTCACCACGAATCCAAAGCACTGCTGCACGTTATACAGCGTGGCGTCGCGACAATAATCGGGCGAAGTGGTGGCGCTGCAATCTTCCAGAAGCAGGCAGTCGTAGCCGCGGAAACTGGCATCCTGCAAGGTGCAAAGCACGCACTGATCGACATTAACACCTGCAAACAGCAGCGTCGTGACGTTGAGGTTGCGCAGGATGCTGTCGAGCTCGCTGTCCTGAAATCCCGACATACGGTATTTATTGACGCGGATATCGCGGGTATCTGGCGTGAGTTCAGCCACCACCTCTGCCGCCCAACTGCCGGCCTGCAACACCGGCGCGCCGGAAACCGGCAGGGGATCGCCTAAACCCACGCCATCCCCGTGTGGGTTATAAACGTGGAGCAGCGCCGGGCTGAGATTGAGCTTATCCGGTCGATTACCCCAGTTGAGCCAAATCACCGGCACCTCTGCGGCGCGCAATACGGGCAGCAAATTCTGCAGCGGCGCAATCGGCACGCGCGCGGGAGTGACATCCACGCCGATATGACCGAGCCAACCATCGGGATGGCAAAAATCATTCTGCATATCCACCACGATGATCGCGGTGCGCTGAAGGTCAAAAATCACTGAACGGTCGCGCGTGCTCAGCTGCACTGCCTGTGTTTGGGGACTAACGCGGCGCGTATCTATCACCTCGGGCGTAACCCGCCACTGATTATATCGACTACTGCCTAACTTCATGGCTGGCATATCAGGCCCCTGTTAACACGCGTAAGTCTTCTTCATCGAGCTCAACAGGTTCACCGCTGCGGATCAGCTCAGAGAACCCTTCATTCGGCGTCATCACCGTCAGCGTATAGAGCTTATCGCTGCCGGTATTGCGGATGGCATGATCGTTACCCGGATGCAGCAGAAGCGAATCGCCTTTTTTAATCTTCAGTTCATCATCGTTACAACGTGCAACACCTTCACCATGAAGCACATAGAAGAACTCGTGCGCGGTGGCGTGCTCATTCGGTGGCGTCGCACCGCCGACGTTAAAGATCTCCACCACGAAAATGTTCTCAATACCATCAAGCGGCTTGTCGAACAGAATGGCGAAATAGTTAGTGCTGTCCGGGCTGATACGGAAGGCCTGAACGTGTGCAAGGTTGTTGAAGCGAAACGATTTCATAGGTTATTCCTTTCGATAAGGCTGCGTTAACGCGCCGGGTTGCAATGTGCGTCCTGTCACTCCGGACATCGCCAGAATAGTGAGCAGATAGGGCAGGGCGAGCAGCACCTGCGGCGGCAGGGTATTTTCAAACAGCTGCAGCGACAGTTGCAGGGCGTCTGCTGCGCCAAAGATGAAAGCGGCAACCAGCGCTTTAAGCGGGCTCCAGCGGCCGAAAATGACGATTGCCAGCGCAATAAAACCCTGACCGCTCACGATGTTGTCGCGAAACAGGCCGATCTGCGCCGTTACCAGATAGCTGCCCGCCAGACCGGCACCGACGCAGGAAAACAGCACGCCCCAGGTGCGAATCTTTAGCACGTTGAGTCCGGCCGCATGCGCGGCGCGCGGATTTTCGCCCACGGCGCGCAGCGACAGACCAAAGCGGGTGTGAAACAGGCCGAAATGGGCCACCACCGCCAGCAGCAGCGTGAGATAGAGCGGTAGCGGTTGCTGAAACAGAATCGGACCGAATAAGGGAAGCGATGACAACAGCGGCACATGCCACGGCTCCAGCATCGGAATGGTGGGCGAAGAGGTATTCCCCATCACCAGCGCGTAAATCCAGCTGGCTAAACCGGCAGCAAGGATATTGAAGACGATACCCACCACGATCTGGCTGGCGTGCGCACGCAAGTAGAGTGCCGCCAGCACGCAACCGACCAGCAAGCCGCCGACGCCGCCAGCGATAAAGCCCAGCGCAGTTGATCCACTCTCTACGGACACCATGTAGCTGCAGAGCGCGCCGAGCAGAATGGTGCCTTCAATGCCGATGTTTAACACGCCAGCGCGTTCGGCGTAAATTTCCCCTAATGCGGCCAGCAAAACCGGACCGGCGAGGCGCACCGCCGCCGCCAGCCAGCTGACAAAAAAAGCGGTATCAAGATTCAGCCATACGTTCATGGTTGTTCCTCCGCCAGCTGGCTGCGTGTTTTACGCCGGCCAGGCAGGTTGATGCGGTAATAGCGCAGCAGATCGCCCGCCAGAATCAGTAACACCACCAGGCTTTGCAGGATCAGCACGACCGATGTCGGCAGGCCGGTCTGGCGCTGCATGGCGCTGCCGCCCACTTCCAGCCCGCCGTAGAGGAGCGCCGTCGGGATCACCAGCAGCGGATTCAGCCGCGCCAGCAGGGCGACCACCACGCCGATGAAACCGACGCCGCCAGAGATGCCCTCCATCATGCGGTGTTGCACACCCAGCACCGCGCATAAGCCAGCCAGCGCCGCCAGGCCGCCGCCGAGCAGCACGGCACTCATCTGGCGGCGATTGACATCAATGCCGCTGTAGCGCGCGGCGCGCGGATTGAGACCGGAAATTTTGATCTCAAAACCGGCAGGGGTGGCGCGCATGAGCCAGAACACAAACAGCGTGGCAACCAGCGCAATCGCAATACCCCAGTGCGCGCGCATACCGCTCATCACGAAGGGCAGCCAGCTTTCGGCTGGCAAGCGCGGCGATTGAGGCAGATCGCCCGGCGCCCGCATCGGACCTGAAACGAGGTACTGCACGATAAACAGCGCAACATAGTTGGCCATCAGGGAAATCAATACATCGTTTCCGCCAAATTTCACCCGTAATGCGCCAACCCAGCCAGCCCAAATCGCCCCGGTAACAAAGGCGGCAAGCAAGACCAGCGGCCAATAGAGAACAGAAGGAATCGCCCAGGGAAAGCCCTGCGGCGTGCCGGCGAGGGCGATCCAGCTGGCCGCGGCGGCACCCAGCAAAAAACAGCCTTCAAAGCCGATGTAACCGAGCCCGGCGCGCCACACCACGATGGTTGCCAGCGCAATCAGCATCAGCGGCGTCGCCTGAACCAGACTCAGGCCGACGCTGCGCAGCGAGCCAAAAGCGGCATCAAACAGAAAACCGTAGGCCGATAGCGGATTGCCGCCAAACGGGATAAACAGTAAACCGGCAATCATAAATGCGGCGGCGATGCCGCAAACGCTGGTCAACACCAGCGCAGTGGTGGACTCTACCGGCTTAAGACGGCGTTCAAGCAGCCTCTTCATCTCCGCCTCCTTTTTTCTTCAGGTGCGCACCGGCCATCAGTTCACCAAGTCGTTCAGGGGTGGCAGCAGCAGCGGTCAGCTCACCGGCAATCTGGCCGCTGTACATCACAGTGATACGATCGGAAAGATTAATGATCTCCTCCAGCTCAGCCGAGATCAGCAAAATGGCGCAGCCGCGATCGCGAGCCGCCATCAAACCTTGCCAGACGCTCTCAATCGCGCCGACGTCCAAGCCGCGCGTCGGCTGTTCCACCACCAGCAAACAGGGATTGCTGGCGACTTCGCGACCAAGGATCAGCTTCTGTAAGTTGCCACCGGAGAGTTTGCCCGCTTCAAACTCCGCATCTGGCGTCCGTACCGCAAAACGGGCGATAATGTCGCGCGCATGCTGGCTGATGCGCTGGCGATCCAGTAACCAGCCGCGCGCGCGGGTAAAGCTGTGTTGTCGGCCCAGCAGTGCGTTATCGGTAAGGGAGAGATCGGTGACGGAACCGACGCCGCGCCGATCGGCAGGAATAAAGCCGATGCCTTTTTTGCGCCGTGTCGCTGGTGTGTCGTCGCTGATATCCGCGCCGTTAAGCAGAATGCGTCCCGCTTCCAGTTCGCGCAGATTGAGCAGCGCTTCGGCTAACTCTGACTGGCCGTTGCCTTCAACGCCCGCAATGCCGAGAATTTCACCGGCCGCGACCTGAAGCGACACCCGCCAGATTTTTTGCTGGCCGCTGGCGTCCTTCACCGCGATGTTATCGACCTGCAACACCGCTTTGCCCGGCCGACACGGCGTTTTTTCCACGCGCAGCACCACATCGCGACCGACCATACGCCGCGCCAAATCGTGCTCGGAAGTCGCGTTAATATCGACGGAATCCACCATTTTCCCGCCGCGCATAACGGAAACATGATGCGCAATCGCCATAATTTCATACAGCTTGTGTGTCACAATTACCACGGAGCGGCCTTCGGCACAGAGTGATTTCAGCGTGGCGAACAGACCATTTTTCTCCTGCGGCGTCAGCACGGCGGTAGGTTCGTCAAGGATCAACACCTGCGCATCGCGATACAGCAGCTTGAGGATTTCAACGCGCTGCTGCACGCCAATGGGCAGATGCTGCACTTTGGCCCAGGGATCGATCGCCAGACCGTGTTTGTCTGACAGCGCCTGCAAACGCTGCGCCGCTGCGTGCAAATTGAGTACGCCGCTGGCGCGTTCTTTCAGTCCCAGCACCACGTTTTCCACAACGCTCATGGGTTGCACTAGCATAAATTCCTGATGCACCATACCGATGCCGCAGGCGATAGCGTCGCTGGGATCGCGAAAACGCTGCGGTACGCCGTCTACTACAATTTCACCCTCATCGGCCTGATACAGGCCGTACAGAATTTGCATCAGCGTACTTTTACCTGCGCCGTTTTCACCCAGCAGGGCATGTATTTCCCCCGCTTTGATGTGGAGGGACACACCATCGTTAGCGACTACGCGTGCGAAGCATTTGGTGATGTTATTAAGCGCGACCCGTACTTTTGCTGTCATTCCAAGATCCCGCTCATTAAACCGCTGGCGTCAGTGCGCCGCTGTCCAGCTGTTGCCAGATCTGCTGAAAGGAAGCCCAGGCGCTGGCGCTGACTAGGTCTGTGTTGTACTGATGGTCTCCGTTTACAACCGACCAGGCTTTGCCCACAGTGGGATGCCACTCTTTGCCGCCTTTGAAACTGTTGTTGGCGACTGACTCCCCTACCTGTTCCACCATCCAGTCAAGATTTTGACGGAAGCTACAGGCTACGGAGGCCGGAGCAACATCGCGCTGATCGACGTAACAGCCGATCGCTTTCACTTTGCCTGCCGCCGCGCCCTGCATCGCGCCGAGACCGGTCACGTCGGCGGCGTGCCAGATCACATCCGCGCCGTTACCAATCATGGTAGTGGCCGCTTCACGTCCCTTAGCGGCGTTATCGTAATCGCCGGTAACCACGCCCATACCTTTAATGCCCGGTCGGGTTTTCTCTGCCGCCTGGATAAAGGCGCGCATCATCGCCTGCTGTGTCGGGTTGTCGCCGCCGCCCACAAAACCCACCGCTTTGCCTTTGTCAGATATCAGGGCTGCCAGCGCGCCGGCGGCATACGCTCCCTGTATATAGGCGAGGTTGACGTATTCCACGTTGGCCGGTGATTTTTCGCCGGGTTTAAAGGTTGAAGCGAAGAAGTAAGTGTCGGGATAGTCCGGGGCGATTTCCGCAAATGCTGAGCCGTACTCAAAGCTGTGACCAATGATCAGCGTATAACCATCGTCTGCATAGCCGCGGATCACCTGCTCCATCTGGGCCTGCGGTACACTTTCGCTGTACGCTACGCTGAAGCCTGCTTTCTTCAGGTTCTGCAATCCGGCAAACGCCAGTGAACTCCAGCCGCCATCCGCGACAGAACCGGGCAGCAACAGCGCGATTTTTGTCATGTTATTCGCGGCCAAGGCATTGCGTGACAACATAGGTGCCAGCACAGGTAACAACAGTGTACCAGCCACTAACTTCGCGAAATGTCTGCGGGATACGTCTGCCATCATGTGTTCTCCTGGTGAGGTTTTGATGTATTAATCACCGGAAGAGCATTATCTTAAAAGCATCATTTTTAGCACTTACCTGTGCAAAAAAGGCAACACAGGAGAAAGCATGCTTCAGCAGCGTTTGTTTGTGTATCTGGATCAGGTAGCGCGCAGCGGATCTATCCGCAAGGCCGCCGAGCGTCTGCATATTTCGGCATCAGCGATTAATCGTCAGCTGATTGCGCTTGAGGAGGAGTTAGGCACGCCGCTGTTTCAGCGTTTGCCGCGTAAAATGGTGCTGACAGCGGCAGGCGAAACGCTGATTCACCATGTGCGGCAAAGCTTCAAAGAGATCGAAATGGCGCAGATGAAGATTGAAGAGTTAAAAGGATTACGACGCGGCGAAGTCACGGTTGCGATGATGAGCGGGTTGACGGCTAATCTTATTCCGCGAACCGCGGCAGAGTTCCGTCACGCCAATCCACGCGTTAAGTTGAATCTGCAACAGCTTACCACCGGCGAGAACATCACTAATGCGGTAGCGAGCGGCGAAGCGGATTTAGGTCTCGGCTTTGATTTTGAGCTGCAGCCGGTGCATCGCGAAATCGCCAGCGTGTCGGTTCGACTGGGTGCGGTGGTAGGAGCAGGTCATCCGCTGGCGGAGAAGGATAGCCTGCGCCTGAGCGATTGTTTACCTTACCCGGTGGTCATTGCCGATAAATCGATGGTCATCCGTCCCTACCTGAATGAAGTGTTTGCGCGCGCCTCCATTAACCTGCAGCCGGTTATTGAAACTAACTCGATTGAGGTGATGCGACAGTCGGCGATGATGGATCAGACTCTGACGTTTCTCACGCCGATCGATATCGAATCCGATCAGCGTAGCGGCAGATTAATTTATATTCCGGTGCGCGAACTGGCGCAGCGCACGCAAACCCTGATGCTGATCGGCCATGACCGCGGGACCAGCGCCATTGGCAGCGTGTTTGCTGAAACCATCAAAAGCATGATGTCAACGCTGCGTTAAGTCCGGCTATCTTTGATTAAACGCGGTCTTTGCCTTGAGGAAATCGATATTGAATTCGTGCACTTCACGCACCAGTTTTAGCAGCGCCCGTGCCGCGCGATCGGTGGCGAGGGCGCCACGTTGGGCATCGGCTGCCGACGCGTTGCCGGTCGTGCCGGAAAGATGCAGATCCTGCGCCATCCAGCCAAAACCCACTCCGCCCTCCGGGGTGAGCATGCCGCCAGTGGCTTCCAGCGCCACCGAAGTGGAGACGAAGTTATCGGCGTGCGCTATCTGAACCAGCTCTGGATGCAAATGCAGCATCATGCTGGTCTCGGATTCGCCGCCGTGAATACCGTGCTGAAGTTCATGAGCGCTATAGAGATCCGATGCGTCGATAGTACGGAACCAGCTGGCACCGACCGCAAACATCTCCAGCTCAATGCGCAGCTGGCGACAAATCATCTCCATAAGCTGCGGCTGGCCGCCGTGCGAGTTCCAGAAAATCAACTTACGAACACCGGCGCGCCAGGCACTTTTAGCCACCTCAAACCACACTTTCCCCAACACCTCGTACGGCAACGAAAGTGTGCCAGGATAGGCCAGATGCTCATCAGATTTACCAACAGGTAAAGCGGGTAATATCAGCATCGGTAAATCGGCAGGCAATAATTCCACGGCTCGCTGGATAATGCCGGCGTTGATTGCCGCATCTACACGCACCGGCAGATGAGGTCCATGTTGTTCTACTGCACCAATCGGCAGAACGGCGACGATATTCGCCATGTCTAGCTCACTAAATTCTCGCGTAGAGAGATCCCACCACCAGGGAGAAGACGGCTTAAGCATGTTTACCTCCAGTTTTGTCTAACATAACAAGTAAACAATGAATTAAAAGCAATATTTTTTGCACAGTGCGTTGACTTTATGACATCTATAAAGAGAACCTTAATTCTAGTGAGAAGCTAAGTCTTATATCTTTGAGGACTGGCCGTTAACATTTGTTAGTGGGGGAATTTTCACAGCCCGTTTGCAAGTCATTAAATTAAGCACTGGCTCGCTCTCTTTATCCCTGCACAGCTGATAATCGGGAGCAGGGATAAAGTGTGCCCTACTCCTTTTTTCAATGAACGCGACACCTAAGTGACCTGCTCCCCGTATTTTCACACAGACTGCTGTTAGTTACTTCCGCCTTTGGCACAAAGCAGACGTTAAGACTTACAGCATCGGGAAACTTCTGGATGCCGCGTCAGCGGCATGGAGGCGCCAGATGAGGTTACATGTGTCTGTGGAGTCAAATGGCGCCGAAAGCCCGGCGTAGCCGGTTACCGGGCTATAAATTATGCCACCCTACCCCCTGCCCTGATTAGCCTTAACCCGCTAACAGCAATGAAGAAGTCAAAGTAATCCCTTTTAACCCCGGTGAGCGGGCTTTACGGCGTTTACGACGTAAAGGGCGTGATTTCCGGGGCCTTAGCGGCGGCAGCTTGCTGCTGACGCTTAGGGGGATGTTCATCAACTATTTCAGCGACACCAGGGAACTTAACATGGTAGCTGCAAAGCCATACCCGCGAAAAACATCTCAGACGCCGCTGTACGCGGTCGGAGTGGACCCGGCAAGGCGACAGCCGCAGTCGGGGCGTATCTCCGCGTTAGCGGGCCGCAGGGCCGCTTACGAGCGTGTACTAAACAACTGACCACAGCCCCACCCACAGCGATGAAGAAGAATAGTTACAACACCCATCATTAAAAGCGATGGTGTTCCCCGGCCTTCGGCCGGGGGCGGCGGCGCTTTTCAGTGGTGGGGAGGGGCACCTGGCCGGCAAACCGGCGCCGGTTTTAT
>PPYE01777283.1_pt1 | contig 10273 bp, 15 predicted proteins | sample 1559881 | NCBI WGS metagenome assembly PPYE01 (sample SAMN08240022, study PRJNA423297) | Human gut metagenome, whole genome shotgun sequencing project.
GTCGTAGTCAAGGCGGGCGGCCTCAAGGGCCTCGGCCGTGCGCAGCTCGTCCTTGAGGAGCGCCTGCCGCTGCTTCAGCGCGTCTATGCGCTCCTTGCCGCCCGGCGGCGCGATGCCCGACTCGATGGCCGCCCATATGTTGGAGAACGCCGTCTCGATCTTGGCCAGCTCGCCCTTTATGGTCTCGCTCAAGGGCTTCTCGTCGGCGCGCTCCTCCTCGGCGTCGGCCAGCATGCGAGCGATGCGCTCGCGGCTGTCGGCGCTGCCCAGGGCATCGCGCACGGCGTCGGCCACGCGCTTCTCCACGACATCGCGGCGCACGGTGCGCCCGCAGCTGCGGCAGCGGTAGTAGTGATAGGGCCTGCCCGACTTGCCCGTGCCGCTGGTGCCGGTCATCAGCCCGCCGTCGCGCCCGTCGTAGAGCTTGCCCGTGAGCGGGAAGTCCCACGCTTCGGTCTTGGCGCGGGGCCTGTGCGAGTCCTCAAGCATCCGTATCACCCTCTCCTCGTCATCCATGGGAACGATGGCGGGCATGCCGCCGGGCACGACCACGCCCGCGTAGCGGTACTCCCCGCCGTTCTCCCGCCGCATCAGTATGCGGCGCACCGTCTGGAAGCGCCACTTGCCGCCGCGCTTGGTGCGGTACGGCTCCCAGGCGCGCACCACGTCGGCCACCGACTTGCCCGACAAGACCATGCGCACGCCCAGGCGGATGGCGGCGGCCTCCTCCTCGTTGACCACGTAGCGCCCGTCCACTATGTCCCAGCCGTAGCGCACGCAGCCGTTGGCCATGCACCGCTCGGCGTTCTTCTGTATGCCGTCGCGTATGCGCTCGCCGTCGAGCGCGCTCTCGTACTCCGCCAGCACCTCCAGCATGCCCAGCTGCAGCACGCCCGCCGAGCCGTCCGAAATGTCCTCGCCCGCGTACAGTATCTCGACGCGGCAGCGGCGCAGCATGATGCGCGCCATGGCCATCTCGTCGCGGTTGCGCATGATTCGGGTAACTTTATATATGACCACGAAATCGAACAGCCCTCGCTTGGCGTCGGCCATCATGCGCTGGAACTCGGCGCGGTCGGTGTTGGTGCCCGTCTGCGCGAAGTCGCAGTACGTGGCCACTACGCGCAGGTCGTTCTCGGCGCAGTAGGCGCGGGACTTCTCCACCTGTATCTCTATGGACTCGCCGCGCTGGTTGTGGCTCGAGAAGCGGGCGTATATCGCCGCGCGCCCGCCCACGGCTACTCCATCTCGTCGGCGGCCTGGAACCACACCACCGTGCCGATCACGCGCACGGGGCCGTCGTCCATGCCGAAAATCATGTCCTCGTAGTCCTCGAAGCTGTCGGCCGACAGCATCAGCTTGGTGCTGCCCTTGTACCAGCGGCGCATGACCGCGCGGTAGTCCTCGGTCTCCACCACGGCGATGGACCCGTTGGCGGGCTGGCGGTCGGGGTCGACCAGCACGTGGCTGCCCTCGGGTATGACGCGGTTCATGCAGTCGCCCTCGACCTCCAGGGCGAACGCGCGCGGGTGCCCGGTGCACACGGAGGCGGGCACCTCAACGCGGTGCGCTATCTCCTCCTCGTCGGCGAGCGCGCCGGCGTGCACGCGCCCGAGCGTGAGCAGCGGCACGGTGGCGCTGCTGGCCACCACGGGCATGGCACCGGCGGGCATATAGGAGCTGCCCTTGGGCTTTTTGGTCACAGGGTCAATCTGATCCATTCCGCCGTCTTCTATAAGGTGTGACTTACTAATCTGATAGCAGGCCGCCATGCGCTCAATAGCTCCCATACGGGGTTCGGAGCGGCCATTTTCCCACTGCGAAACGGCGTTACCTGTCACACCTGCAATCTCACCCAGTTCATCCTGGGTAACGTCGAAAATCTGCCGTAACTTCTTTATGTTGTCGGATATCGGCATCTTAACTCCTTCCAGGACTTAAATTTATTTTCAATTTTACCAAAGTTAATCTTGACCGTGTTCTGAAGATTAATTACAGTTATGGACAGAAAGGAGGGAGTATGAAGTCACTCAAGCAGGCGCGCATGAGCAAGGGCGTAACCAAGAAGGCAATGGCTGAACATCTGGGCATTTCAGGACCTACATACGATGTTTATGAAGACCACCCCGACCGTATGCGCATCGAGACGGCTAAAAAGGCCGCCGACTTCTTGGGCTACAAACCCGAAGAAATTTTTTTCGCTTCAAACTGTAATTAGATTTACCTATCAGAAAAGGAGACACACCATGACCAACAAGAGCCACCAGCCCGAGTTCGTCGCCGAGATCATCGGCAAAACGCTCGACCACCTCATCGACGACCGCAAGCGCGTGGCCGTCGACTTCGAGCTGGCCGAGAACGGCTGCATGGAGGAGACGCACGTCAGCCTCAAGCGCCGCATCGCGGCCATGTGGGGCTTCCAGACGAGCGGCATCGAACTTTTGGAGGCGAGCACGACCTGGTTCGAGCTCGGCGGCATGCAGTTCAACGTCTACAGCTCCGTGCAGTTCAGCGTGAACGGCAAGGGCTGGAGCACCGACTTTAAGACCATCGCGCGCGACACCGCGTACGACGAGAAGGAGTAGGCCATGCTGAACGAGGTGACCGTACGGGGGGGTTCACCGCCCTCAACGTGAAGAGCGGCAAGTGCGTGCTGCAGTTTGAGCTGGACCCGAAGTTCCGTGACTTCATCCCCAAGCTGGTGGAGTTCACGGGGCAGATGCTCAACATCCACGTGTACGACGACCAGGAGGTGATGTTCGTGGATAGGGACACCGGTGAGGTCGCCTACGATGACGCCCCGCTTTCGCTGCCGGGCGTCGCGGGCGAATGACCCCGCAGCAGCGCGCCATGTGCGACGAGTGCGCCGCCATGATGCGCGAGTTCTACAAGGACCCAGAGAACGAGAGGAAGTTCCAGGAATGGAAAAGATCAAGGGAAAGAGGGTGCGCGTCGCAGCCGGCAAGCGAAAGACGCGCACCGCAACGGTTCACTTCCGAACCGAGACCAGTGTAACACCCGAGCAGCGCCGCGAGAGGCTGCAGGCCGTTTTCGCCGCCCTGTTCGTCTGCGCGTGCATCGCCGCCACATGGGCGCTGGAGGCAACGGTATGGCCGAGGTAGACGCCAAGGCCCAGGCCCTCGTGGCCAAGGCGTGCGGCTGGGTTGCCTCGAACCCCGATACATGGGCGAAGCTGCGCCGCATCTGCTACCGCCTGATGCTGGAGGGCCACGTCATCCAGCGCGACAACGTGTACACCCTGGCGTGCCAGAACGGCATGACCGTGAGCGAGGCCAGCGAGTTCAAGCGCGACCACAACCTGTGGAGCGTGCTGTCCCGCTACATGGTGCTGCAGCGCCCCTCCATGCTGGCCGCCGTGAGCTTCCGCCGCACGCCGGTGGACTCCGTGGACCTGGTGGGCACGTGGGAGGCCATCGTGGGCCCAGCCGTTTTCGCCGCCTCAACGCTAACCGAGGCGCAGGGCATCTACGACAGGGGCGCTCAATGAGGTGCACCGTCACGGTCGAGGGCCGAATGCCGAGCCTGAACGACTACATCAGCGCCGAGCGCGCCAACCGCTACAAGGCGGCGGCCATGAAGAAGCGCGAGACGGCGCGCGTGAGGGCGGCGGCCATGCAGCAGCGCGCGCCGCGCTTCGAGCGCCGGGTGACCGTGCGCACCACGTTCTACGAGCCCGACATGCGCCGCGACGCCGACAACGTGGGCTTCGCGCGCAAGTTCGTGCTCGACGGCCTGGTGGCGGCGGGCGTAATCAAGGACGACTCCCGCAAGTACGTGGAGCAGTGCCCCGACAGGGTGCTCACCGACAGGGCGCGCCCCCGCGTGGTCGTGGAGGTGAGCGACGAGTGACCCGCCGAGACAAGGGCAGGCCACACAGGGCGTGGCGCAAGGCCGACCTCGACCGCATAGCCGAGCTGGCGGGAAAGGTGCCCGCCCGCGAGATTCGCCGCGAGCTGCGGCTGTCCAAGAACCAGTTGGATAACGCGCGGCGCGTGATCAACGCCAGCGGCGGCCACGTGTCCCTGCGCTGCTACCGCCACCGCCTGGAGCTGTGCCCGTCGTGCGGGTGCCGCAGGGCGACCCTCGGCAAGGACGGCATCTGCGAACCGTGCAGACGCCAGCAGCAGCTTGAGGCCATAGAGGCCCGCATAGCCGAGCTGCTGCCGAGGCTGACCGCAGAGGAGCGCCGCACCTACGAGCGCACCGAGTGCGGCCGAGAGAGCCGCGCCGACCCCATGCCGCAGGCCCCGGACACCTCGGGCATGAGCCGCTACGCCGCCGACAAGGCAGCAGAGGCGCACGACGAGGCCATGGAGCGGTGGCTGTGCCGTTACCTGTACCGCAGGGTCAAGGCGGCGCAGAAGCGCAAGGAGCGCATAGAGAAAAAAGTTCCGAAATCCTGAAAAGTTTTTATCACTTTTAGTTTTCCCAGTTAGGAGACCCAAATGCTCACGGAAATCATCAGCAAGACCGTCGCGGACAAGACGGTGGACAGCATCCTGAAGCGCATCGAGCGCGCCGTCCCCGTACCCGAGCCGGGCGACGGCGGCTTCGACGCCGCCATGCGCCAGGCGTTCAACATGGGGGCCGCCTGCATGGCCGCGCAAATCAAGAACGGCCCCGTGCCCACCAAGCGCATCGCGCTCATGGGCGAGGTGGCCCGCGTGGCGTGCCGCGCCCGCCTGGTGGGCATGGAGTGCCGCGTGGTCGTAGACGAGGAGGCCCGCGCATGCAATCGCTAGAGGAGGTCGCGATCTGCGACGTGTACCCCTACGAGCGCGCCGACGGCGAGCCGATGAACCCGCGCGACTTCACCACCAGGGAGAGCGCCGAGCACATCGCGGGCCTGGCCGCGCAGTTCAAGGCCAACCGCCTCAACCCCGGCCAGCCCGTCATGAAGCCCATCCTGTACAGGGAGGGCGGCATCTACTGGATCATCGACGGCGAGTGCCGCGTGCGCGCCATGAGGGCCATCGGCACCGAGCGTTTCCTCGCCGAGGTCTACGACGACCTGGACGACGCCGAGCTGGCGCGCGTGGAGGCCGCCAAGGCCATGGTGGAGACCAACGCTAAGCTGGGGCTGACCGCCGAGGAGAAGTCGCGCGGCGTGCAGACCATGCTGGCGCTCGACATTCCCGACGAGGAGGTGGCCGTGGCCGCCCGCACCGACGCGGGCACCGTGGCCAAGGTGCGCCGCGCCGCCCGCAGGGTGCAGGACGCCGCCTACGACATGACGCTCGACCGCCTGGCCGCCATCGCCGAGTTCGAGGGCGACGACGAGGCCGTGGCCGAGCTGCGCGACTGCAAGCAGTCCGAATGGCAGCGCGTGTACGCGAGCCTGAAGGCCGAGGCCGAGCAGAGGCGCAACCGCGCCGAGGTGGTGGCGGTGCTTGCCGACGCGGGCGTCGAGTTCGTCGACGAATGCCCCGAGGGCTTCGCCGCATGCCGCACGTTTTCCGACTACCGCCCCGACCTGGCGGCGCTGGACGCCTACGTGGCCGACAACGCGGGCGCGGGGCTTCTGGCCGAGGAGACGTCGTTCGGCGTGACCCTGCTGGCTCCGGTGGCCGAGGGGGCCGACGAGGCCGCACAGGCCGCAGCCCAGCGCAAGGCCGACTTCCAGGCCGCCTACGAGGACGGCGCGAAGGCCCGCCGCGAGTGGCTTGCCGCCCACGCGGGCGACCTCAAGTCGATGCGCCGCACGGCTCTGGCGCTGACCGCGTTCGTCATGGAGGCCGAGGCCGTGGAATCGTTCGAGGAGCTGCTGGGCCGACCCATCGACCGCACGCCCACCGAGCTGGCCGTGGCCATGGGCTGGCGGGCAGCGTGGAACATGAGCGGCTGGACGGCCTGGAGCCTCATGGAAGGCGGCGGCTCCGTGTACCTCAACCGAGCGACGGTCGAGAACGTGACCATCATCTACGAGGCCATGAAGGCCGACGGCTACGAGCCGAACGCGGCCGAGACGGAAACCTACGAGGCGTGCATGGCGCGCCTGGGAAGCGAGGAGTAAATGAGCGAAGCAGTTGAGGCCGAGATCATCGAGCCCGAGGAGGCGTCAGAGCTGACCGTGGCGTACTCCCCCGCCGTGATCGAGGCCAACTTCGACGCCCTGGAGGCGCACGTGCGCAGGCTGGTGGCCGACTACGAGGGCGCGACCTACGACATGGGCAAGGACGAGAACGTGAAGGCCGCCAAGCGCGACCGCGCCTACCTCAACGGCATCGCCAAGGAGATAGACGAGCGCCGCAAGGCCGTGAGCCGCGAGTACACGAAGCCCCTGGCCGCGTTCGAGGACAGGTGCAAGGCCGTGGCGGGCATCGCGAAGCAGGCAGCCGACGGCATCAAGGCGCAGCTGGACGAGGCCGAGGAGAAGCGCCAGCTGCGCGCGTACGCCAAGCTGCGGGAGCACTACGAGGAGTTCGCCGGGCTGCTGGCCCCCGTCGTGCCCTATGAGCGTTTCCACGAGAAGCAGTGGACCAACAAGACCTTCGGCGAGGTGAAGGCATTCAAGGCCCTGGAGGCCAAGGTAGAGCGCCTGGCCCAGGACTGGGAAACCCTCAAGGCGCAGTTCCAGGGCGAGCCGTTCTACGACGAGGCCGAGCGCGAGCTGTTCGCCACCCTGGACCTGGGCGCGGCCATAACGGCGGCGCACAAGGCCGAGGAGGAGCGCCGGCGCATCGCCGAGCTGAAGGCGGCCATGGAGCCGGAACCCGTGGAAGAGCCCGAACCCGAACCCGAAGCGGTGCCCGAGCCCGCGGAATGCCAGCCCGCAGAGTTCCCGCAGCCGCTTGAGCAGATGCCCGAGCCGCAGCCCGCGCCCATGCCCGCCCCGGTGCCGCCAGCGCCGCCCGCACCGGCACCCGTGGCCATGGCGGGCGACCCGTGGACGGTCGTGGTGCCGTGTGCCACGCGCGAGCAGATGCAGGGCGTCGCGGCGGCCCTCAAGGCGCAGGGCGTCGTGGGCACCATCATGCACGGCACGGTGGGCCAGGTTTACGAGCGAATGAACGGAGGCTACTAGCATGACCCAGGAACAGCAGTCCATCGACCTCATGGCGGCCGTTGCCCGCGTGCAGCGCGCCGTGGTGGTGCCCAAGGCCAAGTACAACGCTTTCGGCAAGTTCAGCTACCGCAGCTACGAGGACATAGTGGCCGCGCTGAAGGAGCCGTGCGCCAAGGAGGGCCTGGCGTTCTTCATGACCGACGAGCTGGTGCAGATAGGCGACCGCTACTACGTGAAGTCCACGGCGTGCGTGTTCCCCGCCGAGGGCGGCGAGGGCCTGCTGCAGGTGAGCGCCTACGCCCGCGAGGACGAGCACAAGAAGGGCTCGGACGACGCCCAGGTGACCGGCATGGCGTCGAGCTACGCCCGCAAGTACGCGCTGTGCGGCGCGTTCGCCATCGACGGGCAGAGCGATCCCGACGCCATGGAGGAGCAGCCCGCGCCCGAGGAGAAGCAGCCGCCCGCAGACGGCCCCTTCACGGCCCACTGCCGCAGCTGCGGGGCGCGCTACCAGTTCGCCAGCATGCCGCAGTACATGGAGTTCGTGGCCAACAGCCCGTGCTGCCCGCGCCCCGACTGGCAGGTGGAGTAGATGCAGGCGCTCACCGAGGAGCTGGACGAGCTGACCGACAGGCTGGAGGCCGAGCTGAAGACCTGCAAGGAGTCGGGCTGCCAGTACGCCGAGAACGAGGCCGAGTACCGCAAGGCCCTGCGCATCGCCATCCTGAACGAGCGCCAGAAGGGCACGCCCGTCACCATCATCGGCGACGTGTGCCGGGGCCAGGAGCAGATAGCGGAGGCCAAGCGCCGCCGCGACTGCTCCGAGGCCATCTACAAGGCCTCGCAGGAGGCCATCAACGTAATCAAGCTGCGTATCCGCATGGTAGACGCGCAGATCACCCGCATCTGGAACAGCGGGGACGTAACCCAAGGAGGGTATCTATGAGCATCAACCGCGTGTGCATATCCGGCAACCTGACCCGCGACCCCGTGCTGCGCTCCACGTCTGGCGGCATGTCCGTGCTGTCCATGGGCGTGGCCGTCAACGACCGCCGCAAGAACCAGCAGACCGGGCAGTGGGAGGACTACCCGAACTTCGTGGACTGCACGCTGTTCGGCACCCGCGGCGAGAAGCTGGCGCAGTACCTCGCCAAGGGCAGCAAGGTGGCCATCGAGGGCAAGCTGCGCTTCCGCAGCTGGAACGACCAGCAGACCGGCCAGAAGCGCAGCGCGCTGGAGGTCGTGGTGGACGAGCTGGAGTTCATGAGCGGCCAGCAACAGCAGCAGGGCTACGCGCCGCAGCAGTACGCGCCCCAGGCGGCCCCGCAAGCGCCGCAGGCCCGCACGTACGGCCAGGGACGCCCCGCCCCGGCACCTGCGCCGCAGCAGCCCGCCTACGCGCCGCAGCCGGCCACTCAGCAGGCGTACGCGCCGCAGCAGCCCGCGCCGCAGCAGCAGGCCATGCCCGATCTGTACGACGAGGATATCCCGTTTTAGGGAAGGCGACGGCGACACTATGGGCATGGTTATACACGACGACTTCTGGGCGGCCGCGCAGGCCATGCCCGAGAAGCAGCGCGCGCCGTTCATCTACGCCATCGTCGAGTACCGGTTCACGGGCAAGGAGCCGCAGGGCAGCCCCGCGTGGCTGCCTACCTTCCTGGTGCTCAAGGGCAGGCTCGACATGGGCGACGAGAAGAGCGAGCGCGCAAGGAAGGCGGCCAACGCCCGCTGGGGCAACAGGCCGGGGAAGGAAGACGCGGTGGACGATGCGGCGGCACGGGCGCAAGCCGATGCGCAAGCACATGCGGGAGCATATGCGGATACAGATGCAGTCGCACATGCGCAAGCAGATGCGGATGCACATGCAGGCGCATCGAGTTGCGGCAATGCAGAGGTTGAGGTTGAGGTTGAGTATATAGATAACCCCTTAATCCCCTTTGACGAAATCGTGCATGCGCTCAACGAGGCAGCCGGCACCCGCTACCGCTCAAGCAGCGCCAAGACCCGCAGGCTGATACACGCCCGCTGGGCCGAGGGCTACCGCCTCCCCGACTTCCTGGCCGTCATCGACACGATGGCAGCCGAGTGGGCGGGCGACCCGAAGATGGCCAAGTACCTGCGGCCCTCCACGCTGTTCTCGCCGAAGTTCGAGGACTACGTGAACCGCGGCCCGAGGACCCGGAAGGAGGCCGACGGCTATGCCGAGTACGACTGAGTGCCCCCACTGCGGGGCGCAGCTGGAGGTCCGCTACGTGGTGCTGGCTGGCCGCCGCACCTTCTGCGGCTGGAAGCCGTGCGGCTGCCCGGGTGCCGTGGCGGAGCGCGACGAGCGTTCGCGCCTTGAGGCCAGGGCCAAGGCCGAGGAGGCCGCAGCCAAACGCCGCCGGGCCTACGAGCGGGCCGGCATCAAGCCCCGCTTCATGACGGCCGCCTCCCCCATGGCCGAGGGCATTGCCGCGAAGGTTGAGCAAGGGCGCGGGGCGTACATCTGCGGCCCCGTGGGAACCGGCAAGACCCACCTGGCGAGCGCCGTGGCGCGGCTCCTGGTGGACGGCGGCACCAGCGTGAGAGTGACCGACATGCTGGGCGTGCTGGCCGCCATCAAGGGCACCTACGGCGGCGACGGCACCGAGGACGGCGTGCTGTCCAGGCTCTCCCGCGTGGGGTGCCTGGTGCTGGACGACCTGGGTAAGGAGTCCCCCACCGACTGGACGCTGGGGCAGGTGTTCCGCGTCGTGAACGACAGGTACGAGAACATGAGGCCCGTGGTCGTGACCACGCAGTACGGCAAGAGCGACCTCATACGCCGCCTGGCCAAGAACGGCGACGAGGAGACGGCGGTGGCCATCGTGAGCCGCCTGTCGGAGATGTGCGACAAGTACGATCTGCAAGGCAAGGACAGGAGGCTATCGAATGGCAAACGTTGACACGCTGCCCGAGATTCTGCGCCCCCTCATGGAGGGGCCGAGCATCGAGACGCCCAGGTGCGCCGTGTGCGGCGCGCCGTGGCCGCTCAACCGCCACCACATCGTGAAGCGCGGGGCGGGCAAGCTGTTCCGCGACGGGCGCGAGGTTCCCAAGCCCACGGTGATGCTGTGCGGCAGCGGCAACGGCAGCGGCTGCCACGGGCTGGCGCACGCCAACCGGCTGCACTTCCGCTGGGTCAGGGCCGAGCAGAGGTTCAACCGCCCCGCCCTGCCGGGCTCGGGGCACTGGGAGTACCTGCTGCTGCCGGAACCGACC